>Ga0307513_10012773_pt1 | contig 10342 bp, 15 predicted proteins | sample 15_EM_MG_FD_202174 | JGI IMG/M metagenome (GOLD analysis project Ga0307513, IMG submission 202174) | Populus trichocarpa ectomycorrhiza microbial communities from riparian zone in the Pacific Northwest, United States - 15_EM | ecosystem: Host-associated > Plants > Roots > Unclassified | place...
AATCCTGATGTGCGATGGTGTTGAGGTTTAAGTCAGGATGCATGGGAGGCAGGGTTGCTTAGTGCCATGTGTCCGGACGGAACCAAGTGTAGGCAAGGGTCTCCGGACGCACCAGACGCAACCAGCTGGGGCGCATAGGTCCAGGACGCACAGGACGCACAGGACGCACAGGACGCACAGGACGCACAGGACGCACAGGATGCACAGGACGCACAGGACGCACAGGACGCCCAGGACGAACAGGACGCACAGGACGCACAGGACGCACCGGACGCAGAGTCCACGCTAGGAGAGTCAGGACGCAATACTCCTGTATCCGACACAGGCCACCCTTTTGCTGATGGATGATTGGCTATCATTGCTTCCATTTGCGGACCAGGCCTTTAACATTTCCCTGTCACAATCCGCCTAATCAAGTCCTTTTGAAATCAATTACAGATTTACTCCTCAGACAGAATGGTGGGGCCTGTTGTCAGATAATCAAGGGATACACTCAGACAGTAAGCGCGTGGTAAAGGATTGGGAAGGGATATGGTAAGAGATCCGTGAGACATTACAACAGGCACAAGAAACACAAAGGCAATGGCATGATCAAAAGCGACAGCCTTCTCTGGAATATGTCACACTAGAGGATGTCAGCCAAGGCAGGGCAAAGAAAGCAGCCCGCATAATGTTGAATAGAAAAAACCTTTGCACAAAGAGTCCTATGGAAAAGCTGGCCCATAAAAGGTTTGAACCATTTGTGGTCAAGCGGAAAATGGGATCCAGAGCCTATGAGTTAGAATTGCCTTCCCAATGGACAATCCATCCAATGTTCAATGTCGGGTTGTTGGAGCCTTACCACGAGGATCCCATAAGTAGACCTCAGTTGACGATGCCAGCACCAGATATTGTCGATAGTTAGCCCAGTTACGTTATCGTGGAGGTAGTATAGAGTCGCTGTTAATGAAATCCTAAGCGAAAATTTCTTCATGGCTTTGTGCAATATTTAGTTGCTGAGGAAGGCTACGGACCCGAAGAGAATTCCTGTGAACGGTTCGAGATGTTAGAATGTACTGAGATGCAGACCTTGGTGAAGTTCCATGACAGGTATCCATCCAAACCTAGAGACCATAGGGTTGTGGATGTACCTAGGCGTGGAAAGAAAAGACGACACTAAGATCTGAGGACGGATCCAGAGACGAGGGGAGTGGTGTAATGACCCTACAGATAGGTAGCTACAGTGGGCTAGACTCAATCCGATATGGCATAGCAAGAGGTAACCAGATTGAGGCTAGACCTGTATACTTAGTATACTACCGGTAGGCGTGAGTGGGTACAAGTGTCTACATAGTAACTTGATAACAGAGGGCTGGACAGGGTAACGTGCGGAGAGTATGTTCGAGTAAAGTCAAGGACACATAGTGAATGTTGCACGGGTCTCTAGGGCAACATTATCTGTGGTCGCGGGGACCCCTGAAGGCAATAAACGCATGAAGCGGTAAAGTTCCCGTACCTTGAAAACATGATTACCCTACCTTAGGGACCCGGTTACCCTACTGACCTATCCCCATTACCCTACCTTCATGGACATAGTCGTCTGCAGACATTGGGGAAAGTAATCCCCCTATAGCGAAGCTCTTATATGTTCATACGGCCGCTTCGTATGGCACGAAACGGGCTACTCAGGGAGCAGGGCAGGTTCGAACCTCCTATAACTTTCTGGGAATATTCCTAATACCCCCCTGCGGCCCCAGCGTTGGTATGGGGCGACAGCACTATATGGCTGTATAGTTGTGAGCTTCCTAGTAAAGTGAGATCCATAGGAACGCAACCTGAACACTGTATGAGTTGTGGCCGTCCAACCGACCAGAAGCTGTTCACACAATATATAAGGGGTGTGAGGTTGACCGCCTCCTGGGGCGCCACCTGGATAACACCTGGGAATGCCCTACAGGTATACTTTGACATCCGGGTAGTAGTATGGTTAACAGTAGAGGGGTTGGGACTGACCAGGGAAGCTGCAAGGCTTTCAGGACAACTACCCCAATGCCTGTCCCAGGTTACCCCCTGAACTGTAGCATTACCATGGGTTATTAGTGGACTCTCAAGGTGTGAGTCTTGTCATGATTTAAGAGGGTCCTGCATGGTTGGCTGTCGGTAGCGCCTATGCAGTCAAGCTGCAAGAGATTTCATCTCATAGGAGCAATGCCGTCCGGTTCAGACGCTTTAGTATAGCCAAGTGGATTTGCCAATGGACTGGGTAGCTTGTATAGACGAAACCACCGCTGGGCCAGTGAGTCCCAATGGATATTATCTCTACGGTGGGCATGTCGGTCGGCCACTAACAGGCTGCCGAAAGGAAACAGTTTTCCCTCATACAGATGTTGTGGCAGAGACATCACCGGGAGCACTTCTTATTTGTGGAGATAGTTAATATTCGAGCGGTCTGACTGTCTCCGAGTCTTTGTTCACTTTACCCAGGTGTGTTGAACAGCCCTGAGCTGAGAAGGCTGCTCGCAAAAGGTCAGTATGGTTGACGGGTATCCTCTGGCTTTACATTATTCTACTTACCTAAAGCGACAGACACCCTTTTCTGATAACCAACGATCCTTGAGAGAACTTATTGAGTGAAGCTTTCAGGCTTAACCATATTAGGTTTTACCACTTGATTTTACTTTGAATTATCTTTATCTTTATTTTGATCCTTACTTCTACTTTGAGACTTCAGTGTGGTCGCAATCTTAGGATCCATCTTCCTACAGAGTGTCCCCGTTACCACTGTATGTGTTTACTACCACTATGAAGAAAATCTATTACTAATACCTGAGTTCAAGTTAAACATGATCACAATGCTGGAGAGAGGCTACAGTATATTGAGAGGTGTAGTCGCTGGTGCAGCCTTTATGCTAGAAGACTAATCCTAGGAGTATGATCATCCTGATGGCCTCTGGAAGGAGCTAAAAAGTTCAAATCATGAGGATGCTGGGATATGGTGAACAGGGAGGACTCGGATGTCAAGTCAGGACTCAAGGGATGGTTGCTGTGCCACTCAGGATGCAATCGTGGCGTGAAGAAATTGGAGACTAATCCAGGATACAGGGAAAGCTAATCGGTGTTACAACTGAACTCAGGATCCACAGGACACATAAGACGCAAGGCCGATGCCTCTATTTTCTTTGCTGATGCCGGAAGTAACAACTAAGTCAAATATCAAGTCAAGTAGTCCAAGTTGTGTGCTGCTAGCAGTAAGAAAGAAATATCAAACTTGTGGGAAAAGGGAAACGTGGTAGTTTGAAGAGAATTTGAGGAAAAGAAGAAGCTATGGAAACAGGTGGTTGATTTGCCATGAAATGGCCCAGCTTCAGGTAGAGCTGGAAGGTTATGGGATTTGTTGCTCATGTTCATAATTAATGTAATACTCTACCTTGAATACATCATTTACTGCATTAACCTACTCATAGCTAGTCACTCGCCTAAACCTCACCCTTCCCTTCCTCAATTCTCAACTAATCCTTAAGGCTGATAACTCAGATGTACAAGTATTACCAAGGCCACCCAAAAAATGTTGATCCTTTTCTTCTGGATGTGAGACTTAGAGCTAGTACTCGACTACTTCACGCAGGCTCCCTTTCTATACACATAACTCACATGTCAACCCTGTCATAACATTGCAGCTAAAACTGTGAATTATAGCCTAACATGGGAGAATAAGAGCTTATATATATATATCTGCTGTGTTGCCTGCCTTGACAGAAAGGATCTGTGGCAGCTGTCAGGGGTGCAATTTGTTGACCATAAGGCACTTTGCATAGGGCGTGCTTATGCAACTCATTATCACTGGAGTATTTTGGTTCACTGGTTGGTCAGCCTATCGTGCAGGAACTCGGTAGTTGGAATGGGTTGACATTCATTCTTAGGTAGTAACAGTAGGTTCATTTGCCAAGACTGGCTCCTCTTACAGGTTAAGGTACTAGCATATATTAATTAACCGTCATCTCTCAGCAAGTTAACTGTAATTATCTCATCGCAAATATACATGTTTTTTCCTCCAACATTTTAAACATTTTAAACGCCTATATTTTGCTGAAAACGGGAGATAATTCTATTTTCTCTCTATTAGTGTATAGAGAATCACCCAATCTTTGACCTAATAGAGACATAATTCTCATCAGACTGGTGGTTGAAGACCGAGCTTTGTCTTTTTTGGCAACACAGTTACCCTTTTTTTTATGTGTTACCACTGGGTTACCAAGTCTTGCTACACCCGGGTGTCTTACTTCTACCTGGCGTACGGTACCTTATATCTACCACAGCCCTATATAATTACGCCCTCTCATTGCCGCCAGCACAGGGGTGTTCTTGGCCACCATAGTGTGGAGTTATGGGCGGTTGAAGGGTGCGGTGTTTCTACTGGACCTTTTCAGGGTTGGGTGGAGGTTGATGGTGGGGGAGGACGGAGGGGCGAGAGGTGGGAGGCGCTAGGGAGGTTGGTTGTCATGGGCATTAGGTGCTCGTAGGTGTTGGAGTGGTGTTTCCGCTGTGGGTTGCTTACAGGAGGTATTGTCTTACGGATGCAGGTATGGAGGAGGTTAGGAGTTGGTATAACGAAACTGTTCCTAGCATTTACCTCTTTGTTTAGGAGCGGTATCGGTTTGTTTTCCAGTCTTCCTTCTCGCACTTTCAGGCCCCATATTAACTAAGCCAGAAATGTGAACATCTTCCCATACTGGACAACCTCTAATATCCGCTATTCCTCCTTGCAACGCCCGCGCTAGTTGTCCTTATCTGCTGCAGGATATGGGCTATCTACGGCAGTGCTGGGCCCGTCATTTAAAAATTAGCAATCCCCATGGTGCTGCTAGCTGCCATAGCCCGCTTCGCATACCAGGTACAGATCATCACATGGTTGAGTAGCGAGAGCGTGGCCGACCACTGATGGTTGCGTTCATGATTTGTGGTAGGGATGCCCGTGCTAAGTGGATTTGGTTTGTTATACTCTTGTTCAGGGGTTTATTCGCGGCTTTCTTACCAGCGGGGTAGTAGTGCTCCCCTCTTGATTGTGTGGGATTTGGGTTTGTAAAATCGATTTTCATAGAGGGTAGGAGAGAGGCAGTTGCGTGAGAACTTGAGCCTCTCCGTAATAGTTCCAATGATAGAATATCCAATTCTGTTCTATTCAAACTTCTTTAATTTCAAAATCCACAAGCCGGGACGCTGTACAATTAATTATCCATCCATTCATCCGTCCATCTTTTATCTATCTGCCTCCTTGGACCCCCCCCCACTACCGTCATGCTTGCTCTTGCCTAGTCTTATAGCCGGCTTCATGTTCTTAATGCCGGTGCACGGAGCCTTGTTCTTCTTATATGAGAAGCTGGAAAGGTGACCAGAGAATTTGGGATCGGTGCTCTTTGCAAACTTCTGCCTACAGCCAAAGCCTTACCCTCGATCCTTCTTCTGGTACTTGTGGTTGATGCCACCCCCAGTGGTACAGCGACAGCCCTTGACAACCCCCCCCGAGGGCTACATCAGACATATGTGCCTCTGTGGTTGCTTCTAATTCCACGCCTAGTCGTTCTACATGTAGTTTCCAATCAATTATCATCCATCCGGCAATGAAAGTCAGGGGAAAGGGAACATACTCCTTTCAAACCCTTAACCCTCTCCAAACTCTCCCTCCCCCACTCCCACTCCTGCAACTTCGCTACCTGCATGTTATTCCAAAAGCTTTTGAAATCTGGCTGCTTGCACATCGCCCACCACATGGACTTTTTCGCCGCTTGATCTAGTAGCGTTTGCCCTATCTTCCCCATTTTCTCCCCTCCTTCAGCATCTCAGCAAAGCAGTCCACCGGCCAACTGAACGATCGACCCACTGCCAGGATCTTGGCACGACACTCATAGGCCGCGCCATGGGCTTGCTGGTATAACGTGAGCTCAAGGCTTAGGTCGTTGTGGATGTCAGGGATAACCGTCGGTTCCTGGGTCGTTATGAGTAGGGTTTCAGAGAAGGGGCGAATATGCAGGAGGGATATACATGCTTGAGAGGCAATGAGGTCAAGTGTGTTGTTTGTGGTTAGTTTTTGGTGTGGTGGGTTGTCCGTGTCTCAGTCTGGGTTTGAGGCAGAGATATCAGAGATGGGAATGTCGGAGACCTCCTTCTCCCCTGCTTCTTCGCCACCGCTGGTGGAATCGAAGTCACTAGCTTCCTCTTCCTTGGTGCAATCTGGCTCGGCAAGCTTTCCCTGCGTCTTCTTTGTAGCAGACGTGAAGCCCTCCTCCGGTGCCGAAGAATCATACTTGTGTCAACCAATTCAGGCGCCTTACTGCTCTCTGAACCCTCATCTTCATCACTCCACTGCCTGCCTAAGCCATTTTGTCGCTGACTAGATATCTTTATTCGCCTTTTGCGGACAGAGTACCTTGATACCTCAGTAGGGCAGTTTTCTGTGCTGTTACATTAGCTGTTGATTGTGCAATTGCCATGTCGGGAGGGAGGGAAGAAAGAAGAGACAAGTTGGGTTTTCCCCTCTTCGTGTATGAGGTTGTGGCCTTATTTCGTGGATGGTGTGTGGTGGAGTAGAACCAGTGACGCTGCGGACTTTCCCGTTTATGAATTTTTGTCAGAAGAGTAGTGGTGAGGGCTTAGCTGAACCCGGTGAGCGCAGCAGCCACGAACTAGAAGCAAAGCACGGCGAGGAAGAATTAGATTTTGGTGGAGAGCAGCGGATACAAGCTCTGTGTGAATACGGAGGGCCTCGTGGTCGCGATGACGAAGGCAGGTTGAATCGTGAAACACAGGGATTCTTTTGAAATTGGCTTCTATTGAGGGCGAAAGTATAAAAAAACAGGCCCAAATTGCTCAATAAAAATTAATTTTTTCCCCCTCTCATCGCCTGGGGCCAAGGCCTGCTCCATTCGCTGCTTTTTAGTTTTGTTTTATTTTTTTCCATCTGCTTTGGTGGCTAGGTATTGCTTCATCTAAACAAGTAATGTCAGCATCATATTATCAAGTAGTGATTTAAGAAATCTTACCACGGCGCGTAACGCATCACCGAAATCACCAGCAAAAAAGTCCCACCCTAGTTTTCCTATATAGCCCATTCCCTAAAACTCATTCTATTAGAACTGAGAACCAAAATCCATAGATAACTTACCCCGGTAAACCCAATCACCGTAACCAACAGGGCATTCATCTCCCATTTGATAATGGCAACAGATTTGCCAAACCTCGTAAACTTTTCTGAGAGGCCAGAAACCGTACCCGAGAGCCCGGTAACTTGTTGGGAGAGGCCGGTAACCTGTTCGGAGAGAGAATTAAACTTTGTGGAGAGTTGCTGGAATTCCTATCACTGCGGTAAGCAAAATGTAAACTAAAGTAGTCACATGTGGGGGAGAAACCCCCTTCAAATCATGAAAATTAGTTTTCACGCCAACCATATTTCTAGTAAGCACGCCGAATCCCTATTACCAGAGTGAGCCAACATTAAAAATAAAAATGAAAAATGAAAAATGAAAAAAGTATAAAAGGAAAAAAATAGGAAAAATAAAAAATGTATCCAGAGGAAACAAACATGGTTCATTCTTCTCATGCTTGATCTGAGCCCGAGGATCTGAGAACCAAATTCCTATTACTCCAGTAAGCAAACTGTAAACTAGAATAAGAATATATGGGAAAGAAACTTTTCTCAAAATATTAACGGCTGCATCAATTCCAGGAGCACGGTCCACCTATGAGCGTACTTGTTAGCACGAGTCATTGGTCAACAAAATGGGGAAAAGTGAATTGGGTTTCTGGGGTTTTGATTGGAGGGTTTGGAGTGCTCGAGCCAATTGAGCAACCATGTTCGTGACTTTTAATTTCGATATTTTCCGATTTTCTCAACCGGAGACTCTAAGTTAGAATTGACATGGAGGATTACATACCAAGTGGCTCTTAGCAGTTGCTGGACTGGAGTTGGTAATTGGCCGGTGAGGAACTTGGCTGAAGGATTGGTGGGCAAAGCCACGCTGGCGAAGAGCACGGCAAGCAGCAAGCAAAGCTCTAGCCATGTTAAAGGAATGAGGGGTTTATAGAACTAGGAACGGGAATAGGAAAACCAGTAGTTCGAAGAAAAACAAGAGAGAAGATGTGTTGGTAAAAAGGAGAATGGGAGCGGAGAAAGGGTCTTCCATATATATAGGTGCGGCGAAAAATAAAACCACGTGGATCTGATAAGGTGGCTCTAGCTCCCGGAATCCTGATCTTATCTAGACCGGGGGCTCAGCGAGGCGACACCCTCAGCGAGGCGTGGCGTGAATTGACACCAAATTTCGGTAGTCTACACATCAAACCAAACACTAACAAATCTTTGCCAAGCCTCGCTGAACCCTCACTCTGTCTATCATGGGAAAGAACTAGCCCTTTATCAACTTACAACACAAGGATTTCGTAGCGAGCAAGTATGCTTAAACCCCGGTTACTTAAGTTAGCCGATGCCGAATTTTCTTGGTGAGGTAAACCATCGCAGCCCACCCACGCTGCAGCAAGCAGAGAGCATACATAGCCAACACTTCCTGAATCTGTGAAATCCCTATTTTTCAAGTTTGCTTGTTGCAACAGTAAACATAGATGACACGGAGATAGTAATCCTTAATTTTGAGTTGCGAAATCCCTCTATTATATTGTGGTGTAGTTGGTTAGTACACCAGGTGAACGTTGGAAGACTGTTAGCTTCTCCTTCGCTAGCCCTAAATTGGTGAATATTCCCAACCCGGCTTATGCTAGTGTGGGCTAACATCCTTGATCTCCACCATGAAAACATCGACCTTCTCGGCCATCTGCGTTGGCTACTGTACCTTATCCATTGACCACAGCGGTTACTGGAAGGGAGCACTTGAACAGGCGCTGGGGATCTCCATGCAGGGCCATTTGGCATCAATCCCTTGCAGACACTTGCTATAAGAGATATCAACCGTAAGAGGATTATCTTTTCTGCATCTATCTAGATGAGCCCAATTGTGTAGTGGGTGGGTTCTGTGGGTTAGTTGTCATGGTTCCTTCGCACCGGTTATTTGTACGCCCCCCGCGTTCAAGAAGATTGCTGATGGGTAGAATAGATTTGCAAAATCCAACTTTCTGTGTTCCCTACTTTCTCTGCCCCAACCTTTATCAGAGAGAGGAGTTCGTTGGGAGATTGAGCTTTGTGTCGCATTTTCCCTACAACCGATTAATAATATATTAGCTGGGGGATCATGCGATTTTGGATTATAGGAGGAAGGTAGTGCAGGTTGTTGAAATCCACGTAGATAAAAGGAGGAATATCCTCCACTTGTGTTTTCATAGTAACCATTGCTTCGTCTCTGTTTGTTTTCGTCTTCTTCTGCTCCATTCGCTGTCACCAGTGTTTTCTGTTTGGTTCTCTATCACTCTTTATTTTTTCTTAGTTATATACAGTCAATCACTCTCAAATCCGCATCCATATTCTGTATCCGCTGTGCCTGACCCTTGTTGCAAAGATTCTTTTCAAGTAAACCCCCAGCCCCCATGCGGGCACCTCCCACTCTATATTTCCCAGCAGGCCAGATAGTCAACTCCGTTGATCCTGACTATCGCTACTTCGATGCGGTAGGGCTGTTTCAACCTTGCCCGCCGCCTAGTGCCTATACACAGAAGACTCCTTCGCCCCGTTATAATTCCCAAGACGCACGCGGGCTAATCCCACCGAAACCATGAGAAAAAAGAATCCTTTCCATATACGATTTCATTGACAAGATCAGCGGGTTGGGAATGTCGTGGGCCGGCAAATTTCTATCAATGCAAAGTCTGTGGGGGGGGTTGTGAAGGCATATTACATAGAAGGGCCAGACGGGGAGCCCCGGCTGAACAATCCTCCACAGGGAGCTATTCCACAAGTCAAAATCCAGCACGAATGGATTCCGGCGAGTGTTGTGGAGCGGCATCGAATAGAGCGGGTTATTAGGTTACTTGATTTGGAGATGTCTCCAGCGACCAGAACCGCTCATTTCTGGATCCTGATTGAGCGGCGGACAGAAAGGACCCGTGTCCTATTGAAGTATCTTGACGAGTACCCAGAGCCAGAGCTCAAAGACATTGAAACGAAGTTAATCTCGTGGGGATATTTGCCGGGGAAGGCCCAGACGGTGGAAGATAGCATTGCCGTTGAAGGCAAGCGCAGTGTTCCGAACCGTCCAGTCCGTCCGTCCTGGAGGTAGGACCGGACGGACTACCGGTGATAGTCCGTCTTTTTTCAAGTCCATGGACGGACTAGGGCAGATGGAGGTAGGACTGGACGCCCTACCGGGCCCGGTAGGGCCCTATCGAATTTTGCTGTTACATTTCTTCAGCTCGTATACTCACA
>Ga0307513_10012775_pt1 | contig 10342 bp, 4 predicted proteins | sample 15_EM_MG_FD_202174 | JGI IMG/M metagenome (GOLD analysis project Ga0307513, IMG submission 202174) | Populus trichocarpa ectomycorrhiza microbial communities from riparian zone in the Pacific Northwest, United States - 15_EM | ecosystem: Host-associated > Plants > Roots > Unclassified | place...
ATAAATATTTTAAAAAGAAAAACTCCTTTTGGTACTTATATATTTAAAATATTTGTTATTTCATAAATTAGAAGTATCAAACAATATAAATGATTTGTAAATAATATATATATATATATATATATATATATATATATATAAAACTCAAAATAACTAATCAAATAGATGAACAATTACTTGCTTATTAAGCATATCCAAGATTAACATTAGAGACAATCAAACACTCCTAACAATAATAATCACCATAAATTATATGCTCACTAATATCTAATGCAATATATAAGCTTGTTTCTAATTCCTAGTTTAATCAAAGCTTAAATATATCACTAGTAGAAATGACTCTAAAATCCCTTCTGAAGATCACCCAACATTATAACCATGTCACTACAACCCCTTACTTTAATAATTAAATATCTATTTTAAATAATTAAATATAAAAAAATTAATGATCTAAAAGATATGGAAATTATGGTCCCAAAATAATAATATTATAAAACACAATTAGAAAAGGCTAAGAAATATTTATATTTCAAGTATAGAAATATTATAAGTATAATTAAGGTGAAGGTGTTGAAAATTATTAATTCTAACGCTTTGAGAAAATGATTTATTAAATTCATTCATTCATTTACATAAAAATAAAGTTTTGTTTATGAAACATCTTCCACTAATCAAATTCTATATGAAAATGAATGAATTTTAGTATATTGAACCTTTTAAAACCAAACTATAAAAGTTGTTTACTCTTGAAAATAAATTTAAGTTATTAACTACTCAATTTCAGTAATTAGAAATATTTTTTTCATAAATTCATAAAACAAATCTCTACAAAATATTAAAAACACATTAAAACTCATTGGTAACATATTAAATAGAAACAAAAAGTTTGGGCTATCAAACATTCATGGTGAGTTGTACTCTCCAATTAGCTGAGAGTGAGCTTAAAAGAAATTATGTTCTTATAAACCTAAAAATTACATATTTAAGTTACCTACTTTCAATAATCATAACTCTTAATCCACAACACTAATATGGGTGAATGATCTATCAAATTGAAGAACCGATAACATACTATAACCAGGTATCAAATTCTGAATGTAACACTTAATGAAAGTCCATATTTTTATGGCCTAAAGTTAACAATTTGTCATTTTGCTTCTAATTTCTTAATTTTACTATTACTTTAAATTGATCTAACAAAAAGATATAAAATCACTTTTAATGGCTTCCTATCAATATAAGATTTTGTTAGTACAACACCCTCTTTAAAAGTGATAAAAGATCAAATATCATAAATAACATAATTCCTAAACTTTTTTCAATAACCTTAGTATGCATGCAAAAAGTCAATTAAAAGGTAAGGATAGAGAATACAAACCTTAAATTGATAAAAGAAATAAAAACTTTGGCCTTTTATCAAATATCCTTCTTGATCTTTCTCTCGCTCTCTATTGACATAGGCGTTGATTGTCTTATAAAATAAAGTATGAGTTACTATATGATTTTATTTTCTTTTTATTCTTTAAATTATTATGTAATTACTAATATACTCATTATTATTTATAATATTATTAATTAATTAATTAAAAGGGCTTGATAAAGACCTAATTAATTATATTATTTTATTTATTATTACTTTTTTGGGCTTTCACATTCTCCCCCTTTAAAAGAGGTTTAGTCCTCTAAACTTCACATACCAAGTCCTTCAAACAATTTTGGATGCGTTTCTTTCATATCACTTTCGAGTTCCCACGCGGCCTTCATTTCAATCTGGTTACCCTATTAGATCATTACATATTTCATGGTCTTACACCTTAAATTTTGCTCCTTTTTTTCCATAATCTTAATTGGTACCTCATCATATATTAAATCTTCTCAAAGTTGTAGAGAAGTGTAATCTGCAACATGATTATGATTAGGAACATATTGTCTTAGCATAGACATTTGGAAAATACTACAAGCACCTAACAATGTTGGTTGCAAGGCAAGCTTATAGATCATTTTTCCAATCCTTTCTAATATCTCGAAAGACCCAACATGTCTAGGATTTAACTCTCATCGAATTCCAAACCTCATTACTTTTTTTATTGGTGATACCTCGAGAAAGACATGATCACCAACATTCGATTCCAAACTATACCTCTTATAATCAACATAACATTTTTGCATACTCTTTGATGCATGTAGTCTTTCTCTTATCAATTTAACCTTCTTCATAGTCCTTTATATCACATTTGGTTCCAACTCCTTCCCCAATATCCGATCTTCACCTACATCATGTCAATAAATAGGTGACCTACATCTTTTCCCATAAAGGCTTTATAAGATGCCATCTAGATACTTGCTTAATAACTATTTTTATAAGCAAATTTCATAAAAGGTGACTAATCTTCCCATGAACCTCTCATATCAATCACACACCCTCAATATATCTTCAAGAATCTTTATGGTCTTTTTTTAGTGTCCATCAATTTGTGGGTGAAAAGGTGCACTAAAACTCAACTTTTTACCCATAACATTGTGTAAGCTCCTCCAAAACTAAGATACAAAATGACTAACTCTATCCAACACTATAGATAATGGAATGTCATGCAGTCTCACAATTTCTTTAATGTACAACTTTTCTAAATGGCCTAAGGAAGTCTCAACTTTGAAAGCTAAGAAATATGTATACTTAGTCAATCAGTCAACAATCACCTAAACTACATAATTACTTGTTTGAGTTCAAGGCAACACAAACATAAAATCTATGGCAAAATATTACTTTGCCCCTTAAAAATATCACATATATTATTTCAAGATAATCTTAAAAATTTATTCAATCAAGTCCCTACCTATTTTTTCTAGGTCTAAAATTATAATCCCCCATATTAATCATATTATAATCCTTAATTTCTAAAACTTATTTGCCATCAAATCATACTTGATCAATGGTTCTTAATGTGTATGACTCATTAGGTTCTCTAATATGTTGTCCCAAGTATAAATCGCAATCCTAAATAAAATAGGATTAAATAATTAAATCATTATCTTATTATCAATTCAATAAATTGATTGATTTTTATATAAAGATCAAGTACAATATCTAGTAATGTGTCATGATCTTTAACTATTAGAAAAGTCATATATGGTTTGACTTAACTTCTCACTAACTAGTTTCTCAATATCATTATTTTCTCTTCATCAATAATGTTTAGATTTAGATATTAAAGCATGAAGTATGTCTGCTCTATCAAATCATGTTTGTTTTCGACATTACAATCATTGATTATTTGAATAAGATTTAAAACTCTTTTTAAAACTCATTCCACCTTGCACAAGGATTTTACAATCAATATTATTTAAGAATAGATAAAAAAAAATTTTTAATTCATCTAGAGTGATGAATCCTATGTTGATTACTCAAATATTATCATATAGTTCATGTTATGCTTAATATCTAACTATTTGTTATATTTGATGAGGACAACATATTGTCATGATAAAATAATAACACTCCCTTCAACTATCATGTCAACCTTTTCATATAAATAAACAATATCTATATATGGAGTTCTCATGTTGATTAGTTCAATGTACATTTCATCTAACAAGCATTTACATATTAGTCTCAGGATTCACTCATACCTTGGCTTATAAAAACAATTGTTTCATTTCATAATGAAAAGAATATAATATGTACTTGTCTCAAAAACTCTAATTAATTTATAGTCTTAATGGAGTATCAACAAGGAATATTTAAGAACAATGCTTTGAGGCAACAAGAATCTCATAATTATAAGCACTTTTATAATTTTCTTTACAAAATATTTTTCCCCCAGATAACTTTATCTTTATTCTATACTCATTAATCAAATATCAATGAATATTAAAGATAAATAATATTTATTAATAATAAATATGTTGTTTCATGAAAAAAGTCAATTCAACATATAACTGGCCAAGTCAGTATAAAGGATGTACATTAACAAGCTGATTATATTGGAATTTAGGAGGCAATAAGTGAGGCTATATGGATTAAGAATTTCATATTTGAATTTATGTGGTTCTTAGCATAATTGACCCAATAGTTGATTATTATGATATTAATAAAGTCATTACACAAACGGGGAACCAAGTCTTATAAAAATTCCAAGCATATACAAAACTGATATCACCTAATACAATAGATCTTGAGATGAGGTAATGTGATCATAGAGAAAGTGCATGCTAAGAATATTATAGACTCGATGACAAAAGCATTATCCCAGAAGAGATATGAGAGTCATGTTTAGGTATTCGGTATGAGATACATAAGTGATAGGCTTTAGTTTAAGTGGAAGATGAAAGCTTAATGACTTATGAGTTAATAGATATTAGTTTATACGTGTAAACATAATATAATTGTTTAATCAACCTAACCATTTTTTAGCTTTCAAGTTTGTTTTAATTACATTATACTTTTACTTATTTGATAGGATTCATCATTTTTTGTATTAAAAAGTTAATGTCACCGACCACTTATTAAGTGGATGATTTTTGAAAATCTAAGCACATAATATGAACTGATTTGATAAGAGTTATTAAATCAATTTCCATAAAAAAGTTCATCTACTAGGTAATAAGAGCAAATTGAGAAGTGCATATATGAAGTAGATACATTCCTAGTCCTAGGTTTATGTGGCACTATAAGATAAAGTTATCAAATTCCATAGTGACCATACTTGAAAAAAGTTATAAGAAATCTTGATTGATTCTTTATAGTCATTGTTGGTGTCATAATGGATTGGATACTCACGTACTTGACTATGTAAGACAAGATGTATGGGTAAAAGTACTCATGTTATCTTTTATACAAATGGTTCTACTAGCACTAGGATTGTAATTAACCATTATTGCAAACATGATTAGGAGCCTAGAGGATCACACATATAAAGTATTGAGTACTTCCTAAAAGAGATTTAATAGAACTATGACTCACCTAGAAGTCTTAAGGAGATTAGACTCTATACCAATCCCAATAAGGTTAGGGTTACGATCATATTATAAATAGTAATCTAGATTTATCCTTAAACTAGAATACTAATGAGATTATGATTCGTTCTAAGAGTTCTAGTTGAACTAGTACTCTTTAAAAGATTCCAATATTAATAACAATTAAGACATGGTAGATAGGTTGGGGTATTTGACATAATATCAAACTAATTGGGTTTATGATAGATTGGGCTAGTAATTAAAACTTTGTATATAGGTTGGGCTATTTGACATAGTTTCAAACAAAATGGGTTTATGAGCATTGGAAGCTCACATAGTAGGTGTGAGTCTTTGCCATCCAAATGGACTTATGAGCCACTATGATAGTTTTGGTCATCACTATCTACATGGGCTTAAGAAAAAATATAAAATTAGAAGAACAAGTCCAAAAGTTTTGATTTACACATAACCCTAGCTTAACTAGGATTAAACCTATTATTTATCTTATCTCTTAAAAGGTATTTGGATCAACATCAAACACAATATGTTTTGATTATATATAAATTAAAATAAAAGATAAAGGATCGTATTAGAATGGGTTTTAAAGTGGGAGAAATCAAAATTCTTAGTAGAAAGACACAACCAAGAAAAAAACTTAAAAGTATAGACAACTTTTTTCTCTTTAGTTTCTCTAAGTGAAAAAGACTTGTCATCTTTTTCAATTATTTCTATGTGCTGATCATTATTGGATGACAACTAGCATGAACTCCAAAATAACTTTTCCTTGATAAAAAAAGAGTTATATATTTGGAATTGGCATTCATTCATGTATGGATCGCCACTAAAGCCCAAGCAATTCAATGACTTATAGGTTTTACTACAATTAAAGCTGAAAAAGATCTCTTCTTATTTGATAGTTCTCATTTTAAGCACAAGGTATTCTTTAGTTGATAAGTTTTGATTGATATTGTACCATGTGGGTTATTATAGAGAGGTTGAAAGATTTAAATTTTGTTACGTTTATGCCTCAATGACCTACACTGAAAATAATAAAAGTTATCTCTTTAGTTAAATCTGTCTCACTATTAAAACCTAGAATCCATAAAATCTTTGAGTTTTAGCAAAGCTTAATATTTTTCTGACATCAACACCTTAAACACCACGATTTTCTATGATTATAATACCCAAAAATCAATTCTAGAAAACAAAAACTCCAATATTTAGTAAAAATCTTGCTTTCTTAAAATGGAACTTGTTACAACTACATTTATGGACTAAATAGACAAGGCCAAGCTTGAAAAAAGGTCTGCACAACAATTCAAAAGCATATGATATATTATTTTCCTGGTTAATTTTGTATTTTAATAATTTATTCCCTACTTAGCTTAGAACTTTTAATTTAATTAGAGTTTTATTATTTGTGAATCTTAATGCTAGATAGATTCTATTAGTTTAGTAAATTTTAAATAGGAACCCTTTTTTATGAAGGATTTTAGGTTTAGAACTAATACAAATAGGGATGTCTAGTTTATTATATGAACATTTAGAATATTTAGACTTATATAAAATATCACAGATTTTTCTCTAATTCCTCTATAGTGTTACGGCTCTATGTTTAGGTCTTGAGAACACTAGCTTTTATCTATGTTATATGCCATATCAATTGGTATCATAGTAGGTTAGCCTCTTTGATGGACGAAGACGGTCATAACCCATCCTACGATGCAAGAGTGAAAGCTTTTTAGGGTGTTATGCGGGCTTAGGAGTTGAGAATGGATCATTTAGAGCAGACTCATGAACATATAATGGATCGTTTGGCTCAAGCCATAACATGTCTAACTTGACTATTGGGTGATGCAAACAAGGATCATAAAAAGGAGAGGAACTTACCTAGAGACTTACCTCGAGGCAGGTTTAACCCTAAACCTATTCCTGAAGATCCATCTAGATAACTAGTTATATATGTAAAGAGTGTTGGTGAAGGTGAATTTGATGAAGGTCATAAGGCCTTAACATTCCTAAATAGACTACCATAACAAACACATGATTTTTGCATAATATGGAAATCCTAGTATTCATTGGAGATTTGGACATAGAAGAATTCATTGATTAGGTTGCAAAATGTGATAGGGTTAATGAGTACTCATCTTTCTCAAAAGAAAAGATGGTTAAATAGATCGCATATAACCTAAAGGGTAGAGCTTCTTCCTAGTGGAAACATCATACATATACATGGTTAAGAGAAGTGAGATAACTTATTACATCATGGATATACATGAGGTAGTTGTTACATGAGAGATTATTTCCTCCTAACTATGTGAAATGTTTATTTCAACTATACTAGGATTATGCATAATGTAGTAAATCAGTTAATGAGTATACCGCTGGATTCTAAAGGCTATTAGAATATAACAGGCTCTAAGAGACAAACAATCAATAAGTTACAAAGTTTATAGGAGGATTAAAACTAGTAATCCAAGATAAGATCAGAGTACAGATGTTGTTTATGCTCTCTAGAGAAAGGAATATGGTGTTAAGATTGAGATGTTAATGCAAGAGAGCACTGACAATAGTATAAAAATGGATAGGTTTGATCCTTCTAGCAGGCTATATAATGAGACTATGATTAGATCCTACTAATAAAAAAAAGACAGTACAACCATCAAGGCCAACTCTTATGAGGCTAGATATTACTAGACTTGACAAGGCTTTGAGAAAACTAGTTCAAATGAACAAACCAAATAACCTTTATGTCAAGCCAATGATATCCAAGTGCTTTAAATATGGAGAACCATGAAACCATTCCAGGGATTGTAGGAGACATAAATTGGCCAATCTAATCAAAGGGCAGTATAAGCCACAATCCTTCAACAATGAGGGTGAGTTGTGTAAACTTAGAGAGGGCAATACAAAAAATTTAAATAAGTATAATGATGATGAGAGACAACCCATGTGATTAAGAAGATGTTACTAACACCAAATATTGTTGAGGATTCGGAGTGAAATAAGTTATTTCATACTCATTGTACCATTATGACTTAACTATTAATAGTGGAAGCTGTGAAATATTTTTGGTAATCATATTGCTAATAAATTAAAATCACCACTAGAACTTCATCCTAAAACTTACAATATTGGGTGGATTAAGTTGGAATGGGAGATATGGGTAAACCAACATTAAAGAGCACCTTTTTTCCATTATAAAGTATAGGGATGAGATGTATTATGATGTGGTAGATAAGGACGAATGTATTTTGATCTTCAGTAGGCCTTTGAAATATGATGTGGATGTTAAACACCTAAGTAGAGATAATTTGTACAAGATTCAAAAGAATGGTGTGAATCTAATCTTAAAGCATCTAAAGTAAAGGGACAAGATTTTTTATATGACCCCTGTGGATATAACAATTCAGAAACCCACAGTCAAATTAAATCTTCCTATAAAAGCTAAGAATAGGTTTGGAATTAAAGTTCACATAACAATAACCTATACTAAGGAACCAATACTATAAGTAATCAAACCCCCAGCCAACAATTATAGAGAATCATGAAGAGGAGTATAAAAGACATCATGAAGATTAGTTAATTCTTTGAGAATTCAAGAGAAGTTCTTTTAACAACCAAAGCAAGATAAATCTCTCACAACACACATAAAAATACAACAAGAATATAATTGATAACTTAAACAAATAATGTTTTTACAATGCTATTTATACTTAAAAAAACCCTAGTGGACCTAATTGACTACCATTATCCCAAACATTAAAATAAAATAAAAATAATAATTATAAATTAAAAACCTAATTGTCACCCATGATAAACTAGGAAAATTAGATGTAGGATAAAATCCTTGCTTGAAAACAATTCTTGGCTAATTAAACATATTGTCACCGCTTGGTATTTTAATCAAACAAGAAAACTTCTTTAATTAAATTTCCTTAATAAGGCAGCAAGCCACCCCTAAGAAAAACCGATGATTCTAAATTTAAATAAGCCTAGGAAGTGATGGATCAGGCCCTACTTATGCATAAATTAAATTGACTAAGGTCTGATCTTCATTTTTTTATGTTGCCTTCTTGGAATCCACATTGGCCCAAATATTTTGAATAAGCCCATTAAATGTATATTTGAGCTTTTTTTACCTTGATCTTGCAATTGGATCAATTAGGGATTGCAATAGATCTTTTGGTGTACTTTTAATCATATCACTTTTATTAGAATGACTAGTTTAAAACATGAGATGCAAGTAAATGTATAGAAAACTAGGTAAATTCATGCATTGATTATGAAGGTGTTAGTGGATGAACAAGCAAAAGAGAAATTGGTAGAAATTTCTAAAGCACTTAAGCCTTTAGTTACTAAGTTTAAAGAGATTTTACATGATGAATTGCCAGAAGGATTGCCATCAATGAGAGATGGTCGACATCAAATTTGATGTCGGGAGCTAGCCTTCCAAATCTGCCACATTACCGAATGAGCCCTAAAAAGGGTGAGATATTTAAGGAGAAGGTAGGGGAGATGTTGAGAAAACGGTCAAATTTAAAAGATTCTTAGTCCTTGTGCAATTTCAATATTATTGACTATAAAGAAGGATGACAATTTATGTATGTGTGTAGACAGTCATGTCGTCAACATAATCATTATAGGATACAAGATTATGATTCCTCAATTAGATGACATGCTTGATCAGTTACATGGGGCATTAATCTTTACAAAGAATGACTTGAGGAGTGGTTACTATTATATTTAGATTTGACAAAGTGGTGAGTGGAAGATAACTTTCAAGATAAAGAAAGGATTGTATGAGGGTGATGGATAACGTTATACATCCTTTTATAAATAAATTTATGGTTGTTTATTTTGATGACATCTTGATTTATAATAGATCCAAGATTGATCATGTGAGACACTTAAGAAAAGAGTTTGAGGTGCTGTTATAAATCATATGTGAATATAAAGACATGTAGTTTTATAACTAATAAGCAATTTTTATTAGGCTTTATTGTTAGTGTAGGTGAAGTAAACCCCCGTGTAAATATAGGGGCGAGGGTAGCACAACCCTTACCGAGTAAAGGAAGCTCTGGATGAAAAGACATAAATAGGTGATAGAAATAGTAATAAATATGATGTGTAACGGATAAGATGACCTTCATAAAGTAATTTAAAGGTATTGATGAAGTTGAAAAGAGAATTATGAATTTTGGGTTCAAAATTCATAACGTCAACGAAACTAGTAATAGGTGTTGACAGATAAAATAATAAGGAAAATGAGAAAGTGATTCCAAGGAATTATTATGGTAATAAGAAGTAAAATATAAGAAAGGATGGTACGAAAAAGTGATGGTGTAAGCACTACTTAAAAATCAGTAATGTTACTATGAAACAGTAA
>Ga0307513_10012776_pt1 | contig 10342 bp, 9 predicted proteins | sample 15_EM_MG_FD_202174 | JGI IMG/M metagenome (GOLD analysis project Ga0307513, IMG submission 202174) | Populus trichocarpa ectomycorrhiza microbial communities from riparian zone in the Pacific Northwest, United States - 15_EM | ecosystem: Host-associated > Plants > Roots > Unclassified | place...
CAGTGCGTTGCGCCCGCCGGACCGCCGGTCACAGCGATATCGTCGGCTGGTGACGAGTGTTCCCGGCAGCAATGACGTCCCCGGCGGCGGTGACGACAGCCGTTCCGCGACGGAGCCCCACCCTGTCGTGTGCGCCCACTGCGGCACGCGGGCCGAGGGCCCGCCCCTCATCTGGACCTGCTCGGTGGAGAACGGCACGCGTCACTACCTCTGCGACACCTGCGCCCGGGAGAACCTCAGAGCGATCGAGGGACGGCTGGACCCGGCCTGGTGGTGAGCCACTCACACCCCGGCAGCCGACGCCTCCTCCTGGTCCTCCGGCAGGAAACCTGGTAGCCACTCCTCCAGTTCCGCGCGCATACGGACCGTCGCCCCCAGTTGGCACAGGACACCGATGGTGCTCAGGGTCACCCGGTGTATCAGCAGATACGACGGGGGCAGGTTGAGGCGCTTGCCCAGTTGGTGTGCGGGGGAGCGCGGATCGGCTATGCGGGCTGCCTGACTGCGCATCCAGCCTCGGGTGAAGGTGAACTCGTCCGCCTGGGCCGGTTCGATGATCGGCATGAGGTAGTCGAGCACGGCGTCCGGGTCCAGGTCGATGGAGTCCTTGACGAAGCCTTCCGCACAGAGGGTCTCGTAGACCGCCTCGGCCTGGCCGTCCAGGGTCAGCCGCAGTGAGTCACCGATCGTCGGGGGCAGGCCGCCCGGGAGACGGTCGACGGTGCCGAAGTCCAGCACACCCAGACGCCAGTCGTCCTTGCCGGCCGGGCCGCCGGGCAGCAGACGGAAGTTGCCGGGATGTGGATCGGCGTGCAGGAGGCCGGTGCGGGCGGGGCCCGAGAAGAGGAACCGGGCCAGCAGCTGGCCCGCGCGGTCGCGCTGTTCCTGGGTGCCGTCGGTGATCACCTCCGACAGCGGTATGCCGTCGATCCACTCCGTCACCAGGATCTGCTCGCACTGATGGACGACGTCCGGCACCACGACGTCCGGATCGTCCGTGAACTCCGCCGCATGGGCCCGCTGGGCCTGGGCCTCCAGGCCGTAGTCGAGTTCCTCGGAGACGCGGTCCCGGAGTTCGGCGATGAGCGGCTTGATGTCCATCCCGGGGATGAGGGGGCCCAACAGGCGGGCGAAGCGGCTCAGTTGGTTCAGGTCGGAGAGCAGTGCCTCACCGGCGCCCGGATACTGCACCTTGACCGCGACCTCGCGTCCGTCGTGCCACACCCCCCGGTGCACCTGGCCGATCGAGGCCGCGGCGGACGGCTTTTCCTCGAACTCCAGGAACAGTTCCTGCCAGTCCGCACCGAGCCGTTTCTCCAGTACCGAGTGCACCGTGCGGGTCGGCATCGGCGGGGCCGCTTCCTGGAGCTTCGTCAGCGCCGCGCGATAGGGGCCCGCGACCTCCTCGGGCAGGGCCGACTCGAAGACGGACAGGGCCTGCCCGAACTTCATCGCGCCGCCCTTCAGCTCGCCGAGGACCTTGAACAGCTGTTCCGCCGTGCGCTGCTGCAGCTCGCGGCCGACGATGTCCGCCGACTCGCCGACGATCCGTTTGCCCAGTCCCCAGGTCGCCCGCCCGGCGATGCCGAGCGGGAGCGCGGCGAGCTTGGCGGTACGGGTGACCGCCTTCCGGGGAAGATCAGACATGAGCCCTCCAAGTTCCGGACAGCCGCGCCGCGTGTGCCTTACGGCGTAACTCAGTCGACGGCCGTTGCTCGGCCATTGTCTCGTGCGACTGCCCGTCCTCCGAGGTGCGTTCCGCCTTCTTACTTTTCTCCTCGGCGCCGCAGGGACATGCGGGGTGCGCCCAGACCGGGCGGGCGTGCCAGTCGAGACCGGGGGCGGAGACCTCCCAGCGGGCACCCGCGGTGGACGGGGTCCTGCCGTCCAGGAAGGCGAGCGCGTGGCTCGCCGTCAGGCCCGCGACCGTCGTCGCCAGGGCCAGGTCGCAGGCCCTGACCTGGCGTGGCCGTGCGGAACGCCACTGCGCGACCAGGCGTGGCCAGACAGGATCCCGGTCGACGCGCCACCGGTCCAGACAGCCGGCGCAGGCCGTCTCGCCGGGCAGGACCAGCGGGCCCACGACGCCGGTTCCCTCCACGACACCCGCGTACAGATGCGGTGTGCCAGAGGCCACGAGTGGTTCGGCGGCGGCCGGGTCGGGCGCGTGCACGGCGAGGTCGTCGCGCGGGGCGAGGATCACCAGGGAGAAACCGGGGTCGCTCTCACCGGGCGGCGACTGGGCGTCCGTACGCCGTGGCGCGCGGTCCGGGGCCGCCCGTCGGGCAGCGCGCCGGGCGGACTCGTCCCGGCGTTCGCCGACGGAATCGGCGGGCAGGCCGCCCGGTGCGACGTCCCACGGCTCGACCACGCCGCCGTCGCGCACATCGACATGGCCCACGCCCGCGCCCGCCAGCAGCGACGCCACCACCGCGCCCACCCGGCCCGCGCCCCGGACCTGCACACGCAGCGACCGGCGGGCGGCCAGCCGGGCCATCGCCTCGCCCGGTGCCGGTGCGACCAGGGAGAGGGAGGCCAGATCGGGACCCAGCCGCTCCAGGACCTTCTTCTTGCCGCGCAGCGTCTCGACGGCCGGGCCGCCGCCCGGCGCGTCGTCGAGGAGGCCCGCCTCGCTCAGCCGCTCCACCAGTCCGTCGACATGGTGGGCGGGCAGGTCCATGCGGTGCCCTTCCTCGTGGAGGCGGGACAGTCCGCGAGTGCCGTCGAGCATGTTCAGGAAGCTGCCCGTCGCCGTGTCCATCGGACCGAGGGTCATCGCGTGTGCGGGTGTCATCCCGAACTGGACCGTGTTCAGATCCCGCCAGCCGCGCCGCAGCGCGGGCTTCGTCAGCGGGTGGGTGACACGCGGACGGGTGTCACCCGAGTGGGTCGTGTCCGACAGCGCGACAGACGTGTCCGGTGTGTCCGACGCAGGCGCAGATGTGGTGGTGGATCGCATGGCAGGCCCCCGTAGCCAGAGAAAGTCCCCGTTGAAAGTCCCTGTTTGTCGGCGGATGTCAGTGCTCGTTCCGCCGACGAGTGCCAGCATGCCGGGTTTGCTCATCGGGCGTCGAAAGTTGTCCACAGGCGGTGTGTATTCGTCGTACAAATCAAACGCATGGTGGGGGATCGACGCCGAACCGTCCCGGAGTCAAGACTTCCCCCATGTGCAGCGGGTAACGTCGTGCCGTGCCCGCCGACCCACTGCACCGCGCCGGAAACCCACAGCGCAGTACGACGAGCCAGCCGCCAAGCGGCTCGGGGGCGAGCGCGATCGAGGTTCGCAGGAGCGCCCGGCGACGCCGGACGGTCTCCGCGTACCGCGAGGGCGATCGCACCGTCGTGCTCATCCCGGCCCGGATGTCCGAAGCCGAGGAACAGCGCTGGGTGACTGTCATGCTCGACAAACTGGCCGCCCAGGAGAGCAAACACAAACGGGTGCCCGGCGACACCGAGCTGGCCGAGCGCGCCGAGCAGCTCTCGGCCCAGTACTTCGACGGCCGCGCCCGGCCCGCCTCGGTGCGCTGGGTCACCAATCAGAACACGCGCTGGGGCTCGTGCACCCCCGCCGAGGGCAGTATCCGTCTGTCGCACCGGCTGCAGGGCATGCCCGAGTACGTCGTCGACTACGTCCTCCTCCACGAGCTGGCCCATCTGCTGGTACCCGGACACGGGCCCCGTTTCTGGCGGCTCCTGGACGCCTATCCGCGCACCGAACGGGCCCGTGGCTACCTCGAAGGAGTGGTCGCCGCCGACCGGCTGCCGCATCCGCCCTCCGCGCGCGGGGACTGATCTCCGGGTGGCAGACGCACGGCGGTGACGGGGGTTGTGTACCGGGTTTGTACCGGCTTCGGCCGCGTCCGGAATTAGCCGTTAGCCTGACCCGACGCATTCGGCATTCGGGATGGGGGACGGTCGGTACGCATGGCCAGGGAATTCCAACGCGGCCACAAGGCCAGGATCAGTGATCTCACCGCGGGCACGGATCTGTACGTAGGCGTGCAGATCTCCGGACCGGGGCTGACCTTCGACATCAGCTGCTTCGGCCTCGACGCCGACGAGCAGCTCTCGGACGACCGGTACTTCGTCTTCTTCAACCAGCCGAAGTCTCCCGAGGAGTCCATCCAGCTCCTGGGCGCTCAGGCGGGCGACACGGAGTCCTTCCGCGTCACGCTCGACCGGATCCCGCCGCAGATCCAGAAACTGTCGTTCACGGCCACGCTCGACGGCGCCGGGCAGATGTCGCAGATCGCTCCCGGATACGTCCGTATCGTCGCCGGCGGCGAGGAGGTGGCCCGCTACTCCTTCGACGGCTCGGAGTTCTCCACCGAGCGGGCCGTGATGCTGGGCGACTTCTACCTGAAGGACGTGTGGCGGTTCGCCGCGGTCGGACAGGGTTTCGACGGCGGCCTCGACGCGCTGCTGAAGAACTTCGGCGGGGAGGTCGCCGAGGAGGAGGCGCCCGCTCCGCAGCAGGCCCAGTCCGGTCCCGCTCCCGGGTTCGCGCCTCCCGCGTTCGGCGTTCCGGCACCGGCTCCGGCCGCTCCGCAGCCCGCCGCCCAGGGTTTCGCGCCCCCGGCTCCGGCGCCCGCGCCCCCGGCTCCCGCCCCCGTGCCGTCGATACACGCGGCCCCCACCATCGTCGCGCCCCTGACACCGCCCGGCGGTGCCCAGGTACCGCCCCCGGCTCCGGCACCCGCGCCCTACGGACAGCCGGGGCCCCCGCAGGCTCCGTACGGCCAGGTACCCGGCCAGACCGGGTCGCTGCCCCCTGGCTACGGCCAGCCGCAGGCGCCCCAGGCCCCGGCAGGTCCTCCCGGTCCTCCCGGCTACGGTCAGCAGCCGCCGCTCGGGCAGGCCCCTGGTCAGCAGGCGTCCTATGGGGTGCCACAGGGCGCCGGGCAGAACCCCGGCGTCACAGCCGCGCTCCAGCAGTTCAAGGAGACGCCGACCGGGCAGCGCTGGACGCAGCAGAGCAAGAAGCTGATCCGTGTCGACCTGGGCATCGGCGGCCAGCCCGTGCTGGCCCGGCAGGGCAGCATGGTGCTCTACCAGGGCAAGGTCGACTTCAGCTACAAGGGCGCCGGATTCGCCGGCCGGATCGTGGGCAACGCGACCGGCCAGGAGATGCAGCTGATGCGCTGTACCGGCCAGGGCCAGGTGTTCCTCGCCGACAACTCCACCCATCTGCACCCCGTGGAGCTTCAGGGGGACGCGATCTGCGTCTCCGCGGAGAACGTGCTCGCCTTCGACGAGAGCCTCCAGTACGAGGTCCGCCGCGTCGAGGGACACGGCATCCCCGGTGGTGCTCTGTTCACGATGCAGTTCCAGGGCACCGGCACGATCGTCGTGAAGACGCACGGCACACCCGTGGTGCTGCCCGTCACGCCCACCACGTTCGCCGACTGCAACGCGGTGGTCGCCTGGTCGGCCGCCTCCCAGGTGGTCGTCTCCAGCCAGGTGCGGATGCGCCGCAACGCCTACCCCGGCGACACCGGAGAGAGCGTCAATCTCCAGTTCCGGGGCGCGCCCGGCAACTTCATCGTCGTCCAGCCGTACGAGGTCTGAGGGAGCCCGTCATGAACCAGCCGCTCGCGGGCTATGCTCCCGCACCCGTCACCGCCCGCATGGACAACCACGGCAACCACATGCTGAAGGTCGCCATGCAGACCGGAAACGACCTCCTCGCGCGCGTGGGGTCGATGGTCGCCTACGAAGGCTTCGTCCAGTACGAGCCCAACCCGCCGGCCGTGCGCCAGATCGCCAAGGACTGGATGACCGGCGAGGGCGCGCCCCTGATGAAGTGTTCAGGGGACGGCCTGCTCTATCTCGCCGACTACGGCGCGAACGTGATCGTGATCAACCTCAACGGCGACGGCATCTCCGTCAACGCCACCAACCTGCTCGCCTTCGACGCACACCTCACCTGGGGCGTCGAGCGGGTCAAGGGGCTGGCGAAGTTCGCCGGGCAGGGTCTGTGGAACACCAGGATCTCCGGGCAGGGCTGGGTCGCTTTGACCTCCCGGGGCAAGCCGATCGTCGTCGACTGCGGTGGTGGCGACGACGAGACGTACGTCGACCCGGACGCGCTCGTCGCCTGGTCCCCGAACCTCAAGGTGAAGGGCAAGCGCAGCTTCAAGGCGCAGTCGCTCATCGGCCGGGGCAGTGGCGAGGCCTACCAGATGGCCTTCTCCGGCCAGGGCATCGTCGTCGTCCAGCCCAGCGAGGACAGCACCGACCGTCTCCGGATCCGGGGCTGAGGGGGAGCCAGAAACGCCATGCAGAGCTCACTTTTCGCGCACAACGACTCGCAGACCCAGGAACGCTGGAGCCTGCAGAGCAAGCAGATGCTGCGCGTGGTCCTGGAGGGCCACGACGACATCCTCGCCCGCAAGGGCACCATGGTCGCCTATCAGGGTCTCGTCGAGTTCGACGCCGAGTACCAGAGCAACCAGCAGGGCCGCGCCCGCGCGCGCACGGGCGAGGGTCTGGACCTGATGCGCTGCCATGGGCAGGGCACGGTCTATCTCGCCAACCTCGCCCAGCACATCCATGTGGTGGACGTGGAACAGGACGGTCTGACGGTCGACAGCAGTTACGTGCTGGCGATGGACTCCGGGCTGCACCACGAGGTCATCGCCGTGGACAGCCTGTACGGCATCTCCGGTTCAGGGAAGTACCAGCTCAACATCACCGGCCGCGGCAGGGTCGCTCTGATGACCTCGGGCGCGCCGCTGATGATGCAGGTGACACCGGACAAGTACGTCAACTGCGACGCCGACGCGATCGTCGCCTGGTCGACCGGCCTGCGCGTGCAGATGCAGGCCCAGACGCACACCTCCGGAGTGTGGCGGCGCCGCGGCAACACCGGTGAGGGCTGGGAACTCAGCTTCATGGGCAGTGGCTACGCGCTGGTCCAGCCGAGCGAGCTGCTGCCGCCGCAGAACGCCCAGATCGGCCAGGGCGCCGCTGCCCAGTTCGGTATGGGGCAGCAGGGGGCCCGGGCGCAGAACCAGGGCAACGCCTGGAGCTAGCGGCACCGGACATGTAAGGGGCGACCACCATGGGCGGTCGCCCCTTACGCGTTCACAGTCTGGCGCGCGTTGCTTCGAGCAGTCGTACGACTGAGTCGTCCGCTACGTCCGCCACCTGGGCGTAGGCGAACCAGCGCAGGTCCAGGGACTCGTCGCTGATCGCCTCCACGGCTCCCCTCGGGGCCACGGCGGCGTACTGCACGTCCAGGTGCCAGGCGCAGGGCGTGTGGTGCCGGTCCAGGCGGACCGGAGTGCTCTGGAGCAGCCGCAGCGAGGGGATGCCGGACTCCTCCGTGGCCTCGCGGAGCGCGGCATCCGCCAGCGTGTTGTCGCTCTGCTCGCAGTGCCCGCCCATCTGGAGCCACATCCGCAGCTTCTTGTGGAGCGTGAGCAGGACCCGCTCACGCTCCGGGTCGATCACCAGAGCGCTGGCTGTGATGTGTCCGTCCTTGCAGCCCTTCCACATCCCGTCGGGATGGCCGTCCAGATGGTCCAGGTAGACCTGACGGAGATCCTGCTGATCCTCGTACTTCTCCAGCACCTGGACCGCGTTGCCGTGGAGCGTCACTCGGAGTCGTCGTCCTTCTTCAGGTTCGGCTTGTCGACGGGGCCGCCCGCCGCCTCGCCGAGCATCTTGTCCAGCTCCGAGAAGTCCAGCTGCTCGCGGTGCACGAAGCCGTCCGGGTCGTCCAGGTCGGAGGCCGTCGGCAGCATGTCCGGGTGGGCCCACAGGCCGTCACGGCCGTCGACACCGCGCGCGTCCGTCAGCGACGCCCACAGACGCGAGGCGTCGCGCAGCCGGCGCGGGCGCAGCTCCAGACCGATCAGCGTGGCGAACGTCTGCTCGGCCGGGCCGCCCGAGGCACGCCGGCGGCGCAGGGTCTCGCGCAGTGCGTCCGCCGACGTCAGACGGGGCTTCGCGGCAGCGTGCACGACCGCGTCCACCCAGCCCTCCACAAGGGCCAGAGCCGTCTCCAGACGGGCCAGGGCGACCTTCTGCTCCGGGGTGTCCTCCGGCTGGAACATGCCCTGCTGGAGCGCTTCCTGAAGCTGCTCCGGGTTCTGCGGGTCGAACTGGCCGACCACGTCCTCCAGCTTGGCCGTGTCGACCTTGATCCCGCGCGCGTAGCCCTCGACCGCGCCGAACAGGTGCGAGCGCAGCCACGGCACATGGGCGAACAGGCGCTGGTGGGCGGCCTCGCGCAGGGCGAGATACAGCCGCACCTCCTCCTGCGGCACACTCAGGTCCTTGCCGAACGCCTCGATGTTCGCCGGCAGCAGCGCGGCCCGGCCCGCAGGGCCCAGCGGCAGACCGATGTCCGTCGAGCCGACGACCTCGCCCGCGAGCACCCCGACGGCCTGCCCGATCTGCGTACCGAACATGGCGCCGCCCATGGAGCGCATCATGCCGATCAGCGGGCCCGCCATGGCCTGCATCTCCTCGGGCAGGACATCGCCCATGGCCGCGCCGACGCGCTCGGCGACCGGGTCGACCAGCTCCTTCCAGGCGGGCAGGGTCGCCTCGACCCACTCCGCGCGGCTCCACGCCACGGCGGATCCCGCCCCGGACGGCAGCGATGTCGCGTCGTCCAGCCACAGGTCCGCCAGCCGGACGGCCTCCTCGACCGCCGTGCGCTCGGCGGGGCCGATGCTGGAGTCCTTGACACCGTCGGACGTCCCCTGGGAGACCGTCTGGCGGGCGATCTGCTTGGCCATGTCCCAGTTCACCGGACCACCCTCGTACGAGAGCATCTGGCCCAGCTGCTGGAACGCGGCGCCCAGGTCGTTGGGGTTCATGGACCCGAACATGGCTGAGAGCGGATTATCGCCTCCGGGACCGCCGAAGCCGGGCAGTCCGAAACCGAACGGCCCCTGACCACCGCCGCTCTGCGGGTCCTTCTTCTTGCCCTCGTCGCCGTTCTCCGGCTCCTCCGGCGGAAGGCCGAATCCGAATGGGGTGTCACTCACGGGATTCCTCGGCTGGTAAGGCCGTCGGCTCTTCGACGGCGGCTGCCCGACAACACCACCCAGCCTAGACACCGCGGCCGGTTGTGGGGCTCGGTGCTCCGCCGACTCCTGGCCTGCGGCAGGATGGATGTCACCTGGTACGTACGCGTCACGCGCGTCCTTACTGAAGACAACCGCTGGAGACGCCGGTGAGTTCCCCAGATCCGCAGGTTCGCGCAGCGCGAAACCACTCAACCAACCCGGCCGTACGGGGGCCGGTCGTCGCGGTCACCGGTGCCGCGACCGGCATCGGGGCGCTGCTCACCGAGCGGCTCGCCGCATCCGAAGAGATCAAGCAGGTCGTCGCCATCGACGAGCGGCGCGGCGAGTGCGCGGCGGCGCAGTGGCACATCCTCGACGTACGCGATCCGGCCATCGCGGAGAAGCTGCGCGGCGCCGACGTCGTGGTGCATCTGGCCGTCGATCTGGACCTGGAGACGGACGGGGCGGCCCGAACGGCGTACAACGTGCGCGGGACGCAGACCGTGCTGACGGCTGCCGCCGCGGCCGGGGTGCACCGGGTCGTGCTGTGCACGTCGGCGATGGTCTACGGGGCGCTGCCGGACAACGAACTGCCGCTGGCGGAGGACGCCGAGCTGCGGGCGACCGCCGAGGCGACCGGTGTCGGTGACCTGCTGGAGATCGAGCGGCTCGCCCGGCGCGCACCTCGGGCGCATCCCGGGCTCAATGTGACGGTGGTGCGGCCCGCGGTGCTGATCGGGGGCACGGACACCGCTCTGACCAGGTACTTCGAGTCGCCTCGGCTGCTTGTCGTGGCCGGGTCGCGGCCCGCGTGGCAGTTCTGTCACGTCGAGGATCTGTGCAGCGCTCTGGAGTTCGCGGTGCTGGAGAAGGTCGAGGGGGAGCTGGCTGTCGGGTGCGACGGGTGGCTCGAGCAGGAGGAGGTCGAGGAGCTGAGCGGGATCCGGCGCATGGAGCTGCCGTCCGCTGTCGCTCTGGGCGCTGCTGCGCGGCTGCACCGGATCGGGCTCACGCCCTCTCCGGCCGGGGATCTGGCGTACACGATGTATCCCTGGGTGGTGAGCGGGAGCCGGTTGCACGATGCCGGGTGGCGGCCTCAGTGGAGCAACGAGGAGGTGCTCGCGGAGCTGCTTGAGGAGGTTGCCGGGCGGCATACGGTCGCTGGGCGGCGGCTTGGGCGGAAGGACGCGACTGCGGCGGGGGCTGCGGGGGCGACGGTGGCGTTGTTGGGTGCGGCTGCGGTGGTTCGGCGGGCTCGGAAGGCTCGGCGGCGGATCTGAGGGCGTGGGGTGCGGGTGGAGTTTTCTCCGCCCCCGCCT
>Ga0307513_10012777_pt1 | contig 10342 bp, 9 predicted proteins | sample 15_EM_MG_FD_202174 | JGI IMG/M metagenome (GOLD analysis project Ga0307513, IMG submission 202174) | Populus trichocarpa ectomycorrhiza microbial communities from riparian zone in the Pacific Northwest, United States - 15_EM | ecosystem: Host-associated > Plants > Roots > Unclassified | place...
CGCCAGCCGGTGCCGCCATTCAGCGAGCACATCCTCGCGGCTTGCGTCGGCGCTGAGGCCACGGCCGCGCGGCCCGACCTGGGCGAGGAGATCGCCCGCGCCCGCGGCTTCGAGGGTGTAGCGCAGCTCTTCTCGGTCGATCTGGCCGCGCTCGGCGGCGATGCCGACGATCCGATCGCGCAGATCGGCAAGCCCCGGCGTCTGGAAGGTGATGGCGGCAATGGACTCCACCTCGCTGTCGAGCAGCCAGGGATGGGCGAGCACGGTGGCGAGCAGCAGCGCCTCAGGCCGGGGCATGGCCGATGCTGGCAGTGGCTGCGGCGGTGAGGAGGTGATAGGGCTCAGCGCGTCGTGATCGGTGAGGGGACTTGCGCCCGCAGGAGCGCGAACAGCCGGGTTTCGAGCTGGATCAGCGGCACGGCCGTCTCCACGGCGCGGTGAGCCGCCTTCTGGCCGGCGGCATCACCGTCGAAGCACAGCACCGGCTCGGGCGCCAGGCGCCATAGCTGGCCGATCTGCTCGGCCGTCAGCGCGGTGCCCAAGGGGCGACAGCGTTGGGGAAGCTGGCGCGCGCCAGCGCGATGACATCCATATAGCCCTCGGCGACGATCACCGCGCCGCGCTGATGGGCGGCCCCACGCGCGGCGGCGGCGTTGAATAGCACCGCACCTTTGCGGAAAAGCGGCGTGTCGGGCGAGTTCAGATATTTCGGCTGCTGCCCGCCGTCGAGCGCCCGCCCGCCGAATGCGATCACCCGGCCCTGCAGGTCGGTGATGGGGAAGATCAGCCGGCCGCGAAAGCGGTCGTAGGCCACAGGGATGTCCTCGCCCGTCACCAGCATGCCCGTGGCGATCATATCGTCCAGCGCAAAGCCCTTCGCGGCCAGATGCTCCTTCAGAGCATGGCGCTCGGCCTTGGCATAGCCGAGGCGGAAAGCCTCGATCTCAGCGGGTGTCACGCCGCGCTGCTCCAGATAGGCACGCGCATCGACGTCGATGTCTGAGCGCAACGCCTCCTGGAAGAAAACGCAGGCCACCTCCTTCAGCCTGCGCAGGCTGAGGCCCTCGGCCTCGCGCGCCTCAGCCTGGGCAGGTTTCGGCAGATTGATGCCGGCCTCCGCCGCAAGCCGTTCGACGGCCTCGGGGAAGGACACCCCCTCCGTTCTGGTCAGGAAGTCGAAGATATCGCCGTGCTCGCCGGTGGCAAAGCAGTGGTAGAAGCCCTTGTCGTCGTTGACGGTGAAGGAGGGCGTCTTCTCGGCCTTGAAGGGGGACAGGCCGATGTATTCGCAGCCCTGCCGCCGGAGCTTCACGCAGCGGCCGACGACCGTGCTCACCGGCTGCGCGGCGCGAATCGTCGAGGATGGAAGGGGGGAAGCGCATCTATCGCACCCCCAATGCTTGGGGCGCTTGCGTTAACGCCAAAAACTAGAGGGATATACCGAAGGATATACCGGGATGCATTTTGGTGAAAATTCCGTTGCTGAGCAACAAGTATTGGCGGAGCGGGGGGGATTCGAACCCCCGATACGGCTTTTCAACCGTATAACGGTTTAGCAAACCGCCGCCTTCAGCCTCTCGGCCACCGCTCCGTAGACACCAAACCATTGATTATTTGGGCGAATTTCTTATTCTCGTTGCCCTGTCGCCACAGCTTGCAGTTCGGTTTGCAGTTTCTAATCGATTATGCCGATCAACGCAATCCATGATCGTTCCATTTTTTCCACCGTCTCGTCATTCAGCGCACCAGTTCAGACCATGTAGGTGTCGATTATTTTCTCAATGTGCTTCATCGAATGGCCGGTGATGGAGGCGATCTGCGCATTGGTGCATTCATTCTCCGCAAGCACGGTAATCGCAGTGCCACGCAGGTCATGGAAATGCGGATGGGTGAGGCCGGCACAGCTCTTCGTGGCACTGAACTTATACCAAGCGCCTGACCGGAAAAAGGTTGATTGGCCGAATTTTATTTGATTCCATTGGGTTGCCAAGGCAGCCAGGGGGGCGACATGGGATGGAGCAAGGCCGCTCGTGAGACATACGCCGTGGTCCCGTTCACGCTATTCGACCGATATGTCGGACGCGGAATATGCCCTGATTTCGCCGCTGCTGCCTGCTCGCCCCCGGCGCGGCCGCAAGCCGACCGATGTCCGGCTTATCCTGGACGCGCTGTTCTACCAACTGCGCTCAGGCTGTCCGTAGCGCCTGCTGCCCGAGGATTTTCCGCCATTTACAACGGTCCAAAACCGCTTTTACGCCTGGCGCGATAGCGGGCTGTGGCCCCAGATCGTGGCGGTTCTGGTCATGGCGGCGCGTGAGGCCGAGGGCGCGCGAGGCGGCGCCGACCGCCGTGGCCGTCGACAGCCCGTCGGTCAAAACCACCGAGGCCGGCGGATCGCGAGGGTATGATGCCGCCAAGTCGCCGCAACGCGGAGCGTTGTCGGCTGAGATCAAAGGGGCGAAAGCGTCCTCTCGCCGTCGATACCATCGGCCTGCCCATCACCTTTCAGATCACCCCGGCCGAGGTCCAGGACCGGGATGCCCTGGCGCCCCTGCTGAAGGAGGTCCGCGCCAAGAGCCCTTTCGTCACCATGGCCTTCGTCGACGGCGGCTATCAGGGGACGAAGCCCAGCGCGCAGCCTTCGAAGCAAGTCGGATCGCACGCCCCGTCATCAAGAGAACAGATAGCCAAATCAATGACTTCGTCGCTCTGCCAAGGCAATGGGTGGTCGAGCGCACCTTCGGATGGATCAACCGCTCGCGGCGCCTCGCCAAGGATTTCGAAGCCTCAATCGCATCCGCCATCGCCTGGTTTAAAATTGCCTGCGCGTTTCTCATCATGAGGCGACTCGCGCGGTAAAATGCAACCGCAGATTTTCAGGTCAGGCTCTGAAGTCATGCCTCATCGGACCGCAACTCTCAGTCGTCCACATCCCAACCGTGAATCACGTCCGCAGGACCATGTCAAAGTTGTCCGCGCCGAGCCAGCTTTCGCGGCGCACTGATCCGGGTCAAGCTGCAATCGGAGTCCGTTCGGACCTCATCGGCAGCTCAGCTCAGACGGCTTCCAGCGCCATCGCCACGCCCTGGCCGACGCCGACGCACATCGTCGCCAGCCCGCGTTTTGCCCCGCGCCGACGCATCTCCAGCGCCGTGGCCCCGGCTATGCGCGCGCCCGACATGCCGAGCGGATGTCCCAGCGCGATAGCTCCGCCGTTCGGGTTGACGTGCGCGGCATCGTCCGGGACGTTGAGCTGACGCATGCAGGCCAGCGCCTGGCTGGCGAATGCCTCGTTCAGCTCGATCACCTCAAAATCCCCGATGGTCAGCCCAAGACGCTCCATCAGCTTGCGCGTCGCCGGCACCGGGCCGATGCCCATGATGCGCGGCGGTACTCCCGCCGAGGCGATGCCCAAAATCCGCGCGATGGGCGTCAGACCGTGCTTGTCCGCCGCCGCGCGCGACGCCAGCAGCAGCGCCGCCGCGCCGTCGTTGACGCCACTGGCGTTGCCGGCCGTCACCGTGCCGCCGGGGCGGACGATGGGCTTCAGCTTAGCCAGCGCTTCCAACGTGGTGTCGGGGCGCGGATGCTCGTCACTCTCCACGCTCACGGTCTCCTTCTTGCCCTTCACCGAAACCGCCACGATCTGCGCGGCGAATGTGCCGTCACCCTGCGCCCGTCCGGCGCGCTCCTGCGAGCGGTGTGCGAAGGCGTCCTGATCGGCGCGGCTGACCTGGAATTCCTCGGCGACGTTCTCGCCCGTCTCCGGCATGGAATCGACGCCGTATTGCGCTTTCATCAGCGGGTTGATGAACCGCCAGCCGATGGTGGTGTCGTAAATATCGGCCTGGCGCGCGAAGGCGGTTTCCGCCTTGCCCATGACGAGCGGCGCGCGGGTCATCGATTCCACGCCCCCGCCAATGGCGAGATCAATCTCGCCGGCCTTGATCGCCCGCGCCGCCGCGCCCACCGCATCCAGCCCCGAGGCGCAGAGCCGGTTCATCGTCACGCCGGGAACGCTGTCGGGCAGGCCGGACAGCAGCGCCGCCATGCGCGCGACATTGCGGTTATCCTCGCCGGCCTGGTTGGCGCATCCAAGCACCACCTCGTCGAGCGCGCCGGCAATGCTTGGATGCCTACGCAGCAATTCGCGGATCGGGATGGCCGCCAGATCGTCGGCACGAACGGAAGCCAGCGCGCCGCCATAGCGGCCGATAGGCGTGCGCACGAAATCACAGATGAAAACCTCGGACATGGCTTTCCTCATTATTGGATCGTCGATCCCCGCCAGCCTTCGCCGTCTCGTGTCGGAGAGACATCTTGCACAGGCCAGGATCGCCTCCTCTCCCACCGAGAGATGAGGAGAGGAATGCGGGAGCTACAAACCATCGGTGCGTCCTACCCCCGTCATGTTCAGCAGCGTCTCCCATTGGCCTGCCGAATGATCTGTCGAAATTGGTAGCTTCCATATCCCCTGCCTCCAGGGGACTTGCATTTCGCGGGGTGATATTGGTCCCTCGCCCGCAGGACAGGGAACCGGCCTCGCCAAGCCGCACCGCGTCGCTTTAAGCCGCGACGCCGTGCGCGCGCTTTGTCCGCTCATGCAGGTCGCGCAGGGTTTCCAGTTCGGCCGATGTCGGCGGTTCTTCCTCGCGTAGATCGGCTGCGAACTTTACCGTCCAGCCGCATTGCGCTTGCACGGCCTCGCGGGTGGCATGCGGATACAGCGCGGTCACCGTCAGCTCGCGCGTTTCGGGATCGGGCTCGAACAGGCAGAGATCGGTGATGACCTTGGTCGGGCCGGCGGTCTTCACGCCGAAATGCGCGCGTCCGCCCGCACCCGTGCCATGGCCGAGCGAGGTGACGAATTCCAGGCTCTCGACGAAGGCGCGCTTGTTCATCGCCATGGTGATGAAGATTTCCCGGCATGAGGTGGCGATCTCGGGTGCGCCGCCACCGCCCGGCAGCCGCACCTTCGGGCTGTCATAACCGCCAACCACCGTGGTGTTGAGATTGGCGAAGCGGTCGATCTGCGCACCGCCGAGAAAGCCCACCGTCATGCGCTCGCCTTGCAGCCAGTAGCGGAACATCTCCGGCACGGAAACGGTCGTCAGCGCGGTGACGCACAACTCGCCATCGCCGATGGACAGCGGCAGCACATCGGGCTTGGTGTTAACGGTGCCGGATTCGTAGATCAGCGTGAGGTTGGGCGCACGGGTGAGCCGGGCAAGATTGCAGGCGGCCGACGGCGCGCCGATGCCGACAAAGCAGATGTCGTCCGGCCGGAGCGCGCGCGACGCCACCACGGTCATCATCTCGCTCGGCGTATAGGAGAGGTTGGTTTTCTGCCCATCCATTGCGTTTCACGCTCCTTATGCTCGAAAAGGCGCCAGCGTTAAGTGTACCCCGTCCGCCTTGCCAGCAAAAGACCAGCGTTCGCGTGGTGGTCAGAAGTTCGCTAGCCGAACCGCTCGCTGAGTTGCGGCGATGCTCTCACTCCGGCGCGGTCTTTCGGTTGCTCCGCGACTTGCCCGTCTTGTCCGCCGGCTCCGCCTTGAGCTTCGACAACTCCCCCACCATGACAGCATGGGATCGCGTGGCAAAATCGACCAGCAGCTTCAGCTCGTCGTCGCTGTAGCGCGCCATGACACCATCCATCGCCATCGCTAGCGAGGCATAATACGGCCCAATCCTTTGCTCCGCCGCCGGAAGCGCGCGCACCAGCACCTTGCGCCGGTCCTTCGCATCGCGCTCGCGGCAGGCGAAGCCGGCCTGTTCCAGCCTATCCAAAATGCCGGTCACCGCGCCCGTGGTCATGCCAGTCGCCTCGGCAAGCTGACCGGCGCTGCTGACTCCCTTCAAGAAAATGAAATCCAAGCATTCCAGGTCTGTGCTGGTGATGCCCAGGATCGCCGCCACCGCTTGGCTGAACATCACCCCAAGCGCGCTGGACTGGCGGATTTCGCGATTGAAAGCCTGCAACAGCTCGCCGCGATCTTTCTCCGCGCTTGACATCTGCGTGCGATCGTTTAAGTCAGTCATTGTCTCGTTCACTAAGATATTTAGCAGGAAAGCTAACTAGCAGGGCAGAAGCTATCGCGTTTGCCGTCGATCCGCAAAGGCTAGCGCACTGACGCATTCACATGGTTCATGCGCCATTGCACTAGCTCCTTGTTTATGCATCGATTTTACCAAACTCCGGCTGTGGCCTCCGTTTGGATCGATGCACTAGAGCGGGATCACGCCAAGTGGAGGCACCACGGTTCGGTGGCCGCTCTAGATTCTCTGCTGGTCGCGCGATTTTCCAGGAAAACCGGATTCCACTTTTCCTGATCGCGCTCTAGCAATCGTCGCCTGCCCGGCCCGGCCAAACGTTCGCCGTTAATCAGAGAGGACCGCCCATGACCGCAAGCCAAGCAAAACCTTATCGCGGCCTGTCGATGGAAGGCCCCATCGCGGCCTGGTATGCGAGCAATACCGGGAAGGATCGCACGCCCTATGTCCGCACCGCCGAGCGCGTGGCGCGCCAGCTTCAGCCGGACGCCGAGGTGCTGGACCTTGCTTGCGGCCCCGGCTATCTGGCCATTGCGCTAGCTAAGCTCGGACGCTTTCGCCTGACGGGCCTCGATGTCAGCGCCAGCTTTCTGCGGATCGCGGCCAGGGAGGCAAACGCGGCGAACGTTCCGCTGTCGTTGCAAAAGGGCGATGCCGCCGCGATGCCCTTCGCCGACGCCAGCTTCGACGCGGTGATGTGCCGCGCCGCGTTCAAGAACTTCTCCCAGCCGGCCCGCGCGATCGCCGAAATGTACCGGGTGCTGCGGCCAGGCGGTTTCGCGCTCATCATCGACCTCGACCCGGATGCGTCGGCGCAGGCCATTCGCCAGGAAGTCGATGCCATGCCGCTCAACGCCATCAACCGGGCACTGACCCGCTTCACCTTCAAGCACATGCTGGTGAAGCGCGCCCATAGCCGGGAGAAACTGGCTGCCATGGCCGAGGCGAGCCCGTTCGGCGCGGCCGAAATTCGCCAGGATGGCGTTGGATTGGAGACGTGGCTGCGCAAAGGAACCTGAGTGGACGGGCCTGGATCTGCGCGGATCGATCCGCTGGCGGCGCGGCGTTGCGCCGTTCCCCGCGCTAAGCAGGTTCCACGTTGGCAAGCAGGCGGATGACTCTGATTAGAGTCATTGTTTGCGCATCATTTTTCGCGAAAACTGGAAGACCGCTTTTTGCAATGATGCTTAGTATGCGACCTTCTCCGCCGCCTCGTCCTCGTCGTCCGACTCGAAGAAATCGAAGTCGCAACCTTCATGCGCCTGGCGGATATGGCTGGCGAACAATCGCAGCGACCCGCGACGGTGGCGACGCGGCGGCGGCGACCATGCGTCCAGCCGGCGGCCGAGTTCATCCTCCTCGATCAGCAGCGAAATGGCGCGCTTCTCCAGGTCCACGCTGATGCTGTCCCCATCGCGGATCACGGCGAGCGGACCGCCCATATAGGCCTCGGGCGAGACATGCAGGATGCAGGCGCCCGCGACACGCCCGCTCATCCGCCCGTCGGTGATGCGCAGCATATCCTTCACGCCCGCATTGGCAAGCTTGGCCGGGATGGGGAAATCGGCCAGCTCGGGCATGCCGGTGCCGCCGAACGGGCCGTAATAGCGCAGGATCAGCACATGATCGGGCGTGACGTCCAGCGCCGGATCGGCGAGCGCCTTCAGCATCGCCGCCTCGTCGTCGAACACCAGCGCCGGGCCGGTATGCCGCATCAGCCTGGCCTCGGCGCGGAGCGGGCGAATAATGCACCCCTCCGGCGCGATATTGCCTTTCAGCACCGCAATGCCGCTCCACCGCGAAACCGGATCGGACAGCGGCCGGATGACAGCATCGTCGAGCACCTTGGCGTCGGCATAGCGGATCGCCAGCGTGCCGCCCCAGACGGCGCGTTCGCCAGCATGCAGAAAGGTGCCGAGCCGGCTGATCAGGCCGCGGCTGCCGCCCGCCTTGTGAAAATCCTCCATCCGCCAGTGACCGGCGGGCTGGAGATCGGCAAGGATTGGGATGTAGCGGGCGAAATGGTCGATCTCGGCCAGCGACAGCGGCACGCCGGCGCGACGGGCGAGCGCCATCAGGTTGATGATCGCGTTCGAGGAACCGCCCGCCGCCGCGAATGTGAATAACGCGTTCTCGAAAGACCGCCGCGTGAGCACGTCGCGCGGCTTCATGTCGTCGCGGATGATATCGACGATATGATGCCCGCACATCGCGGCCATCCGCTGATGCGCGGCATCATGCGCGGGGATGGATGAGGCGCCGGGCAGCGTCAGGCCGAGCGCTTCGGCGATCAGCGGCATGGTGGAGCCGCTCTCCATATCCATCGCGGTGCCTGGCGTGCGGGCGAAGCTTGCCTCGGCGTCCTCCGAAATCTCGGCCCTCAGCGGAGCGCTGTGATGCCAGATCTGACCGCCGCTGAACGTGGTCGCGCTTTCATAGCCGGGCAGCATCGGCCCCGGCGGCACCAGGATCATCGGCAGGTTCGCGCTGATGCCGCCCATCAGCAGCCCCGCCGTGGTCTTGCCGCAACCGCCCAGCAGCACCGCGCCGTCCACCGGATGGAAGCGCAACAATTCCTCCGCCTCGATGGCGAGGAAGTTGCGATAAAGCATGGTGGTGGATTTGATCGCATTTTCCGCGAGCGACATGACCGGCAGCTCGACGGGGAAGCCGCCCGCACGCCGGACGCCGCGCTTGACGTCCTCGGCCCGCACCCGCATATGCGCGCCGGCCGCGTTCAGCTCGTTCCACGGGTTGACGATCGCCACCACGGGCTTGCCGAGATAGTCCTCGCGGTTGTAGCCCAGTTGCGCCAGGCGCGCGCGCTCGGCCGAGGCGCGGGGATTGGCGCCGCCGAGCCAGTGCTGGCTGCGCAGCGGCTTGGCGGTCTTGTTGTGGTGTTTGGGCATGCGCGCTCCCCGGCTCGCCGGCCTCCGCCAGATTGCGAACAGCCGCCGCCTTTCATTCTCCGCCGCGATGCCGGTGCCAGGCTTACCTGCGCAATATCGGTTGCGTTTCCATTTTAACTCAACTATTTGGAGTATATAATTAGATAAGTACGTTGCACTCGCGCAACTTGAGTATGTTTCCCGATTTGCGATAACTCAAGCTTAAGCTATCCATAGGTCAAGACAGTCGATTTTCTAGAATTCGCAGCAGCTTACTAAGCCTTTGCTATCCGGAATTCAATCGACGGCGTATTGCGTAAGAGTGTCCCGTTCATGATCCGCTTTTTCCCTTTTTCGGCCGCGCGTGGCCGCATGCGGATGCATGCCCGCCGGGTGACGGCATCCCCGCTCCATGGCGTCGCGGTGCTGGTGCTATGCGGCACGCTGTCGATGACGGCGCTCGCGGCGAGCAAGGTCAGCGTGCGGCTGGCGGGCGACATCGCGCCGGAATGCAGCATCGCGGGTGGTGCTTCGGCGGGCGGCGCGGCGACGCTGGGCGTACCGCTCGATGTCGGCGATGTGGGCCGTCCGGGCCGCCGGGACTACGGCTTCGCGGTCAATTGCAACGCTCCGTTCACCTACCGGCTCGAAGCGCAATACGGCGCGCTGACCAATACGGGCGCAGGCAGCGCACCGCGCGGCTTCACCGCCGCCGTGCCCTATGACGTGGCGATGCACATCCCCACCGACGGCGCGTCCATCGACGACCGCTGCCCCAGCGACAGCATCCGCTCAGGCCGCGTGACCTGCCCGTTCAGCAATTCCGGCGACGCCATCGCGCTGGGCTCGCAGGCCCAGCTCACCATCACCTGGAGGCCATCAGGCGAAATGCCCCTAGCAGGGGCATACACGGAACGGCTCACCCTAACGGTGGCCACGTCCCTTTGAGTGCGGAGGGACGGATCAGCAATAATGGAGAAGAGTAATGCGTAAGAACATCAAAGTGCTTGGGGTAGCGATTGTATCCACAGCGATTTTGTCCCTGGTGGCGGCGCCGAACGCAGCATTTGCTACCGATACTCCCCAACCCAATCCGGGAACATCATCTCTCAATATCACCGGCAACGTGCCTGAGATTACTTACCTTCCTACTTTACCAAGTAATTATGGAGAACATAACAATACTACCCTAAACGGAAACATGGTTTCAATTCTACAGCTCGCCGATAATTTTGCGCATCGAAGTGCTGCGTCGATAACCATCATGTACGCAGGAGTTACAACAAACTACCCAGCAAAAATTGGATTTGTATCAAGCAATAAATCACTTAAGAGTGGCGGAAACATACTGCCATACACAGCCGAAGCACGAACACTTGGATTAACAACCGGAAACTGCT
>Ga0307513_10012778_pt1 | contig 10341 bp, 4 predicted proteins | sample 15_EM_MG_FD_202174 | JGI IMG/M metagenome (GOLD analysis project Ga0307513, IMG submission 202174) | Populus trichocarpa ectomycorrhiza microbial communities from riparian zone in the Pacific Northwest, United States - 15_EM | ecosystem: Host-associated > Plants > Roots > Unclassified | place...
ACTCAAAGCCATAACAAACAAACAAATATTATTTTATTATATTCCTCTCTCTTACACACACATTTACCAAGGAATCGTGATTTGCGCTGTTTCTATCTGATTTGTAGGAGTTTCCGCGTTTTTTTAGTTTCATATCTGTTTGGCTGGCTAGAAAATGAAGCAAAATAACTGAAAAGGTGTGGAAATGGCTGCGAATGTACTATAGAACATTTAATTTCTCGGTATTAGTGTTTTTTTCCTTCCAACCTTCTTCGTTTATATATATAATCTAAGAAGACAGCAGTGAAATTACCAAATTCAATAACTATTAAGTATTTAAAACACCCAAACCAAGAAAGTGAATCCATGAATGGGTCTTTTAGGTAAAAGAAGCTTTGCTAAAACCAAGGTGACGTGAAACTAAAAGAACATTATGATGAAACTATTAAATGAAGTGGAAATAATTTTGATCAAAGGATGATTAAATTTTACTTCAAATTTGATTTCTTAAGCCTGTCAATTTCAATTTCTCTGGTAAAAATTGACCTGTAAAAACATTGCAAGGCTTGGCAATTTCAATTGCAATTAGGGAGAGAAGTATAATGTCACCATAATTTGTTCAAGAACTTAGAGATCACTTAAAGGATAACGAGTTTTCTTGCATTCTACTTCGACAATAATATCTCTGAATTTCTTGAGATGAAAAATTGGTACTATAGTTTAACAGCAGTAATTTTATTTAAAAAATAACCCAAAATTTCCTTTCACTAATATTAATCTTAAAGCATAATTTCCTCCCTCTCCTAGATATTCTTCTCTCTGATCATCCCCCAATAAAAAAAAATCCCCCTTTTGTTTTCAATCTTCCATTTGCCCCTTTATTTATTTTCCTCTTTGTTTCATTTCCAAATTGTTATTTAATTAAATTGGTAACTTGCGCTACCCAACCAGTTGAACAAAACTTTCTCTAATGTAAAAAAAAAATGTCAAGGCAACACTAGTATTTTTAAGAAAGTAAAAAGAATTCAAGATTTGGATTATTAACTTGGCTAAGTTGAATAAACTTTATAAATTTAATAATATAAGTAAAAAAAAAAAAGCAATTGTCAATAAGCCGAATTAAACAAAATAATTGTCAATCATTAAATACAAAAATAAACCCTTGCTAATATAATGACAAATATCCCTTGAATATTCTTAAAAGGTTTTTATGATCTTATTTGATAACAAAATAAAAAATAAATCAAAACGAGATAACTTTATATTAAAAAAAATAAAGATCAATTTCAAATAAATTAAATGTTGAAGAATAAAATAAAAAAATAAATTAAAAGAAAACAAAATCAACACTATAGATTTGAAGTTAAAACAATACTTCATGATTTTGTGATTCATGATAAATAAAGATTTAGTTATTATACTTTAAATTCTGAATGAGGCCAGTCCTTTTAGGGTTAGCAGTTTCGGCAATCTTATGACACCTTTATCAAAAACATTTACTCGATCGCTAAAATATATTCATAAAATAATTTTATTGATAATTGGCAATGGTATTTGAAATAATTTTATTTTAATCCTATGTAAAATATTGACAAAATAATTTTGTTTATCATGTAATAGTTGAAGTACGTGGTATATATAATAAATAATTTCAGTAGTGATTAACAGTACTAGTATTTGGAGTAATTTTATTCCATTTCTGTATAAAATACCAACACAATAATTTTATCACTTATGTAATAGTTAAAGTAACATATACAATAATAAATTTTTTTGAACTCTCTAAAATATACTAAAATTCATATGTAACATTTGTACTAACTCAGTTACAGAATATATATATATATATATAATTGTTTGAATGAAGGTAGTCGAGCAGGTCATATGGATTGCCAACAAAATAAATTAAGGAAAGGTATAGTGAAACAAACAGGAAGGACAAGTCATGGATCATTTATAATTAGTATACTGTTGCATCGATTGTAAATTTCCAGCCTACTTCCCGATCCAAGTAAACACAGTGCAATTTCTTCGAAGGCCAGCACACAAAAAGACAGATTTATTCGAAGCTAAATATCAAATATCTCATCAAATTATTGAATTATTATCAATTTTATATCCAAATTATTTTCTTAATCAATCTTACCATTACATTTTATTGACTTCTCAATCAAGATTTTATATTGAGATATTTAATATAAAACATTAATTCCTCTACAAAAAGACCATTTTAAAAACAGTATAATTTACATAAAAACATCGTCAGAAAGCTTTAAAATATATGGAAGTATTTGATTAATTTTTCTTAAGATCCTGAGGGTAAAATTAATATAAATAACAAAAAAAAAATAAAGTGGCCACGCAATAAATTGATAATAGAAAAACCCACGCCAATTAGTAAAGTAAAAAAAAATTATTAAAGAAAAAGCCCACAATTCCTTATCTGCGTTGACGATTTTAATTGAAGATATTAGTATGTAAGAGAATAATATAAATCATATTCTAGGACCTCACCTAACAGCTTAAGCTATTGGGTTGAGATGGTTCTTTGACATGGTATCAGAGTCTTGATGACCAAGTGGTCTCGAGTTTGAATCTCACCATCCCCATTTATTTGATAAAAATTAAGTACAAGATAATATGGGTCCGTGCAAGTTTCAAGCCCAAAGGGCTTTCACTTGAGGGGATGTGTTAGAGAATAATATAAATCATATCCTGGGACCTCACTTAACAACTTAAGCTATTGGGTTGAGATGGTTCTTTGACATAGTCTAACTCCAACACAAAATTCACACCATAAAAAGTACAAATTAAAATGGTCTGATCTCGAATTTTTTAATTATGAGAAAACAGACCAAATATTTATCTGTAGCAATACAATTGATAAAACCAAAAACAAACTTCATGGATTGCTACCTTGATGAATCTGCATTTAATTAATACGAAAACATTAATATTGGAAAATTAGAAGGATCTCATTGTATTGTATGAATCTTAATCAGCTTCAACTTCTTATTGCATGCTACCTCCTTATTTCCCAGCATGGACGCTCCTTTCTGCATTTCAACGTCCACCTCCAGCATGGACACTCCTTTCTGACATTTCAACATCCACCTCAAACCTCACGGAGCACTTTCGGCACTTGAAGAATACATAAACGACGATAGTAAGGAGCATGACGAGGACAACAGCAAGTCCTCCTTTAGCAGTTGGGGAGTAGCCTTCTGTGGCCGAGTCTTGTGCAGGGGGGTGTGGGGTGAAACCATCCATGGCTTAAACCTACAAAAAGGAATGCTTAATTAGAAGAAAATAAAAGCAGTAATTTCTCAAGTGAGATTAGAAAGAGATCGCATTGATAACATTACCAAATTTGAGGAGGAAACACAGGAGGAGACAAGTTAGCAGAGCAAGAGAGGATGCTTAATTTTGTGAATAAGGAGATGTAAGTATGTGTGACAAGGAGAAAGTTTGTGTGCTCTTAAATAGAACTGGTTGTCTGTAGGCACTGTAGCCTTTGTACTGGTGCGGGGCGAGAAGGTGAGGGACGGGGGCCTTTTTTAATTTTCAATTTCTCCCTCTATTTGCATCACAAATCCTAGAAGAAGAGAAGAGGAGGAAAAGGATAGCAGAAGAAACAAGACCATCACCTATTACTGCGGCGCCAACCCCTGACAAGGATGCACTTGGTGGCCAGTCTTGATTACTCTAACAATTTATGACCAGCATTCCGTTTTAACACTTAGGATTCGTTTAATTTCAGAAAAATATTTTTTTAAAAAAAAATTAATTTTATTAAAATATAAATTTTGAAAAGGTAAATTATTTTTCAATAGTGTCATGAAAAATAAATTGAAAAATATTTTCCAGTATTTAATTATGTTATGAAAAATAAACTGAAAAATAGCTTATTAATGTTTTATTTTTTTCAAGTTTATTAAAATAATAAAAAAAAATCTTATAAATTAAAAAGTTGAATGAGAATGAAATTAAAAAATATATAATCTCATAAATTATCTCAAATAAAATAAATAATAATAAAAATAATAGAGATCAAATCTAATAGATAAAAAAATTAAATTAATAATAATTACAATTTCATAAATTATTTTAAATAAAATAAGTAACAATCAAAATAATAATGATCAAATTTGATAGATAAAAAATTTCAATTAAAAAAAGATAAGAGAAAAGTAAATAATAATTATAAAAATAAGGACTAAAGTTAATATAAAAATAAAATTAAATCAAATTTTAAGAGATGAATTTGAAAAAAAAAAATTCAAACAAAATATATAACAATCAAAAGTTTGAGGATCAAATTTCACATATTCAGTAAATAATATGAGATTTTTAAATTTTTCACAACTTCTAAAAAATGTTTTCCGTCCAAAATAAAAGAAAAATACTTTTCTAGAAATTAAGTCAAATTTTTGACAAAAAATATTTTTTATTAACTAATTTTTCTAATAGTAAACGAACATAAAAAAAAATAAAAAATTATACCTTAAAAATTATTTTTAAAGAAACAAATGCACCCTTAAGGAATAGATAACGAATGTAATTTAAGGACGCCGGTTTCGTTTTGTCATGTCATACTTCCCTTTAAAAAAAGCTAAATTTTTAGTCTATTATGTTAGAATTAGGTCTTGCCTCTGCCACATGTTTTTCAACCATTTTCTTTCTTTCATCACTGGTTCTTTCGAGAATCTTTTTTATTTCTTAAAATGGTTTTTTTTATTGAATTGCATATAAAAAAATCATATATACATTATTAAAAAAAAAACATAAAAAGATGCTCATAAACAACCAAACATAGCTCTTTGCATCCTCTTTTGAAAGTAAACCACACCCAAATAACAGATGTAGCCAAAGGCACGTCCTCCGCAGGGTAACTATGATAGTGATGCTTATGCTTACGCAGGGTAACTATGATAGTGATGCTTATGCTTACGCTTTACGCAGGGTAACTATCACGTGATAACTATCATAGCATCACTATCATAGTTACCCTGCGTAAGCATAAGCATCAGCATCAGCATGGTGGCCTAAAAGACATGACGACGCGTGATAGTCACCCTGCGTAAACCGAGCTTATGCTTTTCTCCCTATTTCATCTTGTGATATTTCAATTTTGATTAATTTTTAAATTAAAAATATTTTAAAAAACAATTATAACTATACTTTCACAAATACACCGTACTTGGTTTGTTTTAATCTAAAAATTGAAATGTTCATCTAACCACCACGCTCCATATAACGCGTGATAGTCACCCTGAGTAGCCACAGGCATGCCCTACAAACTGGCTAAGGACGTACCCAACTAGATTTTTTGTCGGGACGCTAAAAAATCAAAATGTTTTTTTTTTCCTTTTATAGAACATGAGCGGGGTTGTGACCAAGGTTCGTGTGACCATCTCGGATCACAACTGGTCCCACAGACGTCGTGATCCCGTAGCCAAAAAGACAAATCTCATTTGCCAAAAATTCAAAGCCACCATCAAAATGAATAAGCAAATAGTAACGCGGTGGTTTATTATACTATATAGTAAAAGAGATAGGTTTTCAGTTTACACTGATCACTGTTTTTTATTTTTATTTTTCATTTTGATCTTCAGATTTTGTTTTTAAACGATTAAATCTTATTAAAAAAGTAAATAATTTTAAATTATTATAAAAAAGTGAAATTAAAAGAGAAAAAACTAAAATAAATACACAGCAAACATGAATGACATAACATAAATTTTGAAAAATTTCATTTTGATATAGGGGTTTATTTTTATTATTTTTTGTTTCTAATTGAGAAAGAAAAAAAAGAGTTTGTTGGATTTCGACAATAAAAAAACTTGTTGTTGTCATCGATTTAGGCCACTTAAATCAAGAAATTTTGTTTCAAATTATTTCATTTGATGAGGAGAGTTCATATTAGGTGTTCTTGTACCTTAAACGTTCGTGAATAAACAAATCTAAGCTTGGGTTGAATTTTTTATTTTAGGTTGAGTTCGGTTTCTATGGTGTTTTTTTTTGGATTTTTTGAGGTCATATATGAATTTTTCATAATTTCTAGAGTGTTTTTATAAGTATTTTGGATAAAAAAAAACAAGATGCAAAATAAATTTTTGGATAAAAAAAATATAGATCAAATCCAAATAAATTTAATAAACTCGGTTAATTTAATAATATGAGTTAACAAAACAGGAACAACTATTGATAAGCTGAACTAAACAAAATAATTGTCGATCATTAATTGCAAATAATAAACACTTGACAATATTATGGACAAATATCTTCTAATATTCTTAAAAAATATTTATGATTTTATTTGATAATAAAACAAAAATCAAATGAAAATGGGATAACTTCATATTAAAAAAAAATAAAAATCAAATCCAAATAAATTAAGTGTTGAAGGATGAAATTAAATTTTTATTTTTTAAATCAACTTGAATTCACATGAGTCAAATCAACAAACTAGTTGCGGGACTAAGATAACTATGTGGATTTGAAGTTAAAACAATACTTCATGATTTTATGATTAATGAATAAAGATTTAGTTTTTCTTAAGCCTCAATTCAATTTTTGTTAAATTGGTAAAAAAAATCAAATAGGATCATGTATTTGTTAGATATCTACCGCAGTGAAAATACGAGGTGGGGGTAGACTATGAAGGTGTTTGGAACTGTGAACGTGATTGCTTTTTAAAATGTTTTTCACTTAAAAATATATAAAAATAATATATTTTTATTTTTAAAAAATTATTTTTAACATCAACATATTAAAATGATCTAAAAACACTAAAAAAATATTAATTTAAAAAAATAAAAAAAAAACTTGAAATTTTTTTATTTCAAAAAAAATAAAAAACAAACAGTGTATAGACATTGTTAAAAGGCCATTCTCTAGCTGATGAAACGCTTGAAAGAAGTAGAAAGAATTTTGATCAAATGATGGTGTAAATTTTACTTTAAATTTTGAATGAGGCCAGCCCTTTTTAGGGTTAGCAGTTTCGGCAATCTTATGATACCTTGATGAAAAGGACATCACTATTTTAGAGGGGTGATTTCTATTTTCCCACCCATACAAAAAAACGTATCGAGATATATCCCAGTGATGAATTAAATATTAATCTCAGATTTAATATCGCGACAAATATATTGCTTTCCAATCAAATTTTAGGATCCCCGAGTTCAAACTATAATTAAAGAGATGGAATTGAGATCTATTTTTATAACACTTTTTTTTGTCAGAGAAAAAGGCCCAGTAGAAGAAAGAAATGTCCTTGTAATATATTTTCATCTGTTTTTTTAATAATAAAAATCAGTGTTTATATCAAAAACAACAATTTATTAAATTCTAAAATAAAAAGTATTTTTTGCCAGAAGAACTATTCTTTTCTTACTTGATATTTGAGCACTATTCAAACACGGCAACACCCAACGAATCCTATCCAAAGTAAAAAGTCAGCGCGACACTGGATCGGCGGGGTTCAGCATTTTTCCTGCCCAAATAAAAATATAGTTATCCTTTTAAGTTACGAGCACTCAGAGTAAGAGTATCTTTTATATTGCAGAAGTTATTTTTGTTGCGGTTTAAAAAAAATTATTTTAGTTAAGAGTAGTTTGGAAAAATATATGTTTGTTTAAAATTGTGATTAAAGTTGAGGTTGAATAAAAAATAATTTAATGTATTTGGTTAAGAAAGCTTTTAAAATTGAGGTTATAAAATAATTTAATATATATATATATATATATATATATATATATATATATATATTGATGATTTTTAATTTAAATATTATAGATTTAACTATTATTATTACGTCATGGAATAAATAATACTTTATAAAAATATTTTTTATTATTCCATTAAATATATCCGATAAAGACTACAGTTTTCATAAATTTTTTAAGAGCGCAACAACATGAGGTAAAATATAATCAGGAACAAAATTAGGTTTGCGATCAAATTCTGCAAATGCTACGTCATCAAACGATCTCCGTTTAATTTATTTAGTGTCATTGAATAATGTTTAACACTAGTTTTTCGAATAAAAAACAATTAAAAATATTTTTTTTTTATTTTGCTGGGTCGGACCCAGTTTAATACATTTTTAACTTTGGACCGAACCCGGTCCAATCAGAATAATGAAGAATGTCTCCACTGTTCACATGAACAGTGAAGGCATACTCCATTCTTCACGTGAACAGTGAAGCATGACTGCACTGTTCATGTGATTTCTCCGCATATAAAGCAGCAATGCTTCTTGTGATTTTGGTAAACATGCGGTACAGCCACAGTTTATGGTGGATTCTATCAATAAATAATTGTATTTTTTATAATATCAAACAATAATATTTATGACTGTCTGTGAACTACACCCGCAAATACAGTAACAAACGGCACTAAGTTGGAAATCCCAAAAACTAGCATATGCCAATATCGGGAAAACAAATTTCGCAGAATAAATAATAAGAAAGAAAGAAAAGTAACAGTTAAAATTCCTATGATCACCTTGATGAAATATATAGTTATTTTATATTACTTGTAGATATAAAATTAGTTGAATTTTATAATTCAAAATTTCTGGGATGGACACGTTCCTTGTAACTGGAACACAAGTTCAGACAATCATATTATAAGCTGAAAGCGCCTTTTTTTTTCTTGAGTAAATTCACACGATCGTATTATAAGCTGAAATCTCAATTTTTCCTTTATTGAATGAAGTCGATTTTAACACTACTATATTTAATAGTTTTATCTGAATTATTTTATTGATATTTATTCTTTTATTTTATTAGCACAAATTTTACCAGCTAATTTACAAATAAAAAAATAAATATAGTTGATAACTTCTTTTCTTATAATATTTTTTATCAATAAATACAAAATAAAAAACTTAATGGTTTTACAAATAAAAAATATGTTTCAAAAAACATTTACCTGGTGAAATATATCAATAAATTGAGTCTGTTGGTAACGTTGTTCTGTAATAATTAAAAAATTTATTTTTTAAAAAAATCTATTGAACAAAAAAAGAAAATAATTAAAATTAAATTAAATTATATAAATTAAAGTATATAAAAATAAATTATCTTAACAATCATAGCAGCCACCTGATTGTAAACTTTTGAGGAAAACTACATTCCATAACCAGTGTTTGATGAAACTTCTCTAAAGACTAAAGTACCCCTATTTCCTCTTCTAAAGACTAAAATACCCTTAAATCAAATGCGAATGAGCATCATTTTTCTACGAGTCTGTTTGTTTTCGTGATTGTTTCTGCATTTCAAGCAAACCACAAAAAATACATGTCTAGTAAAAAATGAAATGCTATTTACTAAATGTGGTTTCTAATTAATTTTGCGTTAAAAATATAGGTGAATTAGGATCCACATTCGGTAAACAACATTTCATCTTTTACCAAACATGTATTTTCCGTGGTTGCTTCTACGTTTGAAGCAAACCACGGAAAATACATGTGTGGTAAAAGATGAAATGATGTTTACTGAATGTGGATCCTAATTAATTTTGCGTTGAAGTCGTAGGTGAATTAAAAGCAACTCAAAGCTGTTTAACGGGAAGTGCAGAGTGAATTATAATTCACTCTGCACTTCATGTGAACAGTCTTCACTGTTCATGGTCTGACCGAGTCTGGTCCGAACCTAAATGTATTGAACCGGGTCCGACTTAGTAAAAAAAATCTAATTTTTTTTAATTGTGTTTTATTCAAAAAATTAGTGTTTAACATTATTAAATGACACTATATAAATTAGAAAGAAATCGTATGATGACGTAGTATTTACAAAATTTTCATAAGATTAGAACATGCTGCTTGTGGATAGGCATGCATTCACCGGTGATTGTTGCTTTAGGAGATTGACCTTACGTGACATGTATTTTAATTATGTCTTAGACCTGTTTGTTTGCTGGAAAATAGTTTATTTTTGGAAAGTGAATTATTTTTTGATGTTTAATAGTATAATGAAAAATAAGTTGGAAAACACTTTCCAGTATTTGGTTATGTTATGGAAAATGAGCTGAAAAATAACTTATTAATGTTTTATTTTTTTCAAGTTTATTAAAATAATAAGGAATAAATCTTATAAATTAAAAGGTTGAATGAGAATGAAATTGAAAAAAATAAATTCATAAATTATCTTAAATAAAATAAATAATAATCAAAATAATAGAGATCAAATCTAACAAATAAAAAAAATTAAAAGATGAAGAAATTAAAATAATAATAATTACCATTTCATAAATTATTTCAAAAAAATAGATTAAAAATTTCAATTAAAAAATAATAACGGAAAAGCAAATAACAATTATAAAAATGAGAAGCAAAGTTAATATAAAAATCAAATT
>Ga0307513_10012780_pt1 | contig 10340 bp, 13 predicted proteins | sample 15_EM_MG_FD_202174 | JGI IMG/M metagenome (GOLD analysis project Ga0307513, IMG submission 202174) | Populus trichocarpa ectomycorrhiza microbial communities from riparian zone in the Pacific Northwest, United States - 15_EM | ecosystem: Host-associated > Plants > Roots > Unclassified | place...
GGTTGGGATCAACATAGCCACTGCTAGGCATAGCCACATCTAGGCATAGCCACTGCTAGGCACAGCCACTGCTAGGCATAGCCACTGCTAGGCACAGCCACCTCCCACAAGCATGCTAACCTTGCCGCTACTTCTCTCTAGTCATCGCTAACCTGTCGCTAGGTGCTCGCTAGTCGTCGCTAGTGAATCGCAAGGCATCACTACTTGTCGCAAGCGCTCGCAAGTCGATCGCACGTGATCGCAAGCGGATCGCAACTGACCGCATTTGGTTGCAAACTCTCGCAGGCGCTCGGAATCGGTTCGCGAGTACGTCCGCCATCGGATCGCAACAGAATCCATCAAATTCGTGATTTCCAGGGGTAGAGCCAAGCGAGGCTCATCAGTGGGGTAATCTGGTCACTTGGCTGTGCGGTAGAAAAAACTGCACTAAGTCCATTTAGATTGCATGGAGTGCATCACATCCGCCATCTGGGGAGGCGGCATCCGTGAGCAATATTCCTACCTTACAAGAAACCGGCCTAATAGGCCCCATATCTGCCTATAAAGTGGTGCCAAACATGATCTGGCCGCGCCTGCCCGGTTCAAGAAATACACGTTCTTCTATCTTCATTGATGGCGCCCTGAGCGATGGGAAGTACTAGTAGCGTTTTTCCGCCTGTATTTAGGGATTGGCACGGGTAACCCTGGGGTTTTCCAGGGCTACCCGCACCCATACCCCAGAAAACCCGTACCCGTGCCCAAGGGTACGGGTTTTGACGGGTACGGGTACGGGTTTCCCAAGAACCCGGGGTATACTACTCCAACCTGTGTGCGGGTATGGCTCCAAAACTGACAAAGAAACCTCGCAAGAGCAGTGCAAGTGTCAAAGGACACTGCCGTGCAGACTTGCGAGGATAGCAGGGTCGTTAATGGGGCTTGTTCAAGACGTGGCCACTGGCGGTTGACGCTGGGGTCGTTACCGGGGCTTGTTGATGTGGCGGTCGACGCTGGGGCCATTAACAATGCTCGTTGACATGGGCTCAATGCCATGGCACTCCACCAGCCTTGTCAACATTATTGAGGCGGCGTCGCAGTTGAGATGGGTGTCAACGGGCGGTCGCATGGCGCGTAGGCAGTTGTTGGGGTGGGAAATTTTGCTGGCGGTCCTCAATGTTGCCCATGCTTGGCCCGTCATGGGCGTTTGTGTGGAATTGGTGATGGCAATGGCGTTGATGACGTTGACGACGAGCAAGGGAGGACAATCATTAATAGTAGACCACAAGAAAGTATTGTAGTTACACACCTAGCAGATATCCGATTCCATGACCCTCCCCTATTGCTTTCTGCCACTGCCTAACTTCGTTCAACAATAGAAAACAATGCCTACATCCCTCGTTAGAGGGGAGAGGCAATGTGGTGGTGTATGTGCTGGCGAACAGTGGCGAAGGAGATTTGCTATAAATATGTTAGCCATTCGTAGAGTAAATATAATGGTGCCTTTCACTCACCTTTTTCTTGTGTTTTCGAGGCTCCGGCGTAACAAAATGGGCGGCGATGAAGGTAGGAAGCAATGACTGACGACCTTGAAGGCGATTGATCTGATTTTCGAGCGGAGTTTGAACTTCGGACCAACCCGCCAACCCCCGCTGCGGGTACGGGTTTGGCGAGGGTTGGATAAACCCAACCCGTACCCGCACCCCAGGTAAACCCGCAGCACTTACCCGGGGGTTTCTCAAACCCGTGACAATCCCTACCTGTATTTGAGCCACAAACAGTACAAAAAATATACCAAATACCCTAACCTAGCATTATCCAAATGGAAACTTTCCTTCGTGTCTATGCGAACCTCCTGCGGTGAGAGAAAGTCCCTTGTGCGCGTCTACACCAGCTTAAGGACGGAAGTTGCCGCCGGAATTTGATCTTGTAATTTTCATTAGAAATTCGAATTCACGAATGCACTCCATTCAGCAGAGGGTAACATAATAGTCCCAAAAAGGTTGTAATATGGTTCAACTGGTTGCGTATATTCTTGAGGATATTTAAGATATTTAAGCAGAACATTGAGGGTAATGATAAGATTTTAGGTCATCGCCCGATCTGGTAACAGATCGGACATCCTAACTTCGGGGTGCCTTATACATATCCAGTGAGTTGTTGTACTTGGACTGCACATGGTAATCCGCAGTCCTCACCTTGTCCGTATGTTCAATTCCTTATATTCTACTGGCACTTGATACATATCATTCTCACCTCCCAAATCCCCTTCCAGTCTGCCTGCAAGACCGTCAGTGAAATATGCCCAGTCCAAACAATCCCTCTCCATCCGCCGAGTTTCTCAGTCATGCACAAAACCCGTCTGTTCACGACAGTAATTTTTCTAACATTTCAGGGCCAGTAATATCTGTGACGGTCGTCAACCCCCCTGCCCCAGGATATTACCAGCCCCTGGCTCAGTCATCATATGACAATCAAGAACTGCAGCCACCATACGGGCAAGTGATGAAGGAATATCCCGCCATACATGGTCCCCTGGCTCCTGGCAAGTCGAATAACCCTTTCGCACTAAACAGAAACGACCTAGGAGTAACAACCACAGGTACATGACATCTCACATATTTTGCTCAAGCTGACGACTTTGATATAGACCCACCTTTCACTAACTCATCAAATGAGTCGTCCTCTGACCCGAGCTCATTTTGGGGAGATGGACCACTTCAGCATCAAATAAGCACCGTGAGTTCCTGCTCGTATCTTATTCTGTCATATGCCAATATGATGACCAGGAGCTTCCCAACGCTATGGGATCGGGATCCTGGAGCTCCACAAATAGCAGCCTTGTTAGCCTTGTGAGTCTTTCCTCTACCACGGCTGCTTGGGGCTAATCCTGTATTACTTTTAGATACCAGATAATGAATCCGACTTCTCGCCATCTGAAACGATGTCGCGTTGCTCGAACAGCGATGAAATATATGTGAAGGCTATGCTACCCCTCCGTCGGGGCTATCCCTTGTCCGCGCCTCAACCTATTAGTTCTCTGCCTGTTGAAAAACGGAGAGTTGGGACCATCATAGGTGATGTCGGTACCATCAGGGACGACGGCTCTTTTGATTATCTATTCAATCCACTCTTGCCTACCACCGACCCAAGAAACCCCGATGACCTACCTACAGCATTTAATGATGTTTTACCGCCTGTCGCCAGGACTTCTCAAGTCCGAAGCGCATTTAATTCCAGAACAGCAGTTTGCAGCCCAGGAAGGCATTGCAACACAAACCGTGAAAAAATGTAGGCATTGCATCTTCCGTTACACCCCCCCCATTACTACTCTGACCTCACATGCAGGGAGCTTTCAATTTCGCATACCAGCGACAATGGCGCACTCCTTTTTCTACCTGACGGCGCCTCCCAGGAAGATCTCATTAATTCCGGTGAAATAAAACAATTCATTATTAAAAACGCAGAAGCATGGATCTCTTACGCAATCAACACTGGGCGAGATATTGATCGCAATTCACTTTATTTCGTCACAGGCTGCACAAAAGCAGGGGATTGGGGAATGGCGACTTTTAATCCATCCATGCCTTGGGAAGAAAGCAGTCTTAAACTTGGGCAATCGACGCATCCAAATGACCCACGTTATATCTGGGAAAGGTCGTTTGGCTGTGAAATGGCTAGAACTGGACCTGGACCAGATGAAGAGCTCGACAATGAAAGACCTGTACCTCAAAATCAAACTTTATTCATAAAAGGTTACAAAATCGCATTTTCTGAAGATGCGTGGACCCGTATTTTGGCGGAAAGCCACGGAACCATAGCGGTGAATACGGGACAATCTATGAATGGTTCGACATCAGATACCAACGCAGGCAGCGGTCCAACTTCCGGAGGCAGCCAGGCGCCGTCGATTGGTAACGCCATATACAACACTTCTAACTGCAATAAGATGAGCCTTGAACCCATTCCGGCATACGATAAGGTCAGTGTTCTGACAAACAGACACCTACGGCTTCAGTTGCTAAAGTTGCATCTTTGCTCCAGCTCTTCCATCCTTTGGATACAATCAACAGAGTCCTTCTTAGGGAGGTGAACTGGTTTTCTTAATATCCGATGCAGATCATCTGATTACTTTGCCACTCTAGATCCCTGAAGCCGAGATGGCTATTGCTCACGATGATGATTGGTGTGAGCTAACCAATGGGGTAGGTTATACCTTGGTATTTACCCCGAGTGCTGTCTTACTCCCTCATGACCAGTACGACCCAATCGACAGCGAGCTTGTGGTCCAGCTTGTGAGATCAAAATATAGTGCAAGTTATTATGAAGGTATGGCACTGAACGAGTTGTTTTCAACCTGTACTAACGGATCACAGGAGCTGCAGTTCTTTCCACAACTCAGGATGCCTTATCAGCACGCGACGAAATCATAGATGTATGTTTTACGATGGCTATTTCTTTAACATTTCCCCAACGGACAAAAAATTTCCAGCTGGACATTACTGCAGACCTTGCATCAGATCCGAGAGCTGGAAACGAAGGAGGTCGGGACACATTGGAATCGGCACCTGTACTATGCGATGCTCACGGATTACCCAAATCGATAGAGAACGCAGACATCCTGCATCCATCGCACACAGTCGTTCGACAAGAGACGCCGCCAAAGCCAGAGACATTTCACAGGCCAGATCACTTCGTTGAATACATTGCGCGGTGGCTTTTCCAGGAGAAACCTTTTCGCGTCCGGATTATCGGCCCAGCTGGCGTGATCCCTGTTGTCGCATTTCCTCTTATCAAGAAACGGTCTTTGGCCAAGCGTTTTATGCGTATGTTCTCCGGCAAGGACAAAGGAGTACTGACAGAGGAAAATGCGTCCATGGCTGAACGCTTCAAAAATTCATTCTCTCGCAAGAGTGTCGAATATATTTTGTCATATTTTGTCAGCGCCTGGTACGTGATGCCTAGTCGTCGTGCGGGAAAGCTATATTCATATAAAAGTTCTCAGGGATATGGTTTCCCCCCTTGCGCTAGCGCTTAATGAGCGACGCATGAAGTTCTTGCCTGAGTATGACTACGGATATTCGGCCCAGCCGCCTGCAAAACCTCTGGGCCAGAAACCTTCAATAGGTAACAAAAGACATTCACAAGATCAGCGGAATTTATCAAACGGGAACGAGGATGACGCGCCTGCTAAAGATATCCCCCCCTGCTATGTGCACGGGGCTGACAATGACGATACAGCAAATAGACTGAATATCGCGAAGAAGCCACTTGAAAAATCACCGCAGACATTGGAACCCTTCTTGAAGTCCAGAAATCTTGTGAAGCGCTCTCATGCTATATTTGATTTACCCCGGCATAGCAGGACATTGGCACCCCTCACCATTTACGATGAATTTGCAGCCGCGTATGCACAAGAAGACTTCACGTTATTGCACACAAGGTTACAACAAGAATGGACATTCTACGGAGGTTTTGTGAGTTGATTTTCAATCAAGTTTCTCAACTCCTGGCTGATTCATTACTTGGTGCAAAGCTCGTAGGCCTCATTGCGTGAGTTTTTTTCGCTGATTACATATTGGGCGATCTAAAAACGATTTTTAGTATAAACATAGCGATGCTTGCGATAACTCTGGATTCCATCCTCAAGCTCCACTATTACGCTTGTACCGCGATGGCCATCAGCTGCGCTGCATGTGGACTTGGAATCGCCTGTGATGTCTGGTTTCTACTCCGCTATGGCTGGGTAGACTTGGGGACATTCATTGTGCGTAGTACCTTTCCGACTCCAACCCCTCACGAACTCATATTGTTGCCTTATAGTACCGTTCCCGTGACGTATATTATTCATACGTCTTCTTCTCACTGTCCTCACGCATACCCACCTTCTGCACGCTGATATCTTCCATCTCATTAATGTCCTTCCTGGGACTCATTGCATACGATGCAAGGCCGTTAGGTGTCCTCGTGATTGGGGTCTTGTTATTTCTGGCAACAGTGCTGCAGTTTTCTATGGGTGGGCCACATCTTTGTGCTATGTTAGCTTTGCGTATCTGGACAAGGGGGTGGTGGATAGTGATGGTCAAGGGTAAACCCAGGGTACAGAAGACCGTACCCTCATCCCTACCGCACAAAACCCCTACCCCTGGCAGGGGTGGGGGTTTTGGAGGATAAGGGTCAGGATATAGAAGGGTCTCATGGTATGAGAGTTTATCCCAGGGGTATGGAATAATAATGAGCACTATACACGATTTTCAGCAATAGAAATCATTTATTTGACTTTTAGGACAGAAAAGAAGTTAATAAGTCTTCAATGCCTTCCAAAGTACGGTTCTATGCCATCTAGTACTTTATTTGTATAGGAGATCTATGCCTAAGTTCATTTTGTAAGCCCAAAAATCATCTATGAGTTTTTAAAATGGCATATACTAATCAGCAAAATAACATCATGCGGTCTTGGTCTAAGGCGCTTGAGGCAAAATGTTAGAATATAATAAGTAAACTCTCAGACGTTGTACAATGTAGTAAACGGCTGAATTCGGTCTCTACCTGTTAGAATATAATAAGTAAACTCTAAGAGACCATAAGTAATCAAATATGAAACAATAGTAAGACGATACGCACCTCAGACGTTGTACAATGTAGTAAACGGCTGAGGAGCGCAGAGAAAAGAGTAGAAAGAAAATAATGAGGGATAATAGGAACAAATAGATGAAGTAAGATGGATGAGGTAAGAACAATCAACATGGGTATGGATTCCGATCCTCAACACAAAAGACCGAGACTGGATCAGACTTTCAAACACTAGGTATTCCGCATCCAATTTAATGGCCACCCTCCACTGCAGTCCTCCAGAGCTCCCAACAGCCCATGACTACCAACAGAGCTGTGATCCCAAACAGAGACATGAGGGTAGGTTCAAGATTGGGGAGAAGATGAGGGGGCTTGTGGTACAACGGGAACCAGGAGCATATGTCTATTAATGCGTGGAAGTGAAGTTTTATTTGTGTCTTTCATTATTCTCACTGTACATACAGTATTTCTGTCATTGTTTTCTTGTTGCTTTCTGTAACAGTAATGGTCCCATCGTTTCGCCCCTGTCTTCCCGGCCCGGAGCCTTTCACTTGGTTCAGGTCACATGATAATTCAATTCCTTTCAAAGAAAAAAGTTGGACGTTTGGCTTCATTCACATAACCTTCCATGCGTCTTCGCATCCAAAGCTACAGTCCCCTACCGGACGTCAAAGCATGGTTCGTCCCGGACGTGCAGAACGTGCCCGAATCGATCTCGGACCTGAAAAACTCGCTGTGCCGACGCGTGCATGCGTTCAAGGAGGGTGGGGTGCATGCAAGGCATGTGGCGTTGTTTGTGGAGGAATTTGAGCTCCTGGATGATTGTCCGTTTGGGGCGGTGAGGGATGGGGACCTTGTTTGCGTGAAGATGGTGGGCCCGGTTGGGGTGGGGGCGGTGAAAGGGGGGGAGGTGGCGATGGAGTTGGACCCTCCCGAGATTGAAGGTTTGTTTTTTGTTTTACTTCAATTGTCTTGGTGGTAACAGCTAGAATATTTGAAAGACCGGACTCGTGTCAACAAAAAGCGGAAACGATCGCAGCCAATGTCGATGCCAGGACGGGTTGTCCGGAAATCGCCTACGATTCTGCCGTCGTTGAAAAGGCCCATTAAGATCGATTCTTCAAGTTCTGATGATGAATCTGATACTTCTTCGTCTTCATCATCATCATCGTCGTCGTCTTCATCATCTTCGTCGTCGTCGTCATCCAGTTCATCTTCCTCGGCATCTTCCTTGCCACCCAAACCTCTCCCGTCAAAAGCAATGACAAAACCTACTCGAGCCAACACAAAGTATGTGTAATCACCCTCTTTCCCAGCCCAGCTCAACACCCCCTCCTCCCAGCACCACCCATGTCCCCCCAGGCTCTGGCAAACCCTCCACGCACTCGCGGAATAAACGCAGAAGGAAGAAGAAGAGAATCGACACCACCGTTGTTCCACCTAAAGGCATCTCTGAAACCAACACACTCCCGCTCGGGGCGGTAAGGCGAGCATCTACAACTACCACTAAAAGCGTGATAAACCCCGCCGTGATCCCGCTTCCCAGCTCCCCAATGCACGGGCACGCGACTTCCACTCCTCTTCCAAACGCCATATCTACGTCCGCTGCTCTTGCTGCTGCCGTCTCTTCCCCCGCCAACGCCCAATCCACACTGTCCTCCAAAAAACGTACCCAACGCGACCGCGACGGACCCGCACCCGACGTAGCCTCCGCGCTCAACGCCGCATTTGGCACGAACGCCCGCGCAGGCGCGTATTATGCTGGTCAGCTGCATCGGGATGGAGTCGAAGACGGCATCCACTCCGACTCCTCTGAGGACCACGATGAGGACGGTGGAGGCGCCGATACCGGCTCGAGGAAAAGACAACGAAAGGCAGACGACAAGGGAAAAGGCAAACAAGAAGCTTTGGAGCGTCCCGCCAATGCAGACGGCGCATATATCACACAAGACCAGGTTATGATGGGGTCGTTGAGGAATAAAAATAAGAAAAAGGGGTTCAAACTGTCTATGGCGAACCCAATCCCGCGGAAGATCGTGTTTGGGGACGGCGTTGACGCCAATATTAACGCCAATGTTAATCCCAATTCCAACGCCAAAGACACCGCCAACACCAGCCAACACCGACGCGACGCAGCAGACGAAAAAGAAGTCGAAGCATCCACGATCATCGACGTCGACGAATACGACCACGAAGAACCTCATTCGTATGACCATCCCCTTTCACTAACCATAACCACTTCACAGAGCTTCGACTTGATCACTCCTTTCAACGGTTCACTTGATGATCACTCCTACCATGACGATCATCCACAAGCTCAACAACATCCACCCGTTGCGTCGGCATCAAACGGGGTAACCCAATTAAACGGTTTACCTCAGCGAAGGTTGATCCCGCCTTCGGAGATTCAAGCGCGGGGCGAGCTCCCCGCGAACATGTTTGTGACGAGTGTGGATGTCGAGGCGGATGTTTGGGGTGCTGCTGGGGATGCTGGCGTTGGCGGCGGCGGCGCCTCCAACTCGAACGCGAACTCGAAGAGGAAGAACAGGAAACGCAAGCAACAACAACAACAAGAATACCACGCCTCTCGGCCCCACGAAGACGCTGATGAGTTCCATTATCCACCACCTGATGATGAACTCGAGTTGTTGGATTATTCCGAAGATCCCAAGCCTCCTACGGTGTCCTCGTCCTCGGCGTTGGCGTTGTCTTCCAAACGCAACTTCGACTGGGTCAAAGCGGAGGCGAATTGGGATACGAGCGTGCCGTTGACGAGGGTGGAGCAGGTTGGGGAGGGGGGTTGGGTTGGCTGGAAGGTGGGCTTTTTCTTCCTATTTTTTCTTTGTTTCTTCTTCTTTTTCCCTCTTTTTTCTTTCCTCCATTCATTCATATCACTGACGTGCCCCATTCTTACTTTTACAACTTACACAGGCGCTCGCCATAAACCCCCGATCATTCACACCCGAGATCCTCCTCTCCGTCGCTCAAATATCCTCTTCGTTATCCCCCTCTACCCTATGCTACCGCGTCATGCAGCGTCCCGAGACGACGAGCGATGCGGCGCGGGCGTTTGGGATCGGTCGGTCTCGTTCTGGGGCTTCTGGTGGTGGCGCTCAAGTAGGAGCAGGAACGGGACCAGACAAAACCCGACAAGACGATGATGATGAAGGTCCAGATCCAGAGGAGGATCTCCTGGGCGACGAAGAAACGATCGCGTTGGAACAAGCTGTTGAGGCTGGGTGGCGGGTGTTGGTGGTTTAGGGGTTTGGGCGTTCAATTTTTTTTGGGGGGAATGGGGTGGATTGGGTGGAAGGGAGGATACTCTTGTTTTTGGTACTTTCTTGGACGACAACGTCAACGACGGCTACTTCTCACTGTATTATTCACAGCCCAGCTATTCTTGTTACAATTTACACCCCAGCCATTCTTGTTGCAGTGACATAACGTACATAGACTTATATCCCTCGCCTAAAGATTCAACCGCCGCGGAGCCCACTCTCTCCTTTTGACTAATCATATAATTGTAGTAATAAGGAGACATGTTCTTTGTAATTCTTTGCAATTTTTGGAGTCACTTGTCGAATGAAGGCAACATATCTATTTTTGGAACCCAAATGACTTCGCTCTTCGTTCTATGCATTCATTCATGTGGCAGTACAGGCCTGAGCTTGAGGAAGTCTATTGCTGGTCGAAAATATTATCGGTGGGCCCAATATCTATTAGAGACTTGTGCCCTTCAGGGGGATCAGGGGGGATGCTTTCGGCCCAATCTATTATGTCTTGATTCTGATAAT
>Ga0307513_10012781_pt1 | contig 10339 bp, 14 predicted proteins | sample 15_EM_MG_FD_202174 | JGI IMG/M metagenome (GOLD analysis project Ga0307513, IMG submission 202174) | Populus trichocarpa ectomycorrhiza microbial communities from riparian zone in the Pacific Northwest, United States - 15_EM | ecosystem: Host-associated > Plants > Roots > Unclassified | place...
TAGCGTAGCCAGTAGTGACGATCCAAGGCGCCACGACTGGTCTAAAGGCCTCCCCTATTTATTGAGACGGCAAAGGAAGACCAAGGGGGTGCAGTAAGACGACTGCTCCCGTATACGGGACGAGCGCGCAGAACATCAATATACGCACCAATGTCGCTGGTCTGCATTGCTTGTCAGGTCCATTGGCAGGTAAAATAGGTTCAAGCACGTACGTATGCAACGTATCGCGAGCTAGCAGTGAGCGCCGTTCGGATCCTGTTACCATACGCCGCGTAACGAAGGTTCGAGTTGACCGAGTCGGCATTCTGGTCCGCAAACTCCTGAACCTCCTTCTCAGCGTTCTGCAAAATAGAATTATCTCCTATCATCGTCTGAGCTAGGTTGTAGGCGGGGTCCAACCTTCGGCGCAATCTTGCCGGAAGTGAATGACAGTCTTACGTCGCAATGCCGGCCAGACATACAGGAGATAGCGAACGGAGCTGGGAGAGCCGTGCTATTTCACAATACACGAAACAAGTCCAAGCGACTGCAAGTGCGAGTAATCAAGCGAGCATTGCCCGGACGCGATACCGACAAGCCGACGGGGGACACAAACCGGACGGTCCAAATCTACATTACTATATATTCTGGCAAGGGAACCGACCCATACATACCAACATTTCTACTCTCACCACGCAGGTCATGAGGACAAGTCGCCCCAGTTCATAAACATGGACGGATCGATCGTGGTAGGGACGTTCATTGCTGCGGGTTTTGGTTGCTGCTGTTGCTGTTGCAAGATAGCAGCGGGTGTCAATCCGGTCATAGAGGGCGTCGCGTTCACTCCGCCCTGTTGACCGGACCATTGGTGCTGGAGTGGTTGAACAACGCCGCCCACCATCCCATTCACCATCCCATAGTTAATACCCTGCAATTGCGGGGCTCCACCTGCGAGTTGCTGCGCCATCGCGTTCGGATCGAGCCCGTTTGTCGCAGGCCAACTGCCAGCAGGAGCTGGCGTACCGCTGAGGTTTTGCTGATGATTAAACCCTTGAGTAGACATCTGGCCGTGCTGTTGGGGCTGCATCATTTGTTGGGGCTGCTGTATGAACGGGCTCATATTCCGCATGGCGGCTTGTTGTCCAAGCAAGTCACCTGGTGGTCCCATTGCCGGGTTCGATGGGGTACGTTGGTGATTTGCTATCTGAGGGGAAGCAGCAGCCAGTTGCGCGGTGTGACTCAAAGGGGTGGCGGCAGGAGGAGAGATGCGGTTTGGAAAGCCTTGCGGTGGGAGCATCGCAGTTCGACCAGCTTGCGCTTGTTGTTGCTGGATTAGATTCAATTGTCGCGGGTTATTGTGCATCCCGGCTTGCAGGCCTTGAGCGCTTCCCGGGCGCAGACCTTGATTACCTTGAGTCTTTGCATGGTTCTGCAACGGGGTTTAAGCTACGATACCAACGTTGAGATTGTGTGACTCTTACGAGCTGAAGCTGTATTAACACCCGAATTTGGTGGTCTCGGGGAAGGGCCGTGAAATTAGGCACTCGCGACATGGCGTATTGGACAAGAGAATTTCCCATAGGGTTGGTGTTCAAGATATGATTCCACTGCGCGGCCATCTCCTGAGTGGACGGTTGCTGGGGGTTTGGATTCGGTGGAACAATACCGTTCATACCCGGGGCTGTAACGCTTTGTTGCTGAACACGCATCTGAGCTTGTCGCATCTGCTCCTGGGCAGACAGGGGATTGTGTGCGCTGCTCGCGGTGGAGTGCGCCGAACTGGGACGGGCGAAGGGGACGGATCCAGCGCGGGAACTGGCCTCCATCGGGGCAATAGGAGTGGGAGCCACTGGCGTCAGTGCTTCAGATGGAGGACCCATCATGCGTGGTGGCGTCGGGGACGGTTGTTTGGACTCTCCCGTGTCCTGTCGCTTGCGCGGAGAGAGCTGATCGGGCGGAAGCATGTCATCCTGTCTTTCCCGCTTGCGACCAGCAAGCGCCTGATGCTGGCGCTTGCGTTGTTCGCGGGAAATCTCCCTCGCAAACAAGGTTGGGAGGGATTCGTAGAGTTGGGGGAGCTTGCCCATAGGGATATTTTGGATGAAGGGGGGAGGTGCTATGGTGGGAAGTGAGGCGGGAGGTCGTGGTGCCTTTGGCCGAGGGTCAGTAAATATTTTGGACAATGAAGCTCGGTTCCTACTGGTTCTTTTCCCGGGGGATTTGATATAGTAGCGAGCCACAATAAGTTCATTTGAATGCGTTGAGTGTAGCTAGCTGGACGTCAGAGGCCGAGAGGTAACAAAAATGTAAACGCCTACTGTGTGTGCTCGGGATAATGTTGGATCCCACGACGCTGCATCTCATTCCATATCCTGTATAATTAAATGTAAGCCCTCCATAGTGGTTCACCGTTTTCACGGTGCGGGTGCACTCACCGGCCCAACTCGAAGTTAAGTTCAAGGACGGCGTCAACCTTTGCGGCACCATCTACATCAGAAACCGAGTCTGGAGAGGTGTGCTCGGGATTTGATGAAGGGCGGTCGGTTGAAGGCACAGGGTCGCCGTTTACCTGCGCAGCCCCTTGCTTTGGATTGAGCGCTTGGGAATCGGAGTCGGGCTGAGGTGCGGAAATTGCGTGGGGTCGTTCCCGAGTGATATCACCGTGCTCCTTGGACTCTCCCACCGCAGGGTCGGTTGATGTTTCGGGCTTTGCGTCGTCTGCGGGCGAGGCCAGCACGTCTGGTTTCTGGACCGACGCCGACGCTGCCGAGGGAGACGAAGGAGCAGGAGAGAGTGACGAAGACGAGTCTGCGTCGCTCAGGAGCTGCTTGTTATTCGGCAGGGCGGGTGCGTCGTCGGCGGCAGGTGTGAGGGGCGTTGTTGGCTGCTGGCCGTCGTTTTGAGCGGCGTCGGGGTCAGTCTGAACAATCTGAGAGGTGTTCTGGGTGGTCGAAGGGAGGTCCTGCTGTTTCTGTTGCTGTTGCTCCTGCCACTGAGCGTCCGAAGTGTCCTTCGCGTCGTGGGTTGCGGCCGAGTCTGGCGTTTGTTCGGGCACGGAGCTCATTGGTTGTGGTTATTGTTACTCGAGTAACCAAAAAAAGCAATACAACTCTGTAATTTTTCTAATAGGCCCCCGTTCGCATGCGATGGATAGTAACCAGGCGCCTCGAGCCGTCTCTCCGCAGTGCGCGCGGTGGGCGGAGGGCGGAGAGGATTAAACGGGAGGTTGGAATATGAAGGAAGAACTGAGAGTGCGATAGAAGAGGGGCTGGCTGGGCAGAACGAGAGGCTGCGTTGAGGTGGGAACTGGGTTAGCTGACGCGTGGTTGGCCCTGATGGATGGATGGATGGACCGCTCTCTCCCATTTGGGAGGGTGAGCGCGGGGGGAGAGTATAGAGTATGACATGGAGGAGGATGAAAGTCTCTACACAGGAACCAAACCCGAGACGGACAGGAACCCGCCCGCCCGCGTAACAACGCGCCGCAGGCGGAGGTCAGTCGCACGCAGACATACATGGATGGACGACATATGCCCCACTATCTTCTATCAGTCTCCCAATTACAAAATACCTCATCGGCTTCTCAGTAGCACCTTATCCAAATCACCTGCCATGCCATACCACCAATCTATCCCATCTAACCCTCTCACCATCCAACGCTACCCAGCAATTCAGTCCCCTTACCTCGTTCGCTTGCTTCTCCACTGCGTGCATCTCTTTCCTCGCTCCGCCCCGTCCAGAGCCACCTGCCCATCCTCCAGCGTCTCGCGCTTCGCGCTCGTCACCCCCGACATGACCCTCGACACTGCCACCTCCAAGTCAGTCTAATCAGAGTTCCATTCACGAGCAGACTTACCATCATCCAACCCCCCCTGTGTTACACCTCGGCCCCATCATCCATTTCGTCCAGGTCTGCCATGAACTGCGCGAGTTCGTCTTGGTCAAGCCCATCCTCAGTCAGTTGGGCTTCTGCCGTCTTGTCACCGTCTACTTTGCGCTTCTTCGCGTTTGGTGCACACCCCGCCGCACTCTCTGGAAGCTGTAGTGGATCGCCCGCAATATCCGATCTACCGCCCGTGACGTTTTCAGCCTCGGGGACCTGCAAAGAGTTGCCTCCCGGTCGCGGTCGCAACGTGAGGATGCTCGCAAGTTTAATCTCGCCTTTCCCGCCCCACCGTTCGCTTTCCGGTCTAAAATCGCAATAGAGAGTGTACGCCGCTCTGTTGAGCGCTTGCGGGTCAGAGTAGGCGTCTGCCAAAAGCAGGAGCGCGCCCATGAAGTACGGAGTCATTTGAGCAAACGCTCGAGTGATGTACGAATACGCCTAGATGACAAGAAATGAGAAATCCGGTATTGATAGAGCGGGTGCGTGCTACCCTGTCAGGCACGCACCTTGGCTGGTGAGATGGGGAGGCCTTTCATCAATCCTCGCCACTGCTCGTTCTCGGTTTGTATGAGAGCGCTGACTGGGGTTCAGCGATCGGTACGCTCGCTAACAAATGTGGCTCACATTCTAGGGTTGGCGAGTCAGCCGAGCACAGGATGGTTCTTACAATACTCACCTCCTTCCCATGAGCTCAACGTGCGGTTGGGCCGTGGTAGCATCCGGCTCCATGCCCTTCTCTTTGCTCTTCTCATAGATTCCGGTAGCGACACCTTTCGCGGTCGCGTTCATCTCAGTGTAAACCGACGCTATGAGAAGATCAGTTCAATAGAAGATTATAAACTACCGAGGCTACCATACCAATGGAGAGGGCCTCCTCTCTCGTAAACCCTAGCTTTTCAGCGACAACCGCCGCCCAAGCCATCATAACAGGTGCACGGTTCACTACCACAGAGCGAGTCATCAGGTCCGCCTCATTCTTTTTTTCCTTGTAATCGAGACTGGGCAGGGATGCCGCCTCATCTTTAGGTGCCGTTGGGAGGAGCATATCATCGTCCCTCGCGCGCTTTCGTTTCTTGCTTGATGACGAAGGCTGCCGGTTTTCAATCAGTCAATATAAATGAGAGTGGTGTTGCGAGTCATGCCTTTAGTAATTCCTCCGTCGCCTGCTGATGTCGTTCCACGAGGTTCTGCGCGAGCTCGTTTCGATCCGTTGGCTTCGGTGCAATATAACCCGCGTGCTTGATCGCGGTGAGCACACCTTTTCGTAGTTCTTTTTCCTTGATACCAACGCTGACAAGGTTCACGTTGCTTAGTCCGGCGAGCTGTTCACCAGTGTTGTGCGCTTTGTATCTAACCGTCGAAAATAGAGTATAAGATTCTGCAAGGAGTAACATAACCCCGATATGCATACACCTTTGCCGCTACAGCCATAGCGTTCTTCATCGAGACTCCACCATCAGTCAGGATCTTGAGAAAGGCAGGGAGTGGGATCTTGTCAGTTGGTAGGAGTGGCTTCTTGGAAGAAGTACTCGTCTCCTTTCCAGCAGGCATCTTGGGGTTTCTTAAGGATCAGCAGAAGGGTGGCGAAAGGAGAAGTTTAGCTTATTTGGACAGACCATCCCTCAACCATTCGACCGGAATGACACGTACATCCTGAGGCTGAAGGTATTGTGCTTGTCTATCATTTAAGGTACTCTTCGTAGCTATATTTGACGGATCTCCAAAGTCATCGTTTGGGAGTACTGACAAGCCAAAACATTTCCTGTGACGAGGAACCGATCCCTCGAGAGGATCGCACAAAATTACAGTTCGGTTTGTCGGATTAAGGGTACACCCTCCCCCGCTTATTACCAGAATGCCAATACATACGAATCAAGTGGCATAGTTGCTTCCTCTGTGCCCCCTTGCTGCCTTTCTCTCCAGCCTCATCAAGATTGGGAAGGCATCCGTTTGGGCAGTGTATGTATCAAACAGTTCCCCATTACGCTACGGGGGCCACCTGCCGCTCTGGTTGGAGTCATGTCGATGCAGTGCCCAAAGGACTTGGTACGACTGCAATCGTTCAAAGCGAGGAGGTAGGAACCCCTTTGTCAGTGCGCTCGCTAGTGTTGGTGCGAATAGGTAGTCGTAGTTATGCTAGTAGACTTGAAGCGCAATATATGAGATGCTGGTCACCCATTCAACTTGCTCAGTGTATGCGGAATTGTCGGCTGCGAGGACTTGAGATCATTGGACCGTAAAGGGTGCAATACGCTAATTCCTGCTTTCGCTGGAAGTGAAAGAGCCTTTAAGGTTGCGTAGCTATCTCCTCTACGCTCAAAACAACCGTCACATAAATTCCTTAAATGTAGACCAGCACCACTCACGCCCTGTACGTTGCTTGAGCAGTGTTTATCCCTTGATTCTCAATGTCTTGCGGCATACATTGGCGACCAAACGTTCTCTCGGCTAGCACCCGCCGAATGTATTGTCCATAGACTGAGGAGCGGTTGCACACTGGTCGAAGTGCGTCGCCGATAACATGAAGAAGGGAGTTGACTGTGATTTTTTATCTCTGGTGTGTCGAGTCGCCCGTGTTTAGTACGTACAGGGTCGCTTGCCTCAGCACTCAACAGTCCAGTTTCTACGCAGATCAACGCGCTGAACCAGATACGTCCGAACAGGTGCGATTCTGTTGCGCTTATGTGTTTGACCTTCGCAGACAAACAACTAGACGTTTCCTACCAAATTTCAACTTGAATTGCGCGACGACTCCATTCCTTTATGGGTCAGATGTATGAACCTCAGCCTGATGGGTGTCATATTCGCGATCCATCACCATCTCACCGTCTCCATGGAGGTCAGGAGAAAGCCGAAGGGTAGCCAATGAATGGTACAGACAAAGGATGGCCTGGTCAATGGTTTTGGACCTCGCCTCGTTCACTCACGTCTCTCAGCCTATTTATACCGTAGCTCTCGTCCTTTCGTTTGTCTACATGCTGTTCTGGAGGAAGCCCAAATGGGACCCGGCAGGCAAGGTGTGACCTGACTCCCTCGGTGTTAGACCCAAAATAACCCACTGCTTGCAGAGGTGCTTCGTCCCCGGTGGTAACTCCGGCCTTGGCCTCGCATTATCCACGTTACTCGTTCAAAATGGCGCGCACGTCGCTATTGTAGCGCGGGACAAGGAGAAACTCGCGAAAGCCAAGACACTTCTTGAGGTTCGTCTGGTCTTCCTTTCTGTCACTCTCCTTCTCCATTTCCTATGATCTATTTATATATATCACATCCATATAGGCAGCCCGAGTCAACCCGAACCAAATCATCACGACACACGCTTTCTCCCTCACATCCCTTGAAGCATCTCAACTGGCCCTTGAGGAAGCAGCAACCCATCACGATGGACGTGCACCAGATGCGATATTTACCTGTGCTGGGTTGTCCACTCCAGGGTATTTCCTGGAAATGACCGAGAAGCACCTTCAGGATGGAATGACCAACGCTTTCTGGATCCAAGCTTATTCTGCAAACGTACGTTTTCCACCCTCTCTATTCGAACTTTGGACGTTTCAAGCGACAATGCGAGTAGGCAGGCGCGAAGATGATGGCAAAGCAAGGCGTCAAGGGCAAGATATGTTTTGTATCGTCAGTTCTGGGGTATATGGGATTGCCAGGCTATGCCTCTTACTCTCCAGGGAAGCATGCTCTCATGGGTGTGTTCACAGATTTCTTCGGTGTTCCTCCACTGAAAGTCGTCGACCTCTAGGCTTAGCCGAATCGCTGCGCTTTGAATTGGCAATGTACGACATCAGTGTGCATGTCTTCGCTCCATGCACGATGTACACCCCGGGATATGAAGTTGAGATGCAGACGAAGCCGGAAATTACGAAGAAAATTGAGGAAACTGATGAGGGGCTGAGTCCTGAACAGGCGGCCAGGGCTATGCTTGCAGGTGCGCATATTGTGCGCATATCTCGCGTCTGTGCTGACATATCACGAGCAGGAATCCAAAAAGGGCATGCCCATTTTGCGGGCGATTTAATCACGAACCTCTTTCGAGTGTCTACGAGAGGTAGTGCACCGAATCATAACATCTTTGTGGACACTGTGCTACAAATGATTGCATGGGTTGGTCCTCGTTCATTCTGTCGATCAAGCAGAGAAGTTAACGCAAATAATCTGATAGCCCGGCGTACCAATATGGCGGTGGATTACAGAGGCCCAAATACGAAAATTCAAGGCAGGCCATTTGCAAGAAATGCGGAACAAAGGGCTCGTCGAATAGACGGCAAGAGAGACTATCGATCATTCTACTATCCCCTATCTAGCTGGGTTGCGCACTTCGCTCTCATGTTTGTTACTAAGATATGCACGCGAATCGCAAAGAGTAGGACAGGTATCTGCACGACATGACTGCATAGCGCATAGGAGCATATGCGATATATTTTGATTTGCACACGTGCACTGTATGTATAAATGCTCCCAGAAAGAGCCCGCCGAAAGGGGTGGTTGTTACACCTCCTTGACCTTGACGGTACCACGCAACAGACCAGTCTACACATGCACCTGTTAGGATGCCGTGACTCCCTGAGGAGAACCGAAGTGTACCTACCCGGCGTGCAGCAATAAGACCAACTTTCTGACCAGGGACAGCTTGCCTGGAAACGGTGGAGGCCTTTCCGATGTGCTGATGATTACCACCACCATGAGGATGGTCGACAGGGTTCATAGCAACACCACGAGTGCGAGGCCAGCTGCGAAAGTCAGTCAGAATAGCTCGGCGGAACTGACAGCAATGTTAACGCACTTGTACCGCTTTGCCTTATACTTATGGTATGCACGGCCAGCCTTGAGTAAAGGCTTATCGATACGACCACCGCCAGCCACGATTCCGATTGTTGCACGAGCAGAGCCGGAAACAGTCTTCTTGGCACCAGATGGAAGACGAATACGAGTCTTGTTATCATCGGTAGAGTGACCGATAATAGTGGCGTAGTTGCCCGAAGCGCGAGCGAGTGCACCACGGTCACCCGCCTTCTCTTCGACGTTGCAGACGATGGTACCTTCGGGCATTCCAGAGAGTGGAAGCACGTTGCCAACGGCGAGCTGGGCTTTCTTGCCGCAGTAGACGAAAGCGCCAGTATGCATGCCCTCGGTCGCGATGAAGGTTTCAGTCCGTTGCTTGTAGCGGTAAGGATCGCGGAACACAACACGGGCAAGAGGAGCACCACTGTTGTCAGAGGATGTACATAGGTCAGCTAGGTGTGATTCCAATGGACTATCAAGGATTCCACCGACCGGCCAGCATCATGAAGGATTTCCTTCACGATCCCGCGAATGTAACCATTGCGTTCGGCGAAGTCAAGAGGTCGGAATCGTGCAGGGGCTTTGTTGTGGTGGGTATGGGACTTGAACTGGAGGCCCGAAGGTACATGGTCGAAGGTGGGTCGGAGACGAAAATTAATCAGAAAAATACCAAATAACGTAGAGGATATCCATACGATCGCATGGGACCGTCTTTGTGCTCTTATAACGCGCCCCATCACGTGCCTCTGTAAATCTTATTCTAAGGCAAGGCGAGGTTCAAGTGAGTTATTTGGTTTTATTTGGGTAGTAAACAAGGTTTGGATCGACCTCGGGCCAGAGGACCCATGGGTAATGAATCAGGTGACGATAAGAACTTGGAGGAATTGTAGAACGTAGAATGTAAAGCCAGTTCAGCCCAATTGTACCTAGACTACAGGGCGCCTGGGGTGCCCTGTCATGGCGTCAAACTTGTAACAATAGAGCACAAACAACACATAAACTCCTTTGGAGAGGCGGATTAGGAGATCCAAGGTGGATGGTTTCGCCACCGCCGCTTGAAGGGAGGTTGTGCCTCAGTGTGCAAGGTGACGGCCAGTACAACAGTCATCGGCCTTTCCATCCAGCTACCCATGTATCTATATGGCAGTAAAAGCATTGAGGCGTAATAATATATATTCATTCCGGCTGGCCTGCATATGAAGATTGACCGGGTCTCACTCTACTGGTAGGGATTGACGCGTTGGCTTGATAGGCAACATGTGATAATGAAATATAACTGGCATGAGTTACGCTATTGTCTGGTATGCAGGAAACTGAAACATTGTGATCATTCAAGCAAATGAAATATTAATCCAACCGACCCTTCTGGGCGTGAAATAGCTTCTCAATCAATCTCAATCCCCCGAACTGTAATTTCCAGGTTAATTTCATGCCTGAGACGAGCCGCCTAATCTAGGCTTGTTTAGTCTTGGAACAATACCCTGAATTTTATTTGAGCATATATATATGGCCCTTATCACCGATGAGTTTGCTTCTCGGTTTTTCTCGAGTAACCTTTGTCGCTTTGTCGCAAAATATATTTTGGCATTGTATGGCCACAATGTGCCACATAAGGCACGGCAAGGGAGATCCGCACCTCAATGCTGAGTGAGTTTTGCCTGAGTGCCTTACAAGGTAGGCCACAAGGTG
>Ga0307513_10012782_pt1 | contig 10338 bp, 9 predicted proteins | sample 15_EM_MG_FD_202174 | JGI IMG/M metagenome (GOLD analysis project Ga0307513, IMG submission 202174) | Populus trichocarpa ectomycorrhiza microbial communities from riparian zone in the Pacific Northwest, United States - 15_EM | ecosystem: Host-associated > Plants > Roots > Unclassified | place...
GAAGTGCCACGTTCCCGTAGGCTGAGACGAAGAGAATCACGTTCCCTCCTGGCATTAACCACGCCTCCGTGTATTTGAGGAAATCATTGGACGTGTGGCGCCCGGTCGGCTCATAAGACTGGCCCCAGCGTAAGCGCAACCTGGATTGCCGTACAGAAAAATCCCTCAGGTCGTCAATAGGTGAGGAATCCAGCCGAGATGCTGAGAGCTTGAGCAAAGGGTTTCTCTTGTACCAATTCTGGGCTTGGTCCCACCAGACTCGACGTTCCTTTGTGAATTCGTAGAAGTCTCTGCACGTCTACCCAAAGCATGAGTCAGAGACGCGACGACCGGGGAACACAACGGGGACCAATAATGCTTCACCATTCCGATCCGGACAACATCTCGAGTATCGAGTTCTCTGAAGATTGCAAGGAGGACGTCAAAGGTGAGCGATACCAGCGACGGCCGTGGCGTGGATGAGGTGTCCATCGATGTCGTTAGCAATGAGAGTGCGACGGGCGGTTTCCGATCGTTGACAGTTTCTCTTCGCAACCTTCCAGGCATATGCCCGTCCTGAGCTTCCGGCTGTTGGCATCAGAACCAACACGACCACCCAGGCTTTGAACTAAGCTTCAAAGTGGCCGAGTGACGAAGGGATCCCTAGGTCTCTCGTTCGGACCCAAAAAGTTGCCAACCGCGGTTCGGGAAAAGAACTTTAGTGGCGGCACGACACCCCCAACAAGAATTTCGTCATGTGTCAACCAGTCACAATGCTGCTACGGGATCAAGGAGGACACAACCACGAGGGTCTCTGTGTTGGGCACCAGGATTGCCTCTGTCACTGTTGTTGAACGTTGACTAGCCCGGCTCGTGGGTCATAGTGGTCGTATTTCGGCTTCACTGCCGGCCGCCGCTTCCACACGCGGATCCTCAGGTACACGACTTCCGGGACGAACGTATGTAAGCACTGGAGAGGATAGCCAAATCAGATAATATTACAAGTTTTGGACGGAGTGACAATGATACACGCGGATTTTGTAAAGTACATTCAACACGGCACGGGCCATCAGATTTACACTTGCTCGAAGCGCCAGACTTGGTTCTCGCCCTCCCACTTACCCCAGATGGTCACGGGAGTGCCGGGGGCGGGATTGCCGCGATCAGAGAGATCGACATTGAGGTTAGAGTCGTGGACGAAAATGCTGCAGAATGTGATCCATTAGCAAAAGATCGTCCCGAACGACATCCGTGAACCGACCGGTAAGCACTGTTGTCCTTTTGGTCAGGACGGATGTCCCAAGTGCGGGGGTTGCCGGTCTCGACGGCGACGACCTTGGTCCCATCTTGCAAGGGTCCCTCGAGGTCGAGGTACTTTTGATTGTAGGCGTTCTGGAGCGTCCATCCGTTACCGGTGTCCTGAACTTTCCACTACACGGCGAGGTCAGGATGCCCCCCTGAGACAGTGGGAAAAGGGAAAGTGGAAACGAACCTTCTGGTTGTCGCTCTTCTGAGCGGTGAAGCCGACGACCGACTTCTGGTCCTGGCCGGAGAGGTCACAGGCGGTGCCGGCCTTTTTGTTGGTGATAAGGTAAGACTGTCCAGAAGAAACCATGATGTTCGATGCGCGGGGTGTCGGGTGTCGGCACCCACCCACCGTTTTTATATCTGCTCCCTCAGGGGGGCTATGATGACGGGTCTGACGTCGATCACATTGTCCGAGGTCCACCGACGCTCCAGAAGGGGGTGATGTATCGGGAGCGTCGGTATCGCTTTTAGGAGCCGTGAGGTAGCGCAGGGGAGCCGCTTCAAGTTCAGGATCCCCCCTCCCGGCGCGGGTATCTGTGGTTCCCCTGAAGAGTACGGAGACCGGGCCCATCAGAGAATAGTATCGATACCCAAAGATGGTTGTACATTGTTATTTATCGGAACACTACACACGTCTCCCTGCGATCGATTTAGTGATTAGGCCTCCTGAAGCATCCAGATCTGGTTCTGGCCCTTCCACTCGCCCCAAAGAGTAACAGGGGTACGGTCGGCAGCGTTACCGTGGTCGGACAGGTCGACGTTCATGTTGGTCTTGTGGATGAAGAAGCTGCGACGCGATCGTGAATAGACGTCGGCGGTTCCATGTGGTGAGGTTGACTTACCGCCAACCACCAAAATGCGGGTCTTGGCGAACGTCCCACTTCCTTGGGTTGTCGGTGTTGATGGCAACGACCCGAACACCGTCTTTAATCGTATTCGGGATATCGACATCGAGATACTTCCCGTTGTAGACGTTCTGGATTGTCCAGCCCTCGTTGCCGTGCTCGACGAACTTCCACTGCGGATAAGATCGAGATTAGATCAACGATGGTGGGGGGGTCGAGGTGCCGCTGTAGGACATACCTTCTGGTTTTCTCCCCTGTGTAACTGGAACCCAATGACAGACCTTTGGTCCTCACCAGAAAGGTCGAAAGAGGTGTTCGACTTTTGGTTGACAATGAAGTAGACGTGTCCCGAGGTTGGCATTGCGATATTTGGAGTGGGGGTAAAGAAGATAGGGGCTTGAACAAAGCTTTATATACCCCAGGGAAGTTTCAGTTGCCGTCTGGCCGCGGGCTAGGCCGAGCTTCTGGAAGGGGGTCCTGGACTATGGGGTGACCGAATGCATCACCATGGGATGTCTATCCGATCGTCCTAGGCTCAGCGTGGTGTCGAGAACAGCTTCGAAGGGGGCTTGATCCGAAAATGACCATCACGCCCCACCTCAGGCATCATCTGGGCATCTATCTGAGGACATTTCCACAATCGATTGCACATATCGATAACATTCACTCGCAACTGAGCACCGGGCTCGAGATCCTGAGATCTCACTCGACACAAATGGTTACTCCGCGACGGTTATGACATGTACCTTGCCGTCATGGAGCTCGTTCCTCACGGACAGAAGGCCTGCATTCGACGCCATTACATTCCTGGGAAACGAGCCCCGCACACACACCGCAAGAGACCTGTGGCGTTCGTTCACGTGGGTGGAGAGGAGGAATAAATACCGCATGCCTGCCGCACGTGTACCGGAAGGGGCGAACGCCGGGGTCATTGGTTTTCCCACAGTCAGTGACCTCTCTTTGTCTTCTTGTCTCGATCGGATAAACGCCGCAGGTACGGTACCCGCTAGCCTGCGACTTCGGATATTTTGACCACTTTCGTCAACGATCAGTGCTCCATTCTATTTCACATCCCTCGTTCCATATGTCGGTCCCATCCGAGTCCACAAACCAGTCCGCGCCCGTGATTCGTAGCATGCGGAATGCCGAACCAGATGCCGTTGCAGATGTGTTCGCCAGGGCATTTTACCAGGATTCAAACACTGCTTACTTCTTCGGTCTAGAGCGGCCCCTTTCACATGTTGGAAATATAACCGATTCTAGTGAACTTCGTCTGCTGCGCCGCCTTCGGCGGTACAATCGCGTTCTGGTGGATGTGATCCGCAGAAGTGGCGGTGAGATTGATGTCCTCGTGGTTCCTGCGGAAGATGGGGGAATTGAGCGTATTGTCGGGGCCGCGGCATGGCTGAGGCCTGGGGGAGACATAGGTCCGCCGGTAATGAGGGTTCTCTTCTCCGGCATCCTTGTAAATCTTCTACGCTCTCTTGGACTGGGCGGTCTCAAGGTATGATTTATTCTCATCTTGTAAAATGGCTGGTCCAGTAACCTTGACACCTTTTCAACACCCCAGAGGATGCTGAGGGATTACATACCCAAGATCGAAAGCGCCACAGATGTCGCGTTCCGTGCGCACCACCGCGATGAGTCGGATTCCTGGTGTCTGGTTCAGGTCGGAATCGACCCGACACGTGCCGGAAAAGGTCTGCTACAAAGTATGTGAACGGTCGCAGCTTTGGATCTGACCCCCGCAGGCTATGGGTCTATGCTGATGAGGCACGGCTTCCAACGGGCATCACCAACGCCAATACACTTGGAGGCGACTTCGACTAAATCCCGGGATATTTACTTGCACTACGGATTTGTCGTGAGACACCTTCTTCTCAATAAATATGTGGTTATTAAGAGGAAAAAAACACGCAGGTCGAGGGTGAATGCCGCTTTGGGGTTGGAGAAGTCACCTCTGAGGGCATCAAGACCAAAAAAAAAGAAGAGGCCAGGGGTCATACTGAATGGATAATGGTCAAAGTGCGTTCACCCATTTGAACATCACCGTGTTTCCTCATCTACCTTCCCAACAGTGGGGAGCATGAATTCGGAACTTCATTGCATTCCTAAACCCCACTTTTCCAGCCGCACGCGGACATCTCTCGATATATGCCACGCCGATATTTAGAAAACTTTGGATCCGCTGGGTGGACCCTCTGTCGGTTTTTGAGGCTTCTGTTCCCCCGAATATTATCTGAGCTTCTGCGATACGGTCCACGACCGAATCTCATGCATGTTCTTGTCCACTAATCGCGCATAGGGGGCAATGTATTGTACTGGCACGACCAACCCGGCAACGGCAATTGCCGAAATCGATGACAAGCGCCCGTGAGGGGCCGGCAGACTCGGCGATGACAGATGACTGCCGGGTTTGACCGGCAGGTTTGGTGATGACAACTGCCGGCAGGAACACAGCCAACCTGGAGGCAGCAGACTGATAGCCAATGGCTAGCAAGGTGTACAGGAGTCTGTCCAGCGCCTTGGAAAGCTCGAAAATGTGTTCTGTGTTGTGCTGCTCCAGCGAGTTAGATAAAGCCCCGCCTGAGGAAGCTGTCGGCGTGGCCGTAATGGCGTAGCGGTTACAGCTGCTTGCAATTCGATAGCACGATTTTGAAAAAACACATTCACGATTTTTTGTTTACGTGCGGAGCTCAGCTCCGCCGGGAAGCTCCATAGCCCATCACTTTGGGAAATTGTGGCACTCACAAACCGGGCTCAAAGGAACTGAACGAGAAGCAGCAGTAGACACAACCCTCCTGAACACAAGACAATCAACGCCGTTTACTCCAGTGAGGATAGGCCCACATCTCGAGAGGGTCCAATATATTGTGGACTCGTCCACCGAGACACCGCAGCTCACGAAAGGTTTCCCAAAGCGACGGGTTGTGGGGCTTCCTGGTGGAGCCGAGCCCCGCACGTAAACAAAAAATCGTGAATGTGTTTTTTCAAAATCGTGCTATCGAATTGCAAGCAGCTGTAACGACCAAAACTAGTTCTCGTCACTACCACGTTCGAGTCATCGCATGTACATTTTTTAGAACCCCTACAGTTCGCTCCCTGATGCATCCCCTAGCCTTCCCTACTCATATTTGGCTTTTTCTATTTATTTATTTGCGTCTAATGAGAAGGGGACGTTCACAGATTCGCCCCAGGACGATAATAATAATTAAGCGCCCCGGGCCGGTTCGGACCGGGTCTGGGCCACCGATGACATCTCCAGGGGGGTCCGGCAGCTCTCAGCTCTGGCGATGACCGATGACCGGGATTTCAGGAAGGCAGCGGCAGATCTGGTGGTGACCGATGACTGCCGGGTTGGTCATACTAGTACAGTATCTCGAGTAGGATATCGATAATTGTCCGTTGTTACCCCTGTTCGTCATCGGCATTCCTGGGTATAAAGTCGCTGGCTCCTACCGCCCTTTTTCTTTCTCAACCATCCCACCATTCCGCTATGTCTGCCTCGAGCGAGCCCTACAAAGTCCCTGAAGCGTTAAACGATCTGAACGGCGACATCATCCTTCGCTCTTCTGACCAAGTAGAGTTCCGCGTCTCTAGATGGCCACTCCAACACCTCTATCCCGTTTTCTCTGATATGTTCCGCCTTCCCAATCCATCTCCCCTGGAGTCGTCTACACCGCACACCGTACAAATGGACGAAACCGCTCCAGTGATTGAAGCCCTGCTTCGATTAGCCTATCCCATTGACCCTCCTATTGTCCAAGACTTCCGTACTATGGCCCTCATTACTGAGGCCATCGTCAAGCTGCAGGCTGAGCGGCGGTGTAGGTGGTGGATCAGGATGACCGTGGAGAGTCTTATCCCCGTGAACCCTTGGGCTCTATATGCCATCCTTTTGGCTTTTGGACGAAAGGGTTGTGATTACAATTTCGAAGATGAGATCCGCATTGCCGCACGGGGGACCGTTGGTCGACCAGTCGTCCGACCATGGGATGAAGCTCGCTTAATTACCGCCGCAGATTACGACCGGCTTCTGATGTACCACTCAGAATGCGGGGATACGGTTTTGGACGCGCAGAATGAGATATGGGCAAAGGCTGGGACGCAGTGGCCGTGGTTCAACGGCCACTGCTCACCAAGTCTGGTGACCCTTGTGGGGGGGCGGTGCTACAGGGTCCATCAGTGGTTCTATGACTTCCGCTCAACGGTGGAGATATCATTGCGTCAGCAGCTCCGAGGGGAGGCTATCGAGAACGTGCATCTTTGGTATGACTTGTTGGATAGGGACCGGGAGGCGAAGAAGGTGTGTTCTTCGTGTGCGAAGTCTTGCGCTTCGCAGATGCCGGCGTACGCGAAGGCACTCTCTAAGTTTTCGGAGGAGGCTATCTCTCAGGTGAGCTGTTCATTTTGATCTACCGAGACGCGTCAGATGCTGATGTTGGGTGTTTAGACGAAACTGACCATCGAATGGTGAACGTCACTGATTCATCTCCCTCCCATTGCTCGTATGCTTGTTGTTAACCTTATGCTGTCCATGTCGTGTGTTGTGTATTACAGCAGAAGAAATTACCTGTTCCTTTTTCCGTTGACGTACCGGCGTTCGGCCCGCGGTAGTGGACGGTGACGCAACCTGATTCACGTGACGCAATGCAGCTCCTCTCCGCAACTCGCTATTCGTTGAAGACTTGTCAGAGATCTAGTTCCCTTCGACCACCAACAACCTTTTCGATTAACCCATGCCTGCTACAACACTTATCCCGCGTCTCTTTCCAATCTTCCTCTTCCTCATCCCGTCGGACGTTCGCTGTTTCGAGTCGATTATTCCAGCAACCGACACCACGGACGGACCACAATCGCGAATCTGAAAAGAAAGCTACGCCTGGTGTCAGCAATGAACTTCAGTCGGGGGAGAAGGTATGGACGATTCCAAACGCTCTCACGATCTCGAGGATACTTTCGTGCCCGGTCCTTGGCTACGCTATTCTGCATGACAATTTCTATGTCGCGACGGGGTTGCTCGTGTATGCTGGTCTCACAGATCTGGTACGTGCGTGACTTTGTGCTCTACACCCCAGAAGTCGCTCATCCATTTCATTTACGCGTTTAGCTCGATGGTTACTTGGCACGGAAGTACAACATGGGTTCTGTCCTTGGCTCGATCCTTGACCCAGCGGCGGACAAGGCATTGATGACTACGTTAGTGGTGACCCTCACTGTTGGAGGATTAGTCCCCCGTACGTCCTCACGCACCTGAAGCCTGCAGCACTCCTGACCCTCTCCGACCGGTTGGCTCCACAGTACCGCTCGGTATCATCATTTTGGGAAGGGATGTGTTATTGAGCTTGTCAGCCTTATGGATCCGATGGAAAACCTTGCCTCCACCGGTGAGTTATATATTAAACACCTCGAATGGGTGTCTTGTGGCTAAGCAGTCGTTTGAAGAAAACCTTCGGACGCTATTGGGACTTTTCCCTCCCCTCCGCGGAGGTTCAACCGACATCTATATCTAAGGTGCGGGGGCTGGCAAGGGGTGTCAATTAAAAATCTCTGATAACCCCTTCCCTAGGTTAATACTGTCTTGCAACTACTGTTGATGGGCGTGACGACTGTCTCACCCATCCTGACCGCAGACATTGCGCTTCCGCTCCAGGCCTTACAGTCAGCCGATATTTTTTCCCATTGCTTAGACTATTTAACATATCCTCGGTTGCAGATGGACTGTCGCAGGAACCACAATCTGGAGCGGATTGAGTTATCTGGGTCGTGGTGGATTCCGCGTGGTCGGGCCTCCAAATAAAGGCACTTGAACTCACGGAGATCTCAGTATACCTCGCGGTCCTCCGCTTTCGTCGCTTATTCCTTCCAATTTAATGTTGATTGACTCCCGACATCACTCCGTCCGTGGCCCGAATAACCTGGGGCGACCGCCTCTGAATCTAATCCACACGACCGACTACGGGTACCATGCGATTGAAGGTCCCCCCCCAGGATCTGGAGTTCGCTTGTGTTTCAAACCCTACAATGGCTCTCCCCTGTTCAGACCGCCTCAGCAACTACATGGCTGATTCTCCTTCCTTCCGGGGAGTATATCTTCTTGATTTTCCACCCACTCGCTTCCATCACCTCTATGTGGCTTCCCAGCGTACGGTCTTTCCCATCGAGCCTTACCAACATCCTGTAGTTTCGTCAAAAGTCTGAATCAAGATCCATCGAGATAGAAAATCTCACGCTAAGTCCAGGAAATAGTTCCTGGCTGTTGCCCTCCCGAGATTTGGCAACAGTCCTGTAGGTGCCCCACTCTTTTCCGACTCTTCGAACATAATATCCTCTGCTCCATGGATCTGCTTCCGGTCGACTGCGCAAGCGTATTGGACAACCCCATCTATAACGACTACTCTTGTCTTCCCAGGGACTGCCACTTCTCTCAGTCGCTTGAGAATCTCGATCGCCTTCGAGTTCGACCAGTTGTGGAGGATATATCTAAGTAGGAAAATATCTGCGCCTTTGATCGGTTGAGGAGTGAAGAAGTCATGCGCTTGGATCGTGACCCGGCCGTCTGGGATTTCCTCAGGCTCATACCGGTTCCAGTGCTACGCGTGGATCGTGAATATATGCGCTTGAAAACTGACATACGAAGTACTTGCCGCGATAGCTTGACCACTCGCGCCCGGGAGATCTTGGACAGTAAACTTGAGGAGAGGATTCTTCTTCATGATCTCACCACAAGCAGATCCAGTGCCGCCTCCCACGTCTACAACCCTTGCTCCTCGTGGTAAGGTTTCCCAAGGAAAACCCCCACGGACAACAGTCGAGCTCTCGGAGGACGCCAAATGGCCCATGGCTACTTGGAATCTAGCACCCAGATACTCGTTCTCAGGGGCATAGAGGTAATCGAAGTAACTCTTTGTCTTGAACAACCGCAAGCAAATTGATTCCGATAGTTCTTCTGAATGAGAGGTTACAGGATCGAGCAACGCGTCAGTGACGAAGGCGGCGGTCTTCATGCCGTCGTCGGTACTGCATTCCGTTAGTTCAAGATGGCTCAGCCTTACTGAGTCCATAGAACGTACGTCATTTCTACGAATGCACGGCACCCTGCCGCTCCCTTGAGTTTGTCCACCTTTGATCTAGGGATGCATCCGAATATGTAAACCACACCGGGTTTTGTACAGCGGCATCCTACGCACCGGTTAAACAGGACCTCTGTCGGTTTTCCGGTATCCAATGCGGAAGACAAGCTGTTGTTTGTGAATACTTCGGGACTGACTTCAACGAATACGTGATGTGTTGCCAACAGCCTCAAGACACGGGCTACCCATGGAAAACTCGAAACGTAAACCCACGATGAAACGAAGTGGTACGGAACTGATACCTAATTTATCAGGATGTTGCTTATTTTTCGCTGCGATATCCTTGACATGTATACCCTAAAGATCCGAAGCAAAAGATTAATTGCGAGGGGGCGGGAGAAAAGGACTAACCTGAGGTCCAGCCTCACGCAGGATCTCCGCGACGCTGGTTTCGCACACCAATCTCAGGCAGGTAGAAAGGAGGTACTACTCGACCAAAATCGTCAATTGCGGCTCCCCAGGCCCACCGCAGGTAGCGAAGGAAAGACCAGAATACGTACCGATTGTGCCATATCGAGAATGGCTTGTACCGGGGGTCTCGCAGATGCAATCAATTGGTCGGCAGCGGCCACAATTACTGAGGCAAAAGGGACAACATCTGGGTCAGACAGCAGCAAGCACGCGGGGTCTTTCTCGTGGAACGGTTTGTCGACCATGGGGAATTCCAGGTTAGCCGATGCATACTTCTCGTCGATTCGTGTCACAGCATCGGAAAGGATGTTCACCAAGTGTCGTAGAGGGGATATCTTCGTCGAGGTAGACATTGAGGGCGGAGGGTGTGACGAAAGGTGTATTCGAGGCGCGGGAACATGGTGGGTATTTATACACGACACCTGCATGCATTCCGTGCGTGTCGTGGTATAATTGGGAGGGCGCAATCGATAACGTGCTGCAATTTCCCCAGTCCTAAAGGTTCCAGAATCGTTGTACATTGTCTGTCATTCTCATTTGTTGGAATACACGCGTTACTACGATCAATTACACCGTCAAACTTGCTGGAACTTCCAGACCTGGTCATCACCACCAGTCTCATTGCGGAGTTCAACAGGAGCGTTACTGTCGACACCGGACAG
>Ga0307513_10012783_pt1 | contig 10338 bp, 13 predicted proteins | sample 15_EM_MG_FD_202174 | JGI IMG/M metagenome (GOLD analysis project Ga0307513, IMG submission 202174) | Populus trichocarpa ectomycorrhiza microbial communities from riparian zone in the Pacific Northwest, United States - 15_EM | ecosystem: Host-associated > Plants > Roots > Unclassified | place...
TGTAATAACAGGATCACACACAGTAGCGGTGGCCGGCTGCAACTGGTGACAAATCGCACAAGCTCCTTCCGCTGTTGTGGCGCCAATGATTCCACAACCTGTGAGACATTATTAGTACCCATCATATATATTCCCACAACGACAGCGTACCTTCCAGAATGCTTTGATAGTAGGATGGTCAGCATCGAACAAACCGCCATACACTGTATGCCTTCTCAAATCACCCACATCGACATCTACCTCAGTTCCACCAACTAGTTGTCTTAATTCCTGCTGGTTGAACATCCTCAACCACTTCGGATTGATGATCTCTGACAAGCCCTCGAAGAATGCGTCGCTCTGCTTCTTGATTTGTCTGGTGAGACGGTAGTGCGATACAAGATAAATATACCGAAGTTTGCTTTCTTGTGTTACGGGAATTGTGGAGCCGTTTGGGATCAGGTCCACTGTGCGTGTTGTGCCATATTCTGGACAGATGGTTCAGCGACGAGCGATCAAATGCAACGGGCACAAGCTTACCATCGTGTGTAATAGCGAAGTTAAGAGCTAGGTGGTCGATCGAGCCTTCTACGTTCTTGAGGTACACCAAACCCTTATATAATTCAGGATCCAGCGTCACCAAGTCGTCGAGGTAACTCTGCTTGCCCAACCACTTTGCAAGGAAGAATCCAGCAAATGCTACATCCACAAGAATACCCTCATAGAGTGCCTTGCCGAGCACTCGCCCTATGAACCGATACCAATCCAGTTGGTGGGCTGCATCAAACCATAAGACATTTACAAGGCGATTAGTAAAAAATTACGCACCTTCCTTGGCGTATGAATGTGGATTTGGGTACAGCTCTTGATTGGTAGTGGCCAGCCATAAACCCCGATCTGTATCGAAAACCTCTTTGCTGAGGGCGGTCAAGAACTCCTTGAAGACACCTCCACCGTCAATACCCGCCTCTTCCTGCCCCCATTGGTCAATGAACCGGATCTGCAACCGGCCCTTCCACCCCTCCGGACTCAGATCGTTGAGGTGATCGAATCCATCCTGGCTGATACGAGTGCGGCGGACAACAATAGACTCTCGTTGTCGGGATTCGAATATGTCCGGCCCGCGTTTGTCATTTGCGATGAATGAACGGAAGATGGACACGCGCGAGACGAAGGGAATCGTGAATGGGATGTTGTTCAGTATCCCCAAGCGCGGTGAAAGGTAGGCCATCTCGCGTTTGGTGGGTACGTAGTTTTTTTTTTCTTGGTCAAGGGCCCGTTCTTCCGTGCTGGAGGAGGTCAGCAATGTGTGAAGATAGCAGGGCAACGCTTACATGGCTGCGTCGATGAAAGAATTAACATCGATCTGGTCGGTCATTAGCCAATGATCTTCATCCGTCAACGGTCTCCTTGAGCTGGAGCAATGGTCAACGTTTTCATTCAGAGCAACACGGGTATATTACTCACTGTCGCGCATGTACAGCTTGTAGACATTTTGTTGCACGATCGCGCACTCCGTCCCAGGTAAGTTGGAGCCCAGGCACAACGCCATTCTTGATACCTGTCTGTTCTTCGGTCCAATACAACACAAATGCGATATTGAGTAGCTTCTTGGACAAAAGGAGGACTTCATCGCGAGTAAGGGGATTCCTTGCGGCGACAACACCCCCCTTGCTTGGGAGGGAAAAAAACTCGTCGTCCCCCATGGTCAATAGCATTTGGTTGTAGAGTTCCGTCAAAAGCATGAGAGAAGGCCAGTCAGATGCATACGTGCGGTTTGCCAGATCGCGTGGGTTGTCGCTCTTGCCCAAAGGGGTACTTCGGACAGTTTCTCGCCAGAGTTGCTTGATGACCATAGCTCCGTTGTTCACGCTGACAGTCGTTAGGATGCTATCGCGTTTGCTTGGCCATACCGCACAAAGGTTGACAAGGTATTTAATCACACTCTCCCAGAGGCTTGGAAGGCGGCTACTGGCCGTCATAAGGGCTTGTAGATGAGGAGCGGAATGTAAATTTCGAAGTCGTACAGCTGACTTGGGGTCTAGCAATGGTAAAGGGATGCCCGGAGCATTTGGGGCATCTCGATGGTCGTCATCTGAGTCGCTATCCCCAGCCCATTTGTCCTCTCGCTTGGCAGCGCTTTTAGGCTCTAAGCAACCCACAGGAAGTCGACTAAAAATGTTACTGATGAGTTCGAGATAGGTTTCGAAAGGTTGCTTGTTGAGCGCAGGATAACGTGAGGGATAGAACGCGATGAGATTGGCGAGAAGGTTGATAGCGGTAGAATCGTCAGGTATAGATGCAAGGATAGACGCAGTAGAGACCTGATGTATGAGACGGAATGGAATTCCCAATGCTAATCGAGGGAGTTCGGTCTTGGGGAGCCGGTTGGGGTAGAGAGGAAGGAAAAAGACGGTAACGAAGAAGTTCTCGAGGGCTTGACGATATTCAGGATCTGCTTTATGCAAGACAATGAAAGGTGCAAGAGTCAAAGAGACGAGTCCAGGATGTATCGGGTCTGTCGATGCATCAAGAGGCTGTCAAGGTTCAGCGTGAATGACCCAAAAACAGCGGTGTCGTATATCTTACTATTTTGGTATACGTATTTGTGATGAGCTGGAACAGCCCTTTGCGTACCAAGTATGCCACAATGTTAGACGTGTATGTATTCTCAGGTGGGAGTGGCACGGAGGCTGGCGGACGCGATGTAAGTATAACAAGCAGGGTAATGTACGTGTTAGCTATCCCCAATCTTCCCAGGAGTCAGCACGAGCCTCGTTACTCCGCATAATGCTTACTCGGGTGCGCGGCTGAACTCTGTGAGAAGCATGAAGGCGATCTGGCGGATAAGGACAAGCCATGTAGTAGCGTCTTGACTTGTAAAGGGCAGCCAAAGCATATGGTCTCCTGCTTGGAGTGCGGCTGTCGCCCAAGCACTGAGACGAGCTTGCTCTCCGCCACCAAGGACTAGGAATCGTGCTGATGCAATGGTGCCGGCAGGCTCTCTGTCAAATAACTCCAAGAAATGACCGCGAACATCCTGTAGCTTCAGGCGTGCTCGCCATCGCGCTTGGATGGTCGACGCGGCCTCTTGAGCTCTCTTCTGGAACAGTCGCTGTTCACGCTCTTGCTGGGCCTTTGCGAGGAGATCGTCGTGGGTGGTAGTGAGGCTGACTCCTCCAAGGTTGATCGGTCTTTTCCTCTCGTTGCCACTGAAGAATGTCATCCAGAGGTGGTGGTTGAGGTCCAAGTTACTCAGCGCCGGTATCAGACAGGACATTTGTAACAACCTGCTGACAATTCACATAAATATGCGTCTTACATAAGCATGTATTACACTGGGGCCGCGTGCAAACCCGGTCATGGACGGCCTTTCTGGGCTCGACCTTGTCCTCCGCCACGTCTAAGACATGGACTCGACCACCTGGTCGCCCTCATCCTGGAAGTCAAAGCCAATAGAACAAGTGCGCCACTCCCCGATCTTCCTTTATCGCGTCCTTACAACCTGCAGGGTGTGAACTATCCCGACGAGGCAAAATTAGAGCAGTAGGTCTACCAAGAAGTCTAGCGGGCTTCATCTAACACTTTGAATCACTTCAGAGTCCTATCGAAGCTACGCACGCTCCCTCCACTCGTCACTCCCCACGAGGTCGAACGTCTGCGATCTCAATTAGCAGAGGTGCAATCAGGCCAGGCATTCCTTTTGCATGCGGGAGACTGTGCAGAGAGCTTCGACGCATGCACACATGTACGCCTCTTCTCTTTTCGTCACTTGCTTCTACTCACCATCACATCCAGGAGAATATCGCCAATAAAATTGGCCTTATCCTCTCCTTTTCTCTTATCCTGATTTGGGGTGCACGTGTCCCCGTCGTTCGGATAGGCCGAATCGCCGGACAATACGCGAAACCGCGAAGCAGCAGCACAGAAAAGCTACCTGATGGTCGGGAAGTATTGAGTTTCCGGTGGGCGACATCTAGCCTCATGGTTGGACACCTATTGACATTGTTTTGCAGCGGTGACAATGTGAATGGGTACGTCGAAGCTCAACCTTCGGGTCACGGGTCCCAATCTCAAACGATACAGTCTAGACCCAGAAGATAGGACACCAGATCCGAACCGTTTGCTGAGGTAGGATTCTATTCACATGGAGTTACGTCGCTTAGCGTGGATTCATAGCGCGTATTTCCACTCAACCGCCACACTCAACTACGTTCGAGGTCTCCTCACTTCGGGTTTTGCCTCACTCAACCATCCTAGAGACTGGAGTTTGTCGCATGTGCGCAGCCCTGCGCTGAAGTAGGTCTTCCTCCGCAACCAACGTCGTCTTATTCTTCTGATCGACCTAAAAGGGAAGAGTTTGAACAGATAGTTGAAGGTCTTGCGGATGCTCTTGATTTCAGTCGGACAATCGGGGCAACTGATGCGCCGTCGTACGAACGCGGAGGGTCGAAAGGCGTCCTGGGCGAAGTTGATTTCTATACTGGGTCTGTCACTGCTTCTTTCTCGCTCTATTATAATACTAAACCCGTGGTGAAGCCACGAAGGCCTAATGCTCGACTACGAAGGAGCCTTAACGCGGCTCTTCCCGCTCCCTCCCGGTTTACAACCCCGCTCCCTGCCCGGGCCCCCATTGGAAACTACACAAACCTCCTGTCCAATTGGCCGTGATGCTTATGGCGCCAACTCCGAGTCGCCGAGTGGCATCCCGCGCTTCCCTCTTGCGCCTTCTGGCATTCGCCCGAGCGAGAATGTGGGACCGATTATGGCACACTACAACACCTCTGCTCACTTTCTCTGGGTTGGAGACCGCACCAGGCAGCTGGGAGGTGGACATATTGAGTACTTTCGAGGAATCAGGAATCCGATTGGGGTGAAGGTTGGGCCGAGTATGCAAGCCGATGAATTGGTTAAGCTGTTAGAAAGTGAGTCCTTTGCTCGGTTTTGTTTGAATTGCGCCGCCGATGCTAATGTCAGTTGCAGTTGTGAATCCCAATCGAGAACCTGGGAGGGTCACGTTGATTACGCGGTATGGAGCTGCAAAAGTGTGTCTATAAAGATATTTAGGTGTGACTGAACATCTAATTGGTTCCCTATAGGTTGAGCAGTACCTTCCCTCGCATATCGCTGCCGTTCGTGAATCGGGCCATTCAGCTATTTGGATCTGTGATCCGATGCATGGAAAGTAAGTATTGTTTTCATTCTTTAATCTCTCTCTCATGCGTACCCCTTCTTAGTACACAAACATCCTCAAATGGTCTAAAGACCCGCAACTTTGGCACCATAATCTCTGAATTAAAATCCTGCCTGCGCGTACATGCAGAGTGTGGCTCAAAGCTCAACGGGGTCTCCCTCGAGTTCACAGGAGAACTGAACGAGGATGGGTTTTCTGTCACGGAGTGCCTCGGTGGAAGTATGCAGATGAGTGAGGGGGAGCTGCCGCTCCGCTACCAGGTACGGCGCAGTGCTCAGTTATCAAGGGGGAGGTGGTGCTAATCTGTTTTGGTTCATAGTCGTTCTGCGATCCAAGGTTGAATTTTGAGCAGAGCTTGGGTGAGTAGCATTATGGTCAGATACCGAGCGTACATTTACCCTAGAAATACCCAGATGTCGCTTTCTTGATTTCCAATCATTTCAAGAAGGATCGTAGCGGCAAAGTGGGGAAAAAGGACACAATCATGGAATCCCTGACCACATCAAAACCTTCTGCGTGATTTGACAGATCTACCTCGGGTGTTCCTTGTATTGTAACATCATATTGGATAAGACTACAATTTATGTGCTTCTCAACCGCCCGGCTAAGCAATTCAACTCCCTTACCTACAAACTCAATACCTCCAAGAGTTCTTGTGGCTCGTGTCCTTCACCAACGCAAACTACGCTAACCCTTGCGAGTGACCGGTCCTTCTCCGCGAGCTGCCAAAGGTAGCGCTGTCCATATTGGATCACATACTTCCTCTCGGCAGCAGACGATCCCTTCCCGATCCAAGCATATAACGTAGGGGCAGTCTTCCTCGCGGTGGCATCCACTAAAAAGGCATCGTTCGTATGCAAATCATTCAAGTTGGGTCTCTCCACCTCGACCTGCGTGAATGTAATTGAGCCCGAATCATCTAGGATTCTGAAGAGCTTCGGAGGTGCAATATCGCTCGCGGGTGTTTTCGCCGCAGCGTCGAGATTGATTGAGACAGGTTCGGAGTGTTCGGCGTCCTCGCCGAGTTCAAGGAGGAACACCCCCGCGCCGGATCCTCCTTCATCGAGTACCCTGAGTGTGGGTTTGTCCTTGCCCTCACGCGAGTCGATGAGAGCGCGGACGAACTGCGCGGCTTCAAAACGCTCCCTGCCGGCACTCAAGCGGGTGTTATACTGGAACACCTTGGTGCCCTTGTCGAGCACGAATGCATCCGAAGGGTACTTGACTACTGTAGAGTGGTAATGCTTGGTCACTTGGCGAACCGCAACTGATCCGTGGCGAGGGTGCACGCTGATATGATACAGGATGAAGAGATCCAGTGGTGGTGGTTCTGTTACGTGTCTGAAACCTGACCTAACTCCGCCGTGGAGGATTCTAAGGTGCTTGAAGTAGGAGAGGAAGCGCGATGATTCGTTGCCTTGAACTTCGCGGTACTGGACAGGGACGCCGTGGAGATCTAGTTCAATGTATCAAGGAGAGTGCCTCGAAAGGCTAACAGCGGTACACGCACGATCGTCGAGCTCGACCGTCTTGTAGGCCGCCGTTCCTGCTTCATCCTGGGTAGTTTCCTCGCCTAGCCAAAAATGGAGGTCGTAAGAGAGAACATCAGAGTCTGGAGTTTTCTTATAAGTGTTCAGACTAATATATGAGTCGCCGTCGTAGAGCGCGAGAGCCCCATCGCCCTTGTACTCCACGGGCTTGATCTGGAACTGCTCAACACGCCAGACTTGGATGCCGAGTGTCTTCCCAGCACTCTCCCAAGCAGGTTCGGAGTCTCCAGCGTGCTCCCTCACGTGCTTTTCGAGCTAGAGGGGGCTGTGTGAGCGTAGGTGGACCAAATAGAAAGTGGGCTGACCTCGCTGCCGAGGAGGGCAATGTTGCTATCTTCGATATTGTACGTCGTGAGCTTTGTAAGATGGGGATGAGCCATAACTTATCGGCTGCGGGTATTGACAGGTTATGAGATAACGCCCTGTCACTCCCACCCCGCCAACAACACGAATCACTTCCTGGACTCCTCTTCGACCGCCTCGCTCACTTCCAGGTACTCTTGACAACGGCAACGAGCACTTTGTGGCCCATACTCCGCTGCTAGTAGCCGCTCAACGCAGCTTCTGTGGTGCCTGTATGTCGTAGAAGATGGCCGGATGTCAGGTCAGTCGCCGTGGGCCCACTTGCTGCGCTGGTCCGCTAGTCCCCATTTCAGTCTAGTTCCTCTAGACGTGACCCCATGTGACCTCTCTGCTCGAAATTACCTCGAAATTGCGCTCTGCTTCACTACCTTCTGAGCGCCGAGTGATTAGGCCGGTCGTCCAAGGCCGGTGACCGACATGGCCGGTGGATAAGAACGTCTAATCGACCATCGGCCATCTCCGAGTCTGCCGAGAGGTTGTTCTTGCGATCCGCTCCGCTTTTCATCGCCGTTTTTACTCCGCTCGAGATTGACCCCTACATGTGTTACCCAGGGACCTGCGACTGCTACACACTTCCAAGTTTCGACGGTTACATCTACCATTACGCAGGTCATCACTACCACACAATTTACAAACGCAGCCCGCTTCCGGAGACAGGATCCTTCTCCTCCCGAGACCCCACCCTCTGATCCTACTCCTCCTTCGTCTCCTACTCCACCTGCTTCTTCACCCGACTCTGGCACCCAACAGGACGTATCAGTTATCACAAACGTTCTCACCCTCACCACCACCCAGGTTATAGTCCAGACCAAGTTGTTGAACTTTGCGCATACCTTGCAAGTATATTTACTGATGTTTCTATATCTAGTTCTGTGCCCACCCTCACCCTCTTCGCCCCGTGTTCGGACACTCCATCCACAGCCCCAAGCCCCACTTCCATTTCTTCTCCAAGTACTTCTTCCACGACTTCCCGAACGACGGCTCCCGACTCACCCACATCATCAGCTTTTAGTGGCCCTGATGGTAATACCTTCGCCAATGGCCAATCTTCATCTTCCTGGAGTAAGTATAAGCAGTGCCGTTCCCTTCTGTCCCTGTCCCTGTCCATTCACTGACCTCGCCTACGGCGGTAGTCGAAGATAACGCTAGCACTAGGAACATGCATACGACAGTACAGAATGGTGTGACTGTCATCATTAGCAAATTTGTGACGGAAGTGGGCGGTACGCAAACCACGGTGAGTCGATCCATGGCGCAAGGGGCGGAACGTGCACTGACCGTTCCCCTCGTTTAGATCGAGACCCCCGTTCAGACGTTGCTCAACACAGTCAGCCCACTCTCCCCCTCTGAGCGCGGGGGCATCATTGCGGGCGGCATCATTGGCGGGCTGCTAATAGGCATTGGTTTGCTGTCTTTATTCTTCTTCTTCCAGCGTCGGCGAGTCAATCAGAAACGAGAAATAGCCGCAAGACAAAAGCGATTAGCCACACCCCGTCACTTCCTGGAAGATGAGCTCGCGGAAACCATGCGCCAATGGGACGATGGAAGGTCCCCTCCTCTTACCATCGAATCCTCTCCCAGACTCCTTCGGCCTAGAGGTAGCAGCACCGGGTCGTTGTTCCGTGAAGAAGTATGGCCACCGCCACAAGAGGCGTTCCACGATCCGATAATGACTCCGCACGAGCTTGAAAGCACCGTGTCTCTCGTCATGGGTCCTCCACCTCCTGAATCCCCTGTCTCGCCCGCGTCGCACCGTTCGTCAAACGACGAAGCAGCAGTAGCTGTGACTGCCGCGACTGCGGTAGGAGCTGGTAGGCGCGCGATCCGTGCGTGCGATACCAGCAGTATCAGCTCCAGCTCCGTCCATTCATATGACAACCAACAACAAGAGCCTGGCCACTTAAGAGCGATGTCCACTGATCCACTCCTTCCAAGACAATCTCCCTCACCTACACCACCCCTGGCGCCAATGCGTGGGCATCACCCGAATCCCGCGTATGTCGCCAAGATCCAGGAAGCGACGAACCAAAGGTCGAGAGCCTATCGGAGAAGCACCCTCTCTGAATGTTTTACGCCCGACGAGACTGCTGCTGCTCCCTCCTCTTCCCCTCCCTCTTCTTATCCCAAACCTTTCCAGTCGCGGAAGGGATATTCTGCCGCTGATGCATACACTGGGTCGAGCCCGGACACGAGTGAAGACACTGAGCTATTGCGGGCGGTTCTCACTGCTGGATCGAGCACGGATCTAGCCGAAGTGTCAAGGAACACTGTCGGCCTACCCGAGGGTACACCTGCCCCCGTGAATGCGGGCGTGGTGTCCACCCCATCACCAGACGAGGCACCCCCTCAGTACGACACTGACTAGGAAGCAGGGTATTCTATTCTCGTGTATAAATCTAGGACTCTCTCACGAGATTCGTTCGTTTGCAATTGTACAGAAATTGTACATTCTTATCTCTACATGGAAAACGGACTTTTTGTGGACTTTTCCCTATGCGTGGATCAGTCGTGTGTAGACGTTTCATGGACTTCGTCTTGCTAGTCAGATCTTCAGCTGTTTGTCGTACTTCGCATCTTGTTTAACTTGTTTATGTTCATGTTGATATAGTCTGATTGTGTCCCGTAATTGACTATACCTTCGATGTGCTACCTGACCTTCATCGTGGGCTGAGAAGACTCGATTGTCGATGTAGGTAGGAAATAAACAGCACGCATGGAATCCCTCGCATATCGCACACAAATGAGTTTTATGCCTTGACCTCGACGGCCGGCATACTCCCAGCACCGGAGTTTGCTCCTCCCCCGCCGCCTCCGCGCCTCCCTTTTCCGCCCTGCTTCTTCCCTCCCTCTTCGCCGTCTTGTTCGCCCGTCGCACGCCGATTCATCGCTGCCCCAAGCGCTTGGGTGCGGAAGGCGAGCCCGCGCGTCTTTTCGATCACGGACTGGTACAGTGGTGGCGGTGGACGGTTGATATGAATTACATTCTATTACGATTGTGAGTTATGGAAATGAAAGTAAATAGTCCCAGGGAGGGAGTGGGCCTGGGCGAGACGAACCTTTTCGAGGTCGATTTTTGCGTCTGCGCCCATGCGCATGTCCCGGATCAGGTTTACGATCCATTTCTCACCTTCTTCTTGTGAGAGGTTGAGTCGCGCCGAGAGGTCGCTGTTGGAAAATTCAGATCGATGAGATAGGAGGGATCGCGTGGCACGGGACGCACTCAATATCGATCTTCTGGTGAATGCGGCAATA
>Ga0307513_10012784_pt1 | contig 10337 bp, 9 predicted proteins | sample 15_EM_MG_FD_202174 | JGI IMG/M metagenome (GOLD analysis project Ga0307513, IMG submission 202174) | Populus trichocarpa ectomycorrhiza microbial communities from riparian zone in the Pacific Northwest, United States - 15_EM | ecosystem: Host-associated > Plants > Roots > Unclassified | place...
GCGACCGGTTCTTTTGCGGCAAAAAGGGCTCGAAGTGTGAGTGAGTCTAATATCTTGCCCGTCCTTTTGCGCAGTCTAAGCAACCCTTTGAGACAAAGCGCGGCATCCTCCGGCGCAATTGTTGCGGAAGACAGAGCTTTCTGGATCTCCCGCAAATCACCCTTTAGTTCCCGTGCAAGGGTGCGGCGCTCCGAAGCGGTGCGAGGTACCCCTGGCGCCGCAAGTTTAAGAAGGCCCAGGCCCTGCGCGATTCGCCACACTAACGGTGGGCCATGAATTCGATCGATATTCTGGAGGATTGAAGGCCTCGCCACGAGCTCGGCTTGTTTGGCCGCCGCCGCGAACCTTTGCTGCGCGGCTGCGAGTTCGCCTTGGATCGCTTGGGCGGAAAGTCTTTCCTGCTCGAGATCGTTTTGCAGCGACACAAGCATGGCGCGCAAGTGGTCCCGTTCGCTGGCGACTGCCTCTGCGCGATTTTCCAGTTCAAGAATGCGAGCGGATGGCGCCTCTGCCGAATCACTCTTGCGTAATAGAGTGCCACGCAAGGTCAGAGCTTCCCATCGAGCGTCCAGGAGTTCGTCTTTAGTGCGCGCCAAGCGCTCGCTCGTCGCCCTTAGTTCATTTTTGAGTCGCTCCGGGAGTTCGGACTGTTCGTCGCTCTCGCGTCGGAAAAGCGCAATTTGCGCCGATCTCTCCTCAAGATCGCGCTGGAGCTGAGCAATCTGTCCTGATCTCTGCTCGGCTTGGGCCTCGAACGCAGCCAGCTGACGCGATCTCTCCCGCGCTTCCTCTTGGAAGATGGCCATCTGCTGCGAATTCTTTTCGAGCTCGCCTTGCAGGAGAACAATGCGCCTTGTTTTTTCCTCCGCCTCGCTTTGGAAATGCGCCATCCTCTCCGATTTTTCCTTTAGCTCGCCTTGAAGGAGAACAAGGTGCTTCGCCTTCTCCTCCGCTTCGCCCTGGAAGTGTGCGACCTGTTCCAACTTCTCCTTTAGCTCATCTTGAAGCAGGGCAAGGTGCTTCGCCTTCTCCTCGGTCTCGCGCTGGAAATGCGCGACTTGGTTGGATCTCTCCTCGGCTTCGCTTCTTAGTCGCGCGGCCTCGTTCACTCCGTCCGACTGCTTCTGCAAATTGTGCCAGAGAGCGAGCGCGACGGCCGCATTCGCGTAATAGGCGTTAAGGTCTTGTCTATCAGCGTTGGTCGCGCGCAGAAGCCTGCGGATAAATGGGGGGTCATCTGGCGCGAGGGGCTGTTTTTTCCAAACCCCGAGACCATAGCCAAATTCAAAGAGGAAGGAATTTCCTTCTCGCGCGATTTCCTCCCATAACTTCCAAACACCGAAACCGCCATCACGCGGTATCACGTCGTGAAACAGAATGATGCCGCGAGGCGTCAATTTCGGCAGCCACGATTCGAAGTCACCCTTAACCTCGGCGTAGGTGTGGGTGCCGTCGATGTGAAGGAGGTCGATGGAGGCATCGGGGAACTCGGCAAGGGCCTCGGCAAAAAGCATCATCTTTAGCTCGGAGAAGCTCGAGTATCGCCAGTTGTACTCCGTTACTTCGCGTTGAATTTCAGGATTGAGCGCTCCCGTTTGAATATCCCCCTGCCAAGAGTCAATACCGTAACAGCGGACGTTTATCTTGTTCTCCGCGGCAGACTGACAAAAAGAGAAGTACGACTCGCCTTCCTTAACCCCGAGCTCGACGAACACCCTCGGCTCAAGCTCGCGCATCAGGTCGTAGGCAAAGGGCAAATGCATGCACCAGGAATCGCCCAGGTATCGCTCGATTCTCGGCCCGAGGTAGGCCGGGAAAGCCAGTTTGGAGAAGTCCGCGGCCGACCCGGATCGCTCCGGCTGCGATTGATCCTCCAAACGAGGTAATCCAGGGTCCATCTCTCGCGACGCGCCCTCCGACGGAGTTTCGCCGTTTCCGTGCTGGTCGTGGGCGTTCTGCCGCTGCGAAAACGCGATAGCTTCAGCCTCGGTTTCAAAATAGCGACGTTTCCATTTTCCCAGCACTTTCCCTCTCACCAGGAATTTATATTTCGGATGAGAATAGCGCTTCACGCGAAACAGTGGCTTCGGCACGGAATCCATTTATGGCTATTTTCCCCGTAAAACAACCCGAAAATTGCGACCTTGCTTCCCGAATCAATGTTTACGCCAGGAAAATAGCTTTATTTTTACGCGGAGATAGCGATAGCTACCCATGTAAAAGCTGGTTATGCGACCACGACCTGTGAGAAATAATAGCTTCGGAAGCGATTATGGCCGTTTTCGTTAAAAGCACCGAATGTAACGAACCCCTCGTCGGGGTCGTTGTGGCCCAGCTTTGGCGTTCCGGCCCAAGATTACCGTAAGAATCGCTTTAGTCGTTCATTGACGGCCGGTTGGAGGTCTCTATTATTTCCACAGAAAGCTGCGCAATTGGCCGAAAAAATCGAACGCAAGCCCGACGTCTCAGTCGTCGTGGTGGTCTATAACATCCCAAGGGAAGCGCCACGGACGCTGTACTCGTTGTCAGCCGCGTATCAACGCGATGTCGATGGGGAGGACTACGAGGTCGTTGTCGTCGACAACGGGTCGACTCCCCCGGTTGATCCTCAAATGATTGAAGGCCTCACCGGTAATTTCCGCTTGATTCGGATCGACCATGCCTTGCCATCACCGGCACAGGCCCTCAACCGAGGTTTGGCTGAAGCCCGGGGCGGCGTCATTGGAGTCATGATCGACGGCGCGCGCGTGGTTACTCCAGGCCTGCTCCATTTTGCGCGAAAGGGAGCGCGCCTCTACGACAAAGCAGTCGTCGCGACGCTCGGATGGTATCTCGGGCCGGACTTTCAATGGCGATCGATGGAATCCGAATACGATCGTGCCCGGGAAGATGCTTTACTCAAGAGCATCGACTGGCCGAACGATGGCTATCGCTTGTTCGAGATCGGGTCCATGGACGAATCGTCGGTGGATGGCTGGTTCAAGCCGATCGCTGAATCCAACGCTTTGTTCTTGCGCCGCGAATTCTGGGACGTGCTGGGCGGTTTGGACGAGCGCTTCGATGCTCCAGGCGGCGGACTTCTAAACCTCGATACTTACAATCGTGCCCTCGAGTGGCCGGATGCGCAGCTTGTCGTTTTGTTGGGCGAGGCAACCTTTCATCAGCTTCACGGGGGAACAAACACGAACATACCGCTCGTGCGTCAACACGAAAACTGGACCCTCTGGGGCGGCCAATATGCGAATATTCGTGGCCGGCCTTATGAAATTGCGCAGCCAAAACATCCACCCACGTGGATCGGGACTTTCCCCCGGCCCATGCTGGCTCGATTCGTCCGCGCCGCCCAACAGTCGGAACAATCTCCGATCGCACCGTAGCGAGAGCGTTCTTTGCGCCGCGTCATGGTCAGAAGATCTTTAGGTCCACCTTGCAACCGCCGGACAGACTCCTGGAGAATTCCAGATTGACGCGGGGAGCGACGAAGCCATCCTGATACGCGCATATGAGACCCATCTGGCAAAGGTAGCTAATGGATGCTGGCTCCACCTTTGCCGAACCACGCGTGGTCAAGTTCGAGGACTGTCTTTTTTACCATGTGATGGAGATTCCCGGGATTGGCGTGACCCGGGGACATTGGGATCTCCGGTCGCAGGTCGATGATTATTTGGGCCGCCTGTCCTTTGCGGGAACGCGCGTTTTGGAAATCGGACCGGCCAGCGGCTTTCTTTCCTTCGAGATGGAGCGCCGGGGCGCGGACGTTGTGGCGGTCGAGGTCAGCGACGATCCCGGCTGGGATTTCGTTCCTTTTCCGGACGCGATCCTGGCTCCGATCTATGCGTCGCGGAAGGAGAGTATGCGGGGAATGAAGAATGGGTTTTGGTTCGCCCACGCGGCCTTTCGTTCGAAGGTGCAGATGCACTACGGCGATGTGTACCACCTTCCTGAAGCGCTGGGCCAGTTTGACATCGCCGTCATGGCGAACGTCCTGTTGCATTGTCACAGTCCGGTCAGGATCATAGAGCAGTGTGCGCGGCGGGCCAGGACGATACTTATCGTCGAGATGTTGTATCCGGACCTGGAAGGCAAATCGGTTTGCCGGCTGGTGCCGAGCGTCGAAAACCAAGCCTGGGATACCTGGTGGAATTTCAGCCCGGAGTTTTTCGTTCAATACCTCAAAGTGCTCGGATTTTCGCAATTTAATCAGCTCCGGCACACGCAGATACATCGTCCGCGCGCCTACACGCCTGAAGAAGACCTACACCTACAGCCACATACTCTCTTTTCGATCGTCGCGTCGAGGCCGGGAGTGACCAACCCGTGTTGACGGAAGACGCCGAGGGCAACTCTAGACACTGTGACGGACTGTTATGAACATAGAAGCACGCCAACTGTTCCTTGACCTGCTAATAAAGGTATTGGTCAATACAATCTACGAAGATCCATCAATCCATCCGGACAATGCCGGGCCATTTCAGTCGAAGCTTCGATCTCTGGGGCTCGATTGGCCGGCGGTCGCGCACACCATGGTTGGCGTGCGCCGGCTCGAGAACGTTCGTGAACTGGCTCAGCGCGCGTTAGATGAGGGGATTCCCGGAGACTTCATTGAAACGGGTGTTTGGCGAGGCGGCTGCTGCATCTTGATGCGTGGCGTCCTTGCGGCGAACGGAATTAAGGACCGCAAGGTGTATGCCGCCGACTCGTTTGCTGGACTGCCCGCGCCAAATCCGCAAGCCTATCCCTCAGATGAGGGTTTGAATCTTCATCTGCTCAAGGAACTGGCGGTTTCACTGGACGAGGTGAAGAGCAATTTTGCCCGCTATGGTTTGCTCGACGATCAGGTAGTTTTCGTGAAAGGCTTGTTCTCGGACACGCTTCCCTCTCTGAACGCAGGTCCGTTCTCGTTGATGCGACTCGACGGAGACTTATATGAGTCAACCTACGTCGCGCTGCAGTCGCTCTACCCGAAGCTCTCATCGGGGGGCTTTGTAATCCTGGACGACGTGAACTTTATTCCGCCGTGCCGGCAGGCGGTCATGGACTACCGGGCGCGAGAAGGAATCAGGTCGACGATGCACGAAGTCGATTGGAGTGCCAGTTGGTGGCAAAAAGAATGAGGCATTTCGGTGCTGATCACGGGAAGGTATATTCGCCGCGATAGAATAAGCGAAGGTTTTGACGAAACCGAGCGACGCTGTAAAGGTCGCTCACCAAATCATAGGCCTGCTGCCAGCACCTTTTGTAGGCCACTGGCTCATCGAGCCGTCGCAGGTCCAGCGGCATCCTTTCCATGAGCGCCTCCCACGAGGGATAGATTGTCTCGAGTTCTGCAAAGGCCGGGGTGAAGTAACGGTCGTTGAAGACCGCGAACGCCACTCCTCCACAGCTGACCGGCTCCGCAAAGTAACCATCGAGTCCCTCGCCAAAGGTCAATGACCACTTCGCCCTGCGCGCCAGGTTCAGGTAGTCCTCGTAGTGCAAATTTTCAATGACCTGGATCCTAATGTTCGGACAGACCTGTGCGATCCTGTGAAACACTTCCTCTTTTAGAAGATGTCCGTCGTTCGAAACAATGAGAAGATCCTCCTTGTCCTCGTAGCCGGAAAGAGAGTAGTTCTCTGGTCCGTTGCACACCGAAAGTCTGTGTAGTGAGACGCCCATCGCCTCCCGGGTGGCCGAGTCCGAATAGGCCTCATGCGCGGTTGTGCAGGTCGCCTTTCCAAAAGAGAGCAATCCCCTGACGTTCTGTCCCTGGACGTGGTCGATGTTAAAAAGCAACACGTTAAGGTGAATCTCTCGAATGTTTCGCAGCAGCGTTCGCTCGTAGGCGGTCAACCAAACCAGGAGCCGGTTAACGGCGTAGTCGGGAATGTGCAGTTGCAGGTAATCCAGAGGTCCGCAATTTTTCAGGACGGTCTCCAAATCCAGCAAGTAATCATTGTTGTCGAACCACGAATATTTGAAAAAGTTCGGATCGTCACCGGGAACGGCGCAGAGAGCTACCCTGGCGCGATGAAGCCCGTAGAGAGCCCGGGTCTCCCGTTTCATGGAAAAAATCGCCATCACGCCACCGGCCCTCACTTCGAAACCGGGGGTAAGAAAAATTATCAGACGTTTGGCTCCGCGTGTAAGGGACCGCGTCCGCGCGGCACGCCTGCGGCGGTGCATGAGCAAAGACCTCTTCGTCAGAGGATCGACACTGCCAGACATCAGCTGAGTTCCGGCTATTGCATTCAAAGCGAAGTGAAAGAAGTTCCGGGAAGATTGCCAATCGTCAATTAATTTGCCGACGCGGTCGCCCTTGCCATGCGCCTTGCCATCATGCAGCCCTACTTCCTGCCCTACCTTGGCTACTTTCAGCTGATGTCTGCCGTCGATAAGATCGCGCTCTTGGATGACGCAAACTTCATCAACGGCGGGTGGATCAACCGCAACCGCATCGCCGTCCAGGGGGAGCCTCATTGGCTCACGCTTCCCTTAGCCAAAGCAAGCCAGAACCGCCCCATCAACGAAATTGAAATAGTCGATGACCCGATGTGGAAGAGGAAGACCATCCGTACCGTCGAATTGAACTATCAGAGTGCTCCTTTCGCGGGCCAGATTCTGCCACTCTTGTCGGAAATCCTACGAGAAGCTCGCGGATCGCTTTCAACCTTCCTCTTTTATCAATTGCGGCGCCTGGCGGATTACATCGGCATTCCCACCCAGATCGAGCAGGCTTCGATGAGATATCCGAAGGACGCTCTTACCGGACAACGCCGAATTCTGGATATTTGCGTGCGGGAAGGGGCCTCGACTTATGTAAATTCTCCCGGGGGACGAAGCCTTTACGATGCGGAATTGTTCGCTTCCGCCGGCATCGAATTGCTTTTTCTGGATCCTAATCTCTCCGCGCTCACGCTGCGCCACAGCGGCCAGGAAGGGCCGTGCCTTTCCATCCTCGATCTGTTAATGTTCAATCCTGTCACCGCGGTCCGTGAAGCTACGGAAATGTTTCGGCTGAGCCCGGGTTGATGCGCAGTGGAATCTCAATCTTATCTCAGCCTATGAGCCTCGAACGCATTTTTGCGGAAGTCTTTTCGATCTCGGAGCAGGTCGTGAATGACTCACTTGCCCTCCGCGATATTTCCTCCTGGGATTCCATGTCGCATATGATGTTGATCGCGCGAGTGGAAGGGGCCTTCTCAGTTGAATTTACCGGGGACGAGATTGCCGATTTTCGGACGGTGCGTGATGTTCGCGAAGCGCTCAGCCGGCGCGAAGCAAAATGAATTTTCCCGACGCACAAATTTTGGTTACGGGAGCTGGCCGCGGCATAGGACGCCATCTGGTGGAGCGCGCGGTCATCGAGGCCCGCCGGGTGGCGGTTTTCGAAAAGGATGAAGCCCTGATAGCCGATCTCACGGCGGCGCATCCCGCCGTTAAGTGTTACTTGTGCGACGTGACGGATCCAGAGTCGGCCGCCAAGGCCGTGGCCGCCTTGGAGACTGATGGATTTACCCTCGACGTGCTGGTGAACAATGCGGGGCTCGTCCACAGCGCTCCGTTTATCAACCTGCTCGAGAAAAACGATCGCATGCATTCCGCCGAAGACTGGCAGCGAGTTCTAGCCGCGAATCTGTCCTCGGTCTTTTATGTTACCGGGCCGGTAGTCAACCATATGTTGAAGAGCCGGACGAAAGGTGTTGTCATCAGCATGAGTTCCATCTCAGCGCGTGGGAATGCGGGGCAATCCGCCTATTCCGCGGCCAAGGCCGGCGTCAACGCACTCACGCGGACATGGGCCAAAGAGCTGAGCGGTCTCGGCCTCCGCTTTGTTTCAATCGCGCCGGGCTTCCTAGACACCTCCTCGACCCGGGAGGCGTTGAGCGACGCGAACCTGACCAAGCTTAAGGGGCAAATCCCGCTGCACAGATTGGGCGAGGCCGAGCATGTTTATCAAACGGTCCGTTTCATCGCCGAGAACGACTACGTCAACGGCACCGTCATCGAGATCGACGGTGGCCTGGTGATATAACTCCCTTTGGGACCATGGCCCATATTTCGAACCTAGGGCTGAAGTTTCGTGAGATTGTTGGCCGTCATGCTGCGCGGCCGGCACTTCGCCAGGCTGGGGACGAGACCACTAGTTACGCTGAGCTGGACCAACTCTCGAATCGGATGGCGCGTCTCCTTATCGAGCGGGGCCTTCGCCGCGGCGACGTCGTGGGCATCTTTCACGACAAGTCGCCGGCGGCGTTCGCTACTATGCTGGCCTGTCTAAAGATAGGTCTCATCTATAGCAATCTCGATCCCGACAGCCCTTGGGAACGAATCCGGAAGATGATTCAGACGACCGAACCAAAGGCGATCGTCAACGCTTTTCTCGAACCGCCCCATGCTGTTGAATTGCAGGGGCAGCGGACGATTGTCATCCACCTCCGCCAACCGGCTACGACCGCGGAACTACTCTGCCGCGATGCGTCCGAATTTTCGGACTTTGGCGGCCTGACTGGCGCTCACCCCGCCTACATCATGTTTACGTCGGGCTCTACCGGAATGCCCAAGGGCGCGGTGATCTCCCATGCCAACCTCCTAAGTTTCATTGCCTGGGCGCAAGATCGTTTCCAGCTGACTCCCGCCGATATTCTCTCGAACGCAAACCCGATGTACTTCGATAATTCCGTCTTCGATTTTTACGCCGCCATCTTCACCGGCGCATCGATGGCGCCCATCTCGCTGCAGGAGATCCGGGATCCCCGGCAGTTGGTGGAGGTAATAAACAAGACGGGTTGCACGATCTGGTTCTCTGTTCCCTCTTTCCTAGTCTACCTGCTGACGACGCGAGCCCTTAGCGCGAGCGATTTTCCTTACGTGCGCAAGATCATCTTCGGCGGCGAGGGTTTTCCCAAGCCGAAGCTAAAGCAGCTTTACGATCTTTTCGGGGGACGCGCCGAACTGGAAAATGTCTACGGCCCAACCGAATGCACTTGTATCTGCTCCGCACACACGATCGTGCCGTCGGACTTTGCCGATATGAAAGCGCTGGCTACACTTGGATTTCTTGCGCCCAACTTTGACTATGAAATTCTTGCGCAGGCTCCGAGCGAAGACGCTGGTGAGTTATTTCTCCGCGGGCCGAATGTGGGTCTCGGCTATTTCAACGATCCTGCGCGCACCGCGCAAGCGTTCGAACAAAACCCCAAGCATTGCCGCTTCGCGGATATCGGCTACCACACCGGCGACCTCGTCCGGCGCGATGCTGATGGCCGCTTCCATTTCGTCGGACGCGCCGATTTCCAAATCAAGCACATGGGTTACCGCATAGAGTTGGAGGAAATCGAAGCCGCGCTTGGTGTCCTCGCCGCAGTGAAAGAATGCGCGGTGATCTATCGCAGGTTGGGCGCAGGTCTGGGAGAAATCATCGCTTTCGCGGCTCTCGCCACTCCCAGGACTTCCGAGGAGCTAATCGAAGGCGTTGCCGACATCGTTCCGCGGTATATGGTGCCCAGGCGCGTCACGATCCTGGAAGCCCTTCCGAAGAATGCGAATGGGAAGATCGACCGGGTCGCTCTCCAGACTATGGCTTCCGCCGCGGCATGAAACCTATTGTTCTATTTGGCACAGGCAAAATCGCCGAAGTGCTCCTTTATTTCTTCCGGCATCACAGCGACTACGAAGTTGCGGCCTGCACGGTAAATCGCCTTTTCCTTCCCGGCGACACCTGGCAAGGCCTCCCCGCGATTGCTTTCGAGGAAGTCGAGCAGCTCTATCCGTCGGATAGGTATGCGATGTTCGTAGCTGTCGGGTATCAGGAATTAAACGCGCTCCGCGCTCGCACTTGTGCCGAAGCTAAAGCCAAGGGTTATACGCTTATCTCCTATGTGCATCCTCAGTCAGGTCTGCCACAGGATTGCGAGTACGGGGAGAACTGCTTCATCATGAACAACGTCTTGATCCATCCCCGCGTGCGGCTCGGAAACGATGTCTTCGTTTGGAGCGGCGCCATGATTGGGCACCACAGCACGATTGGCGATCACTGCTGGCTCACTTCCGGCGCGAACATCTCAGGTGTAGTAACGGTGGGAAGAAGCTGTTTTTTCGCCGTGAATGCGACGGTGGCGCACAACGTGGTCATCGGAGACGAGTGCTTCATTGGCGCTAATGCCCTCGTAACCAGGTGTGCTGCAAATAACCAGGTCTTCCTGGCCGAGAACACGAAAGCATTCCGGCTGAATAGCCATCAGTTCCTGCGCATGTCCAAGTTTGCCGAGCTGTGACATCGGCCTTGTTGCCCAGGGCTATTGCGCGCGAATAATGATCGAGCACCATGCGCTGGACTAAAAAGGGCAGGATCTTTG
>Ga0307513_10012785_pt1 | contig 10337 bp, 8 predicted proteins | sample 15_EM_MG_FD_202174 | JGI IMG/M metagenome (GOLD analysis project Ga0307513, IMG submission 202174) | Populus trichocarpa ectomycorrhiza microbial communities from riparian zone in the Pacific Northwest, United States - 15_EM | ecosystem: Host-associated > Plants > Roots > Unclassified | place...
CTGGATCTGCAGCCGCTGTCACCGGCCGCGGTGGCCGCGATGGTCGGACTCAGGACGGGCCGGTCCCGTGCGGTGGCGCTGCACCGGGCCACCGGCGGGAACCCGTTCCTCGTGGCGCGGGCCTCGGCCGGCGCTTCCGCCGCGATCCCCGAGGCGGTGTGCGACGCGGTGGCCCGCCGGATGGCCCGCCTGCCGGCCGCGACAGTGGCGGCGGTGGAACGGCTGAGCGTCGTGCCATCGGACATCGACCGGGCGCTCGCGGTCGCCCTGCTGGACGGCGACCTGGCAGCGTTGGCTCCTGCGGAGACCCACGGGCTGATCGCCCTCGATGGCGGACGGTTCGGGTTCCGGCACGGGGTGGTGCGCCGCGCGATCGAGGCGCGGATTCCCGTCCAGCGCCATCGACGTCTGCGTACCGCCGCGGCTGCAGCGCTGCTCGCTAGTGCTCCGCGGCCGCGACCCGGGCCGGCGGCGCGACCAATGGCACCCCGGGCCGGTACGCCAGGTGCAGGTAGCTCGGGGCGTCCAGCACCGTGAAGTCGGCCCGCTTGCCCGGCGCGAGCACGCCGATGTCGTTGCGGCGCAACGCCTGCGCACCACCCGCGGTCGCCGCCCACAGCGCCTCGGCCACCGTCATGCCCATCTCGCGCACCGCCATCGCGATCATGAACGGCATCGACGACGAGTAGCAGGTGCCCGGGTTGCAGTCGGTCGCCAGCGCCACGGTCACGCCGGCGTCGATCAGCTGCCGTGCGTTCGGGTAGGGGGAGCGGGTGGAGAACTCGACGCCCGGCAGCAGGGTGGCGACGGTGCCGCCGCCGGCCAGCGCGTCCACGTCGGACGCCGAGAGGTACGTGCAGTGGTCCACGCTCGCTGCGCCCAGCTCCACGGCCAGCCCCACGCCGGGTCCGTGGCCCAGCTGGTTGCCGTGCACCCGCAGCTCCAGTCCGGCGGCGCGGCCGGCGGTGAGCACGGTGCGGGCCTCGTCGCCGTCGAAGGCGTGCGGGCTGCCGGGTTCGCAGAACACGTCGATCCAGCGGGCGTACTGCGCGCACGCCGCGAGCATCTCGCCGGCGACCAGCTCGACGTAGGCGGCACGATCGGCACCCGGGGGCACCACGTGGGCGCCGAGGAACGTGGTCTCGGGCGTGACCTCGGCGGCGATGGCGAGCGCGCGGGCCTCGTCGGCCACCGTGAGGCCGTACCCGCTCTTGATCTCCACGGTGGTCGTGCCCTGCGCGCGCATCTCGGCCACCCTGGCCGTGACGAGCGTGTGCAGCTCGGCGTCCGACGCCGCGCGCGTCGCCGTCACCGTGGAGGCGATGCCGCCGCCGTCGTAGGGCTGCCCGGCCATGCGGGCGGCGAACTCGGCGCTGCGGTCCCCGGCGAAGACGAGGTGCGCGTGCGAATCGACGAAGCCGGGCACGACCGCGCGTTCCCCGAGGAAGACCCGCTCGTCGGCGTCGGGGGCGTGGGCGGCTGGGCCGACCCAGAGGATCATGTCCTCGGTCACGACGAGCGCGGCGTCGGTGAGCACACCCAGGTCGGGATCGTGGGTGACCAGCTCGGCGATGCCGGTGTACAGGACGGTCACGTCTCGGTCTTCCGTGAGTAGACGACGAACCCGGTCTCGGTCGCGACCTGGTCGTAGAGGCGGCGGGCCGTCGTGTTGGTGGTCTGGGTGTGCCAGTACAGCCGGGGCGCGCCGGCTGCAGCGGCCCGCTCCGCCACGGCCTCGATCAGCGCGCGACCGACGCCACGGCCGCGTTCCTGCTCGGTGGTGAGCAGGTCCTGCAGGTAGCAGACGGGCTCGACGGTGGTCGTGCTCGCGTGGAACAGGTAGTGCGCGATGCCGAGGATCTGCGCTTCCCGGTCGGCGACGAGCGCGTGGACGGGCTCGGCGGGATCGAGGAACCGCGCCCACGTGGTCTCGCTGATCGAGCGGGGCAGCGCGGTCGGGCCGCTGCGCCCGTAGAAGGCGTTGTAGGCGTCCCAGAGCGGCAGCCACTGGTCGAAGTCGCCGGCCGCGACGGGTCGGATGATCACGCCGTCACCGCCGCGATCGCGTCGGCGAGCAGCAGGCCGACCGAGCCCAGCCGGTGCCAGCCCTCGGTGACCACGACGTCCCCGTCGACGATCACGGTGTCGACGTCGGCGGAGGTGGCGGCGAACAGGATCTGCTCGGGCGCAGCACCGGCCGTGCGCGGGGTGTCGGCGCGTACCGCCACCAGGTCGGCCGGCGCGCCGACGGCCAGGGTGCCGGCGTCGGGGCGGCCGAGCGCGGCGTGCGCGGTCAGCGCCGCGTACAGCTGGGGCGGAGTGAAGCGGCCACGTTCGTTGGTGTCGAGGCGCTCGTGCAGCTCCAGCGCGCGGGCCTCCTCCAGCAGGTCGATCACGGCGTGCTGGTCGCTGCCGAGGGAGAGCGGCACGCCCGCGTCGTGCAGGGCACGGGCAGGGCCGATGCCGTCGGCGAGATCGCGTTCGGTGGTGGGGCAGAAGCACGCCCCGGTGCCGGACGAGCCGAGCGCGGCGATGTCGCCGCTGGTCAGGTGGGTGGCGTGTACGGCGGTGGTGGCCGGCCCGAGTACCCCCTCCGCGGCCAGCAGGGCCGTCGGGGTGAGGCCGTAGGCGGCCAGGCAGGCGTCGTTCTCGGCGGGCTGCTCGGAGAGGTGGACGTGCAGCGGCCGGCCCGCGGCCGCCGCGGCGACGGTCTTCAGCGCGTGGCGGGGCACCGCGCGCACCGAGTGCACGGCCACGCCGTCGGCCGGCCCGTGCTCGACCCGCTCCGCCCACGCGTCCACGTCGCCGTCGGAGAAGCGCAGCTGCGGTTCGCCGAGGGGCTGGTCGATGCCGCCGGTGAGGTAGCAGGTGTCGAGGAGGGTCAGCCGGATCCCGGCCTCGGCCGCGGCCTGGCGCAGGGCGTGGTCCATCGCGTACGGATCGGCGTAGGGCCGCCCGCCCGGCGCGTGGTGCACGTAGTGGAACTCGCCGACCGCGGTGATCCCGGCCAGCGCCATCTCCGCGTACGTGGCGCGGGCGAGCGCCAGGTACGACTCGGGATCCAGGCGCGCGGCGACGGCGTACATCCGCTCCCGCCACGTCCAGAACGTGCCGCCGTCAGCGTGCGTCCGGCCGCGCAGCGCACGGTGGAAGGCGTGCGAGTGCCCGTTCGCGAACCCGGGCAGCACCACGCCGGGCAGCACGGTGCCGCAGCGACCCACGCGCGGCTGCACGGCGGTGAACACACCGTTCTCGACGTTGAAAGCGACGTCGGAGGCGATCCCGGAGGGCAGGAGGGCGTGCGCGGCCCAGTAGGTCTCAGCCACGGTGCTTTCCTGCCAGAGCGGATGGGCACTTCATGACGCCAGATCCTGTACCACCCGGGCGAGTGCGGCGACGCCCGCCAGGCAGTCGGTCTCCTCCGCCCATTCCGCCGGGGAGTGGGACACCCCCGTCGGGTTGCGCACGAACAGCATCGCCGTGGGCAGGCCGGCCGCGGCGAGGATGCCGGCGTCGTGGCCGGCGCCGGTCGAGAGCACGGGTGCGTCGTCGAGGAGCGTGGCCAGCCGGCCCGCCAGGTCGCCGTCGAACGGCGTGAGGCCCGTCCACGATTCCTCGGTGACGCGCCCGCCCTGGCTCTCGGCGAGGGTCCGGAGATCATCGACGACCGCGCGCACCCGCTGCTCGTCGGCGCCGCGGGCGTCCAGCCAGCCCGTGACCAGCGACGGGATCGCGTTCACCCCGTTGGGTTCGACACGCACCTTCCCGCAGGTCGCGACGGCGGCGTGCCGGTCGGCGGCCTCCCGCGCGGCCAGCACGAGCTGCGCGTAGCCGAGCATCGGGTCGTGCCGGTCCTCCAGGCGGGTCGTGCCGGCGTGGTTGGCCTCGCCGGGCAGGTCGAACCGCCAGCGCCCGTGCGGCCAGATCCCCGAGCCGACGGCGACGGCGCGATCGAGATCGGCCAAGCCGCGGCCCTGCTCGACGTGCAGCTCCACGAACGCGCCGACGCGGCCGAGCATCTCGGGGTCCGGACCGATGTCCTGGCTACCGAGTGCTTCGCCCATCGAGATGCCGTCGGCATCGGTGAGCGCCTTCGCACGGTCGGGCGTCATCGCGCCGGTCAGCACCCTGGAGCCGGCGCACGCGACGCCGAACCGGGCGCCCTCCTCGTCGCCGAAGTTGGTGACGGCGATGGGCCGGGACGGGGTGAACCCCGCGGCCCGCAGCGAGTCCAGGGCCGCGAACGCCGACACCACGCCCAGCGGCCCGTCGAACGCGCCGCCGTCGGGCACGGAGTCCAGGTGCGAGCCGATCACGATCCCCGGTTCGGGCCCCGCGTTCCACCACGCCCACTGGTTGCCGGCGCGATCGGTCACCACGTCGAGCCCACGGGCCTGCGCCTCCCCGGTGAACCACTCGCGCAGCGTGTGGTCCTCGCGGGTCAGCGCGAACCGGCGGTACCCGCCCGACGACGCCCGTCCGACGGGCTCGAGATCAGCCCACATCGACGCGAACGTCATGCCGGCACCTTCTCCTTGTTCCGCTGTGCGAGCGGGTAGTAGATCGCGGCAGTCACGACCAGCCCGATCAGCCACGACACGTCGGCGCCACCGAGAGCGGCGGCGAGCGGACCCGTGTAGAGCGTCTGGGCCATGAACGGCACCTGCACCAGGATCCCGATCCCGTACGTGACCAGCGCGAGCGCGTTCCAGCGCCCGTACCGGCCGTTCGGATCGTAGAGCGCGGGCACGTCCACCCGTTCCTTGCTGACGAGGTAGTAGTCGATCAGGTTGATCGCGCTCCACGGCGTGAACACGAGCAGCAGCGCGAGCACGAAGTTCTTGAACGACGAGAGGAAGTCGTTCGACGCCAGCAGTGCGATCAGCACCGAGACCAGCACGAACGCGCCGATGAACACCGCCCGCGTGGTGCGCGAGACGGAGTCGCGACCCGACGCCGACGTGACCGTCGTGAGCAGCGACATGAACCCGCCGTACGCGTTCAGGCAGTTCACGGTGAGCTTCCCGACCACGATCACCAGGAAGATCGCGAACGCCAGCAGGCCGCCACCGGCCAGGTCGCCGAGGAACCCGACCTGGCTCTTCAGGAACGTCGACGCGGGCACGGCCGCCACCAGCGCGCCCAGCGTCATCGACCACTGCGAGCCGATGACGCTGCCGGCGAGCGTGGCCGTGAACGTGGTGCGTTCCGGGGTGTCGCGCGGCAGGTAGCGCGAGTAGTCGGCGACGTAGGGGCCGTACGTCAGCTGCCAGCCAGCACCCAGCGAGATCGCCAGCACGAACGTCGCCACGTCGAACGGCTTCTGCAGCACGAGCGCGCCGAGCCCGTACTGCGACAGCAGCTGGATCAGCAGCCAGGTGAACCCGAGGATCCCGACGACCGTCGCGATCCGACCCATCGCATGGATCCACCGGTACCCGATGACCGCCACCACCGCGGTGAGCAGCCCGAACACCACGATCCCCACGACCGGTGCGGTGATGCCGAACGCGGCGTTGATCGCCTGCCCGGCAAGCACCGTGCCCGTTGCGGCGAAGCCCAGGTAGAGCACCACGACGAGCACGAGCGGCACGATCGCGCCGTACACGCCGAACTGGGCCCGGCTGGAGATCATCTGCGGCAGGCCCAACCGTGGACCCTGCGCGGCGTGCAGCGCCATCACGACGCCGCCGGCCAGGTTGCCGATCAGGAGGCCGACGATCGCCCACAGCGCGTCCGCGCCGAACACGACCGCCAGCGCCCCGTCGACCACCGCGGTGATCTGCATGTTCGCGCCGAACCACAGCGTGAACTGGCTGCGCGGTGTGCCGTGCCGCTCGGAATCCGGGACGACGTCGATGGAGCGACGTTCGACCTCCACGATCAGCCTTCCGTCATGGGCACCCGGATGCCCTGCTTCGCGGCGACGTCGACGGCGATGTCGTAGCCCGCGTCGACGTGCCGGATCACGCCCATGCCCGGGTCGTTGGTGAGCACCCGCTCGAGCTTCTGCGCGGCCAGGTCGGTGCCGTCGGCGACCGTGACCTGCCCGGCGTGCAGCGAACGGCCGATGCCGACGCCGCCGCCGTGGTGGATCGACACCCACGTCGCGCCGGACGAGGTGTTGACCAGGGCGTTGAGCAGCGGCCAGTCGGCGATCGCGTCGGAGCCGTCGGCCATCGCCTCGGTCTCCCGGTACGGGGAGGCGACGGAGCCGGTGTCGAGGTGGTCGCGCCCGATCACCAGCGGCGCCGACAGCCGCCCGTCGGCGACCATCTCGTTGAACAGCAGGCCGGCCTTGTCGCGCTCGCCCTGGCCCAGCCAGCAGATCCGCGCCGGCAACCCCTGGAAGGCGACCTTGTCGCGGGCTGCGGTGATCCAGCGACCGAGCCGGTCGTTGTCCGGGAACAGCCGCAGGATCGCGTCGTCGGTGGCGTGGATGTCGGCTGGATCGCCCGACAGCGCTGCCCAGCGGAACGGGCCCTTGCCCTCGCAGAACAGCGGCCGGATGTAGGCCGGCACGAAGCCGGGGAACGCGAACGCGCGGTCATACCCACCCTGGCGGGCCTCGTCGCGCAGCGAGTTGCCGTAGTCGAAGACCTCGGCGCCGCCGTCCTGGAACTGCACCATGGCCTCGACGTGCTTGGCCATCGACGCGCGCGCCCGGTCGGTGAACTCCTCCGGCTTCTTGGCCGCGTAGTCCTCCCAGTCGTCGAGGTCGATGCCTTCGGGCAGGTAGGAGAGCGGGTCGTGGGCCGAGGTCTGGTCGGTGACGATGTCGACCTCGACGCCGCGGCGCAGCAGCTCCGGCAGCACGGTCGCGCAGTTGCCGGCCAGGCCCACCGACAGCGGGGTGCGGTTCTTCTTCGCGGCCGCGCAGCGGGCGATCGCGTCGTCGAGGTCGTTCGCCACCTCGTCGAGGTAGCGGTGCTCGACCCTGCGGTGCAGCCGCGCCGGGTCCACGTCGATCACGAGGCAGACGCCGCCGTTGAGGGTGACGGCCAGCGGCTGCGCGCCGCCCATGCCGCCGCACCCGCCCGTGACGGTCAAGGTGCCGGCGAGGGTGCCGTCGAAGCGCTTGTCGGCCACCGCGGCGAACGTCTCGTACGTGCCCTGCAGGATGCCCTGCGTGCCGATGTAGATCCACGAACCGGCCGTCATCTGGCCGTACATCGTGAGGCCGAGCTTCTCCAGCCGGCGGAACTCGGGCCAGGTGGCCCAGTCGCCGACCAGGTTCGAGTTCGCGATGAGCACCCGCGGCGCCCACTCGTGCGTGCGCATCACGCCGACGGGCCGGCCGGACTGCACCAGCATCGTCTCGTCGTCGCGCAGGGTGGTGAGGGTGCGGACCATCGCGTCGAACGAGCGCCAGTCACGCGCTGCGCGGCCGGTGCCGCCGTAGACGACGAGATCGTCGGGGCGCTCCGCGACCTCGGGATCGAGGTTGTTCTGCAGCATCCGCAGCGGGGCTTCGGTCTGCCACGAGCCGGCGGTCAGGGTGGTGCCGCGCGCAGCGCGGACAGGACGTGCGCCTTCCATTGCGTGTTCTCCTAGTGCTCAGTAAGTCAGTTGAGGGGTCCGGTCACGGACTCGGCGGCGGACAGCACCGCGCCGGACGTGACGGCGGCGAGAGCCGCCTCGATGTCGGGGGCCAGGTACCGGTCCGGTCCCGGCCCGGGGACGGTCTCGCGGAGCGCGTCGCGCACCGCTCCCGTCGCAGCGGCCGGCGCGAGCGGCCGGCGCATGTCGATGCCACGGGCCGCGGTCAGCAGCTCGATGGCGAGTACGCGACGCAGCCCGTCGACGGCCTTGCGCAACTTGCGCGCCGCCGACCAGCCCATCGACACGTGGTCCTCCTGCATCGCGCTCGACGGGATCGAATCCACGGAGGCCGGCACGGCCAGCCGCTTCAGTTCCGACACGATCCCGGCCTGCGTGTACTGCGCGATCATGTGGCCCGAGTCGACGCCGGGGTCGTCGGCGAGGAACGCCGGCAGCCCGTGGCTGCGCGACTGGTCGAGGAACCGGTCGGTGCGCCGCTCCGAGATCGACGCCAGGTCGGCGACGGCGATCGCGAGGAAGTCGAGCACGTACCCGACGGGTGCGCCGTGGAAGTTGCCGTTCGACTGCACCCGCCCGTCCAGGGTGACGACGGGGTTGTCGACCGCGGCGGCCAGCTCGCGGTCGGCGACGGTCTCGGCGTGCGCGAGCGTGTCGCGCACCGCGCCGTGCACCTGCGGGGCGCAACGCAGCGAGTACGCGTCCTGCACGCGGGTGCAGTCCGGGGTGCGGTGGCTCGCCATGATCGCCGAGCCGTTGAGCAGCGTGCGCAGGTTCGTCGCGCTCGCTGCCTGTCCCGGGTGCGGGCGCAGGGCCTGCAGGTCCGCGGCGAACACCGCGTCGGTGCCCAGCAGAGCCTCCACGCTCATCGCCGCGGCGATGTCGGCCACCCGCACGAGTTTCTGCAGGTCGGCGCAGGCCAGCACCAGCATGCCCAGCATGCCGTCGGTGCCGTTGATCAGCGCGAGACCCTCCTTCTCGGCCAGCGTCAGCGGCGCGATCCCCGCCTCCGCCAGCGCGTCCGCCGCCGGGCGGAGATCGCCCTCGGCGTCGCGCACCTGGCCCTCGCCCATCGCGGCCAGCGCGCAGTGCGCGAGCGGCGCCAGATCGCCCGAGCAGCCCAGCGAGCCGTACTCGCCGACGATCGGCGTGATCCCCGCCGACAGCATCGCCGCGTACGTGCGCGCCGTCTGCGGACGCACCCCCGTCCGGCCCGTGGCCAGCGTGGACAGGCGCAGCAACATCAGCGCCCGCACCACCTCACGTTCGACCTCGGGCCCCGAACCTGCCGCGTGCGAACGCACCAGGCTGCGCTGCAACTGCGCCCGCCGCTCGACCGGAATGTGCCGCGTGGCCAGCGCCCCGAACCCCGTCGAGACGCCGTAGTGCGGCTCCACGTCGTCCGCGAGTTCCTCGACCACCTTCCGCGTCGCCGCGATCTCCGTCAGCGCGTCGGCCGACAGGGTCACCGCGGCCCCCGCCCTAGCCACCGCGACCACGTCCGAAGGGGACACAGGTCCCAGGCCGACCTCCACAGGATGCATCCGTACAGACAACTCCGCCGCGACCGCGGATTCCATGGCTGTCGGGCGATCGGTGTCCGGGATACCGGACAGTGTTGGACGGCCGCGCCTGCGCCGGGCGTGTCCTGTCCGGCTACGAGGGGATCGACTCGAGCCGGTCGATGTGCTCCTCGCCCCACAGGCCGAGGGGCGCGAGCGCGGCGTTGAGCGACTCGCCGAACTCGGTGAGCGAGTACTCCACCTTGGGCGGGACCTGGTGGTAGACCTCCCGGTGCACCAGCCCTGCCGTCTCCAGCTCGCGAAGCTGCAAGATCAGCATGCGCTCGCTGATGCCGACGACCGCGCGGCGCAGTTCGCCGAACCGCAGTGCTCCGTCCTCCAGTGCGAAGAGGATGAGGCCCTTCCACTTGCCGCCCATGACCGTGACGGCTGCGTCGAGTCCGCAGGTGAATCGCCTTGGCACAGCGTCACACTAACAAGATTGTAGGTACTGACAGAAGTGTTAGTACTTGATCTTCTGTAAGTGTCGGCCGAGGATTGCAGACATGACCTCGACCGATCTCAGACCGGTGACCGTCCTCGGGCTGGGCTCGATGGGCCGGGCGGTCGCGTCCGCATTCATTGCTGCCGGTTACCCCACCACCGTCTGGAATCGCACTGCCGACCGCGTTCCGCCGCTCGTCGCGCAGGGGGCGATGGGGTCGCACACCGTCGCCGACGCCGTCGCCGCGAGCCCACTGGTGATCACCTGCCTCGCCGGCTTCGACGAGACCCGCACCGTCCTCGCAACGGCCGCCGCGCAGATGTACGGGCGGACGCTCGTGACCCTCTGCAGTGGGTCGCCGGCCGCCGCGCGAGCCATGTCCGCGTGGGCCGCCGACCACGGCACCGGCTTCCTCGGCGGCGCTGTGAAGAACGTGCCCAGCGCCGTCGGCGGGCCGAATACCCTCGTGTACTACGGCGGCGACCGCTCCGTGTTCGACGCGTACCGATCCACGCTGGCGGTGCTCGGCGGCACCACCGTCCACCTCGGCGACGAGCCCGATCTCGCCGCGTTCTACGAGATGGCTGTCGGCGCCACACTGCTGCCTGCGCTGGTCGGCTTCTTCCAGGGCGCCGCCGCGCTTCAGGGCCGCGGCCTCGACGTGGCGTCCATGGTGCCCTACAGCGTGTCCTGGCTGGAGATGATCGCGTCGCTGTTGCCGGCGCTCGCCCGCGAGATCGACCTTGCCGACTACGCCGACCCCCAGGCCA
>Ga0307513_10012786_pt1 | contig 10337 bp, 5 predicted proteins | sample 15_EM_MG_FD_202174 | JGI IMG/M metagenome (GOLD analysis project Ga0307513, IMG submission 202174) | Populus trichocarpa ectomycorrhiza microbial communities from riparian zone in the Pacific Northwest, United States - 15_EM | ecosystem: Host-associated > Plants > Roots > Unclassified | place...
GCATAACCGAGATCGATCGGATTCCAGATCGCGAACTTCGGCACCACGCCTTTCTGCACGTAGCCCGCGAGTTCCGACGGCAGCCCGAGACCCGTCACCTTGACCTTGCCCGAGAGCCCCTGGTCCTCGACCGCGCGCGCGGCGGCGACGATTCCGACGGAACTGATGCTGACCACCACGGCGAGATCCGGATGTTGTTTGAGCAGCGCCACCGTCTCGCGATACGACTTGTCGGAAACGTCATCGCCGTACACGACGCCGACCATTACGAGGCCCGGATGCTGCGGCAACGCGGCGCGCATCTGTTCGATCCAGGAGTTCTGGTTGGTCGAAGTAGGCGTGGCCGAGACCACCGCGAACTTGCCTTTTCCTTCCGGAGAGAGTTCGGCGGTCATCGCGACCACGGTCTCACCGATCAGCTGGTCCGATGACGGGGCGAGATGCACGACACGGCCCGCGGGCGCGACGCCCGAATCGTACGAAATGACGGCGATGCCACGACCCATCGCCTTTTTCAGCGTGGGCACGAGCGCGTCGGGGTCGTTGGCCGAAACCGCGATCGCATCCACGCGTTGGGCGATCAGCGCATTCAGCACTTCGATCTGGCCTTCGGCGGTCGGCGTCGTCGGCCCGGTGAAGATCACTTCGGCCTCGAGTTCGCGGGCGGCCTCGTCCGCGCCCTTGTGGACCGCATCGAAGAAACCGTTACCGAGCGATTTGGCGACGACACCCACGCGCGTGCGTGCCGGCTTCGCAGGTTCGCTCTTGCCGCAGCCGGCAAGTCCGGCGGCCAGTCCCACGAAAAAAAAGGCGCACACGCGCGCGATCGAAATCTTGCTCACGCTTTCCCCCGGAGAACTAGATGGTCAGGCGAGTTTCTTCAACTCGTCTTCTTCAGTGACCTTCGCGACGATGACCTTGATGCCCGCGCTGCGGAACTCCTCGAGCTCCTCGGCCTTGGCGCCGTCGTCGGTGACGATGGTGTTGATGCGATCGAGACCCGCGACGATCATCGCGGACTTGCGGCGCAACTTCGAACTGTCCGCCATCACGATGACGTGTTCGCTGCGCTTCAGTAGTTTGGTCTGCGCCTGCACGATGAGCGGGTCGGCCTCCATCATGCCGAAACGATTGAGGCCGTAACACCCGACGAACAGCTTGTTGCCCCAGAAACTTTCGATGGTGTCGTTCTCGAACGGCGACAACACGATGTTCTGCTCGCGGAAGATCGTGCCGCCCGGCAGCGTGATGCGGTTGCGGCTCGTGGCAAACAACTTCACCGCGATCGGGAAGGAGTTGGTGAGGATGTCGAGATCGGAATTCTCGAGGAACTCGACCAGCGCGTAGGTCGTCGTGCCGCCATTGATGATGATGCTTTCGCCCGGCCCGATGAGCGCCGCGGCCGCGCGCGCAATTGCGCGTTTCTGCGGAACGTTGACGTCCTGGCTCATCGCGAACGGCATGCCGACGAGATGCGGCTGATGGCGCGGGCGCACGGCTTCGGCGCCGCCGCGAATGCGTTTCACCTCGCCACGCTCCGCCAGCGCATTGATGTCACGACGAATCGTCGCCTCGGAGGCGCCGAGCAGGTCGAGCAGGTCACCGACGCTCACGATGGAGCGCTCGTCGACCAGCTTCAAAATCAGGTTATGGCGTTCTTTTTCCAACATGGGACACCCTGGTGAAGGCCGTGATCGATTCTGAACGTGATTGATTGTATATGACGGCTTCGTGTGTTAAACAGCCTCACCGTAAAAATGAGGCTGATGGCGCCTACTTTAGCGCCGTTCGGGCCGGAGACATGGGATGAGTGTGGTTCAGATTGCGCCTCAGGCGTCACTGGAAATTGAGAACCGCTGGGATGACGCCCGTGCGGCCAAGCTTTCGCCTGCCGAGTTGCTTCTGTATCGCTCCAACCTGCTGGGCAGCGACAAGCGCATCACCAATTTTGGCGGCGGCAACACCTCGGCCAAGATCAAGGAAAAGGATCCGCTGACGGGCAACGAAGTCGACGTGTTGTGGGTCAAGGGGTCGGGCGGCGACCTCGGCACGATGAAGCTCGACGGATTCTCCACTCTATATATGGAGAAATTCGGGGCGCTGGAGAAGTTCTACCGCCCCGGCAGCGACAACGACGCCGTGCTCGTGCCGCTCTATGCGCACTCGGCATTCAATCTCAATCCGCGCGCCGCGAGCATCGACACGCCGCTGCATGGCCTGGTCGCGCGTGCCCATGTCGATCACATGCATCCGGACGCACTGATTGCGATCGCGGCCTCAGCGGATTCGCAGGCACTGACGAAGCAGATTTTCGGCGAAGAGATCGGCTGGTTGCCGTGGATCCGGCCGGGCTACGAGCTCGGCCTGAAATTGCGCGAATTGACGCAGAAGAATCCCAAGCTCAAGGGCGCGGTCCTCGAAGCGCACGGCCTGTTCACCTGGGCTGACACATCGAAAGCCTGTTACGAGAACACCCTCGACATCATCAATCGCGCGACGACGTGGCTCAACGCGAATTCGCGCGGCAAAAGGCCGTTTGGCGCCGTGGCGACACCGGCCCTCACCATCGACCGGCGCCGCGAAATCGCGGCCGGAATCATGCCGATCATCCGCGGCGCCATTTCAGGTCTGGTTGGAGTGGGGACAGGCACCGGGACGGAGCCAGTCCCCACACTGAAAGTCGGTCACTTCGAAGACAGCGAAACGGTCCTCGACTTTGTCGGCGGTGAAAAGCTGGCCGCCCTCGCGGCACTGGGAACCTCCTGTCCCGACCATTTCCTGCGCACCAAGATCTGGCCGCTGGTGTTGCCGTTCGATGCCGCGCGCGACAGCGCCGCGGACCTCGCGGCTCGCGTGAAACCGGCTATCGAGGAGTACCGCAAGCGCTACGCCGGTTACTACGACCGCTGCAAACGGGCGGACTCGCCGAAAATGCGCGACGCGAATCCGGTGGTCTACCTCGTCCCCGGCGTGGGCATGATCACGTTCGCCGCGGACAAGGCCACCGCACGCATCGCCGGTGAGTTCTACATCAATGCCATCAACGTGATGCGCGGCGCGGCCAGCGTGTCTACCTACCGTGGACTGCCCGAGCAGGAAGCATTCGACATCGAATACTGGCTGCTCGAAGAAGCCAAGCTGCAACGCATGCCGAAGCCGAAGGCTTTGGCCGGCCGGGTCGCGTTGATCACCGGCGGCGCCGGTGGCATCGGCCTCGCGACCGCGCGGCGATTGATGGACGACGGCGCGTGCGTGGTGTTGTGCGACATCGACCGCGACGCGCTCGCCATCGCCGAGAACGAGCTGCGCGAAAGGTACAACTCCGATGTCGTGGCGAGCGCGTGGGTCGACGTGACGCGCGAAGACGCCGTGATCGCCGGCTTTCGTGACAGCGCCTGGAGGTTCGGTGGCGTCGACATCTGCATTTCGAACGCCGGAATCGCCTCGGCTTCGCCGGTTGAAGACACGACTCTCGCCTTGTGGCAGCGAAATATGGACATCCTGGCGACGGGTTACTTCCTGATCGCGCGCCAGGCCTTCCAGCTGTTCAAGACCCAGGGTATTGGCGGATCGATCGTTTTCATCGGCTCCAAGAACGCATTGGCCGCCTCTCCCGGCGCCGCCGCCTACTGCACGGCCAAGGCCGCGGAACTGCACCTCGCGCGCTGTCTCGCGCTCGAAGGCGCACCGCTCGGCATCCGCGTGAACACGGTGAACCCGGACGCCGTATTGCGCGGCTCGCGCATCTGGCAGGGCGAATGGGCCACCCAGCGCGCGGCGCAGAACAAGACCAGTGTCGACAATCTCGAGACGGTGTACCGGGAACGCAGCCTGCTCAAACGCAGCGTGTATCCGGAAGATGTGGCTGAAGCCGTCGCGTTCTTCGCCTCCGAGCGTTCCGCCAAGTCGACCGGTAACATCGTGAACGTCGATGCCGGCAATGCGGGTGCGTTCACCCGTTGATTCTTCGCGCGAGGGGTTCATGACTTACGCCGATCCGCGCGACGCGAATTACCTCGCGTCCGCCAACAAGCCGCTCACGGGCGCGCTTACATCCGACTACACGGCACTCGGTGCGCAGCTCGAACGGCGCGGCATCAAGATCGACGACATCACCAAGGCCGTCGCGAATTTCAAAGTGGCCGTGCCCTCGTGGGGCGTTGGCACCGGCGGCACGCGTTTTGGCCGTTTCCCCGGCGTGGGCGAGCCGCGCAACATCTTCGAGAAGCTGGAAGATTGCGCCGTCATCAACAAACTGACCGGCGCGACTCCAACGGTGTCGCTGCACCTCCCTTGGGACAAGACCGACGATTACGCGAGCTTGCGCGAACACGGCGCCGCGCTTGGCCTCGGCTTCGACGCGATGAACTCGAACACTTTTCAGGACCAGGCCGGCCAATCGCTGTCGTACAAGTACGGCAGCCTCACGCACACCGACGCGGCCACGCGCGCCCAGGCCGTGTCACACAACATCGACTGCATCAACGCCGGCAAGAAGCTGGGGTCGAAGGCGTTGACGGTGTGGATCGGCGACGGCGCCAATTTTCCCGGCCAGTCGCACCTGGGCCGTGCCTTCGAGCGTTATCTCGAGTCCATGGCGTCCATCTACCAGGCGCTGCCCGACGACTGGCGGATGTTCATCGAACACAAGATGTACGAGCCGGCTTTTTATGCAACGGTGATCCAGGACTGGGGCAGCTCGCTGATGGCGGCGCAAACGCTCGGGCCGAAGGCCTTCTGCCTGGTCGACCTCGGGCATCACGCGCCGAACGTGAACATCGAGATGATCGTCGCCCGCCTGGTGCATGCGCAGCGTCTCGGTGGGTTCCACTTCAACGATTCGAAGTACGGCGACGACGATCTCGATGCCGGCTCGATCGAACCCTTCCGGCTGTTCCTGGTGTTCAACGAACTGGTGGAAGCCGAGCTCGCCAAGGCGCCTAACTTCCGCCCGGCTCACATGCTCGACCAGTCGCACAACGTGACCGATCCGGTGGAGAGCCTGATGACCAGCGCCATCGAACTGCAGCGCGCGTACGCCCAGGCGTTGATCGTGGAGCGGTCCAGACTGCACGAATACCGCATCGGCAACGACGTGCTGATGGCTGCGCAGACGTTGAAGCGCGGCTTTACCACGGATGTGTCGCCCATTCTCGCCCAGGCGCGTCTGCAGAAAGGCGCGGCGATCGATCCGGTCGACGCTTATCGCGCCAGTGGTTATCGGGTGAAATGCGGGCAAAATCGGCCGGGCAAACAAGGCCTCGGTGGTGGCATAGTCTAACCAGGCGCTCGCGCGCCACTGTTAACGCCGCCGAAGCGGCGGCTCCGTAATGAAAGTGGGTCTATGACTGTTCTCAATAGCATCGAGGACTTGCGGCAGCTCGCGCGCCGGCGCGTGCCGCGCGCCATATTCGACTACGCCGACCGCGGCTCGTACGACGAAGTCACCTTCAACCGCAACCTGGCCGACCTCCAGGCCATCGAGCTGCGCCAGCGCGTCATGATCGACGTGTCGAAGCAGCAGCTCGCCACGAATATCCTCGGCGAGGACTGGTCCATTCCGCTCGGCATCGGCCCGACCGGGCTCACCGGTCTGTTTCATGCCAACGGCGAGATGCTCGGCGCGCGCGCCGCGCAGGCATTCGGCGTGCCGTTTTGTCTCAGCACCATGTCCATCTGCTCCATCGAGGACGTGCGCGGCGCGGTGCAGAAGCCGTTCTGGTTCCAGGTCTATCTGATGCGCGATCGCAGCTTCAATCAGGAGTTGCTGGAGCGCGCGAAGGCCGCCAATTGCTCGGCCATCATGCTCACCGTCGACATGCCGGTGCAGGGCCTGCGACGTCGCGATCCGAAAAACGGCCTGTCCATTCCGCCCAAGCTCACGCTCAAGAACATGTTCGAAGTGGCGCTGCGACCCACCTGGGCGTTCAAGGTGCTCACCGGCAAGCGCCGCACTTTCGGCAACCTCGAAGCACGCATGAAAGGCACGGGCGGCCTCAAAACGCTTTCCGAATGGATCTCGCAGCAATTCGATCCCACCGTCACGTGGAAGGATCTCGCCTGGCTGCGTGAACAGTGGCCGCGCAAGATCATCATCAAGGGGATTCTCGACGCAGAAGATGCGCGGCTCGCCTGCGAGCACGGCGTCGATGCGATGGTGGTCTCGAATCACGGCGGCCGTCAGCTCGACGGCGCACGTTCGACCATTTCCGCGCTTCCCGAGGTCGTCGACGCCGTCGCCGGCCGATGCGATGTGTTGTTCGATGGCGGCGTGCGCACCGGGCAGGACGTACTCAAGGCCCTCGCGCTCGGAGCCAAGGGCTGCCTCATGGGCAAGGCATTCCTCTACGCGCTCGCCGCGGGTGGTGAGGCGGGCGTATCACTCGCCCTCGATATCATCCGCAAGGAACTCGCCGTGAGCCTCGCGCTCACCGGTGCCAACGACGTCCGCAACGTCACGCGCGACATCCTGGTCCGCCGCGCCTAACTAGCCCGCTCTTTCTCTGCCCGCCAGAGAGCTTCGCAGCAGCTCCACATCCGCATGGGAAGGTGGAGCGCAGTCAGCGAAGGGGTGCTAACTGCGCTCCGATGTCGAAAAGCACACAGAGCGCGGACAAGGTGCACTTCTCGGACTCGTCGAAGCCTCTCACAGGCCTCTGAAAGCGGTCGGACTGTACCAACTGGTAGCGGTCACAATCGATCATCTCTGCGCATGATCGATCAAACAGGTGCGTTTTTTATCACACTTTGAATATCGCCACGCTGGAAAACGGTGTCATTGAGAGCTTACCGCGCAATTTGGGCATTCGCCGGTGATAACGGTAACAGTGGATTGGGAGGAGTAGTGCCGCGATCGGACCAGCCGCAGCAGGCGCATCCGCAGATGCCCGAGCGCGAGCGTTGCGCTCACGGCCAGATTCGACGTTCACCGCCCTGTCCGGGGCCCACCAGCACGATCGTTGCAGCGATCGCCCGGTGGGCCCTTCTAACTACCTCGTCCGCGCAAATCAGAACGTCTTGATGTTGACACCCAGGAACATGGTCATGCCGGCGTAATCGTAGGTGGCGGGGAAGGTGTTTCCATAACCGCCAAAACCCGCGACGATCGGCGGATCCGTATCCAGGACATTGTTGATGCCCGCGTACACCTCGGCTTTGTCGCCGATGTCGAAAGTCGCCGACAAGTCGAAGTAGTTCTTCGACGGCAGCTTCGGATTCGAATAGGTGCCGTAGTTGATCCTTGCCTGCGCCAGAGCGGCGTCGCGCAACGTTTCGTCCTCGAGCGTTCTGGCATTTCGTACCGCCAGCAAGTACCGATCGGTGGTCACGCTGTCGATGAAGCGATGGCGCAGGCTGACACTGAGCGGACCGGTGGACCAGGTGAACCGCGTGGTGCCCTTCAGCTCCGGGATCGGCTCGCCGCAGACCTGGCCATAAGCGCCCACGCAGCGGTTCTTGTTCGACGGTGTGGCCTGCATCGGCGTCACCGTGAACTCTTTCGTGAGCGTCCATGCGGTGCCGATGTCGAAGCGGCTCTTGCCGCCCATGCCGAAACCCAGGTCGAAGCCGTACCGGCCGTTCAGGTCGTATCCCGACGTCACGAGGCTGCCGATATTCGCCTGCAGAACGTCGAGCGTGTACGGAACCTGGATGACACCCGAGCCCGGATTGCGATGCACCGCGCGGCAGAATTCGCTGTCGGGATCCTTCACCGCCTGCAGATAACAAAGGTTCAGGGTGCTCTGCGCGCCGCCGCCGAGCTGCGCGATCGCGCCGTCCAGCGTGATCTTGAAGTAGTCGAGGGTCACGGCGAGCGACTCGGCAAACGTCGGCGTGAACACGACGCCGACGGTGCGTGTGTCCGAACTCTCTTCACGCAGCGCCGGATTGCCGCCCGAGCGGGAGGGAAGGAACGTATCCGGCTGAATGGCGCCGGTGAACGACTGCCCGGCCGGGACACCGGTCGCTTCGCACAGGGCCGCAACCGCCGGCGTCTGGTTGGACGATGCGCCACGACTCGAGCAGGGATCGATCAGGTTCGGGAAGTTGAGCTGCAGACCGCCGTACAGGTCGCCGATGTTCGGCGCGCGGATCGCGCGCTGGAATTGGCCACGGAACGCGAGCGAGCGCATCACGCGCCAGTCGAGACCGTACAGGTAGGTAGACACACGGCCCACGCCGTCGAGGTCGTAGTCCGAGCTGCGGAAGGCGCCGTTCAGGCTGAGATTTTCGATCGCCGGAATGTCTGCGAGCACCGGAATGCGGACCTCGCCGAAATATTCCTTGACCGTCACCTTGCCCTCGGTCGGCAAGCCGGGGTTGAAGCCGACCACGTCGCCGGTGCGCAGGTACTCGTCCGGAACATATTCCGCCTGCGTGGAACGCCATTCGACGCCGACCGAGAAGCCCAGTGGGCCGGCCGGCAGTTCGAAAACGTCGCCGCCAAACGTGGCCGCGATCACCTTTTGTTCGGCATTGGTCACGTTGGTGGAATGGATGTTGATCGTGTCGACCGCCGCTTGCGACAGGTTCTGGCCGAAGATGTTCGCGACCGGGTCCGCGCCCCCGACCCGCAACAAGGCGGCCTGGTAACGGCTGCGCGACAGCGCACCCTCCTGTCGGCTCGAATCCTCCGAGCGCGAAAAGCTGTAATACACGTCGTAGTTAAGGTTGCGCAGGAAGCTGTCGGAGACTTCGCCGAGGTCGCCTTTGAAGCCGAGCGCAGCGCGCCACACATTGTGATCGTCGACGTTGTGGCGGAACGGCAGTTCGACGAAGCGTCGCCCCGCATTGACGATGGCGAGGTTGTCGCCGCGCGTGGTCGAGTAGGTAGCCGACCCGGCCGAAACCGTCGTGGACCCCGTCGCCGGCTCCGCCAGGTCGAGCTGGGTCAGCAGATCGCGCATGCCGGCGGTGAGATAGGGATTGTTGGTGTTGAGCAGCACCGGGGTGTTGACGTTCGACTGCGTGAGCTGCTGATCGACGCGGTTGTTGCTGAAATGGAATTCCAGATACCCGGTGGCCTTCGGCGCGAAATCGTAGTGGGTGAATGCGTTCAGCATCCAGCGCTCCAGCGGCACCTGTAGATAGTTGTACAGCGTGTTGTTGAAGTCGTCCGCGGGCCGCTGCGCCAGCCGCGCGGTCGAACCGGCGTCGTCGAAGGTGAAACCGTTGCCGCCCAACCCCGCGAGGCCGGCATTCTGCAACGCCGTCTGAACGTTGGCGTTCGCGAGTTGCCCGCTCGTGAGCGTGTAACGGCCGTTCGGGATGTCGCCGCTGCCACCGAACACGAAGCCCATCCGGCCGCCGGAATTGGCGCAGTTGGCGGCGTTCGACCCGTTGGCCGTGCCGATCATGGTCGAGCTCCAGCTGTCCGCCGTGACGCAAGCCTCGGCGTACGGCAGCTCGGTCCAGTCGCCCCGATCCTGCCGCGTGAAGCCGTCGCGCTTGTAATAGTTGAGCGAGACCACCGCGTTGCCGCGCCCTTCGGCAAAATTTCCGCCGAGGGTCAGGTCGGCATTGTAAGTCGGCGTGTTCGTGGAGCTGTCCATGCCGTATTGGCCACCGAGCTGCACACCTTCGAAATCCTTCTTCATGATGAAGTTGATGACGCCGGTGATGGCATCGGAGCCATAGACCGCGGACGAACCACCCGTGACAACCTCGGTGCGTTCGATCAATGCGGAAGGAATGGTGTTGAGGTCGGTGACCTGTTCCGGGCCGAAAATTGCAAAGCGTCGCCCGTTGACCAGCGTCAGGCTGCGCGTCGGACCGAAGCCGCGAAGATTTGCATACGACGCACCGGCGGCGGAGCCGGCCGGGACCGTGTTGGCGGTCGCGCCGCCGTTGGTTGCCTGGACGAACTGCGGCGAGTCGCCGAGCACTTTGTCGATGTTCGGCGAACCCGACAACTTGATGTCTTCCGAGCTGATGATTGCGAGCGGTGTCGACGCATCGGTGACTCCGCGGGCAATACGCGAACCGGTGACGACGATGACCTCGCCCTCTTCCGGTGTCGTGGGTTGTTCCTGGGCAAGTCCGTTCGGACTCGCGGCTAATAACGCGAGACAGGCCAGAACGAGCTCGCTTGTCCGCATGACACGCGCCCGCTCCGGCCGATAGTTGGCCTTCATGATTTTCCCCTTCGTTGAGTTGCTTCCGTTTTGAACGGAAGCGCTATTCGATCAAAAAACCTCATCCGCGATCAGAAGGTGCAAGAATTAGCACACTCACGGACAAAGCACGAGACAGGAAGAACGATAAAGACTGAGCTTGATTGATTTTGCACTCATTAGTGCATAACTGTTTCACTGAGATACGAGACTTCGTATCAAATG
>Ga0307513_10012787_pt1 | contig 10337 bp, 12 predicted proteins | sample 15_EM_MG_FD_202174 | JGI IMG/M metagenome (GOLD analysis project Ga0307513, IMG submission 202174) | Populus trichocarpa ectomycorrhiza microbial communities from riparian zone in the Pacific Northwest, United States - 15_EM | ecosystem: Host-associated > Plants > Roots > Unclassified | place...
TGTGCACGCGTAGGACAGCGAGGTCGGTACGCCTGCGGCGACCATCACTTCCTTGGCGAACGCCTTCGAGCCCTCCAACTGCGCGGCCGCGGCGGACGGGCCGAAACAGGCGATGCCCTTCGCTCGTACGGCGTCCGCGACGCCGGCGACCAGGGGCGCCTCCGGGCCGACCACGACCAGGTCGGCACCGACCTCGACGGCCAGCGCGGCGACCGCGCCCGGGTCGGTGGCGGTCACCTCGCGCAACTCGGCGACCTGCGCGATCCCCGGGTTTCCGGGCGCAACGATGAGGGACTCGACGGCTGGGTCTGCGGCGAGCCCGATGGCGAGAGCGTGCTCCCGCCCCCCGGACCCGATCAAAAGAACGCGCACGGCAGCAGATCCTACTTTCCCGACTCGGTCGCTCTGTCGCTCCGGTTACCCGTCGATGGGAACCGCGAGGCGGTGGGCTGCGGGTTCGCGTAAACTTCGGCAGTACCCGGGCCTCTCCGTGTACGCCAGCGTTCGACGGAAGGCGTCAGCGAAGTGCCAGTGATCGTGTTGGTCGGAGCCCAGTGGGGCGACGAGGGCAAGGGCAAGGCAACCGACCTACTGGGTGATCGCCTCGATTACGTCGTCAAGTTCAACGGCGGCAACAACGCCGGGCACACCGTGGTGATCGACGGCGAGAAGTACGCGCTGCACCTGCTGCCCAGCGGCATCCTGACCCCCGGCGTCACCCCGGTCATCGGCAACGGCGTCGTGGTCGACCTGTCCGTCCTCTTCGGCGAGATCGACGGTCTCGAGGCCCGCGGCATCGACACGTCCCGCCTGCGAATCAGCGCGAACGCACACGTGATCCCGTCCTACAACCGTTCGCTCGACAAGGTCAGCGAGCGTTACCTGGGCGCACGCCGGATCGGCACCACCGGACGCGGCATCGGCCCGACCTACGCCGACAAGATGAACCGGCTCGGCGTACGCATCCAGGATCTTTTTGACGAGTCGATCCTGCGCCAGAAGGTCGAGGCCGCGCTCTCGTTCAAAAACCAGGTGTTGTCGAAGATCTACAACCGCAGCGCGATCAAGCCCGACGAGGTGATCGCCGAGTTGCTGTCCTATGCCGACCGGTTGCGGCCGATGGTCGGCGACACCGCGCTCGAGCTGATCCAGGCGCTGGACGCGGGCAAGGTCGTGCTCTGCGAGGCCGGCCAGGCCACCCTGCTCGATGTGGACCATGGCACCTACCCGTTCGTGACCAGCTCGAACGCGACCGCCGGCGGGGCGTGCACCGGCTCGGGCATCCCGCCGACCCGGATCGACCGGGTGGTCGCGGTGCTCAAGGCGTTCACCAGCCGGGTCGGCGAGGGCCCGTTCCCGACCGAGCTGCACGACAAGTTCGGCGACTATCTGCGCGAGGTCGGCCACGAGTACGGCACCACGACCGGCCGGCCGCGCCGGATCGGCTGGCTCGACCTGGTCATGGCCCGGTACGCGCAACGGATCAACGGGGTCACCGACTTCGTATTGACCAAACTGGACAATTACGACGACCTGGACGAGATTCCGGTCTGTGTGGCGTACGAGGTGAACGGCGTGCGGCACGACGAGATGCCGATCAACCAGACCGACTTCCACCACGCCATCCCGATCTACGAGACGTTGCCGGGCTGGAAGCAGGACATCAGCGGGGTACGCACGTTCGACCAGCTGCCCAAGGACGCGCAACGCTTCGTCGAGTTCGTCGAGGAGCGGATCGGCGCGCGGATCTCGATCGTCGGCGTCGGGCCCGGCCGGGCCGAGGTCATCGAGCGCCACTCGGTGCTGAGCGAGGCCTGACCCGTGTACGACGTCGTGCTGCTCAGCCTCGCCGAGGGCGGCGGGGAGTCCAGCGGTTGCGGGGGCGCCTGTGACGCGGCCTGTGGTCCCGCGCCCAAGGTGGCTTGTGCGCCGCGCACCCAGGTGTTGTCGTGTGCCGATGTGCTGCGGGAAGCGGGGGCGCGGGTCGAGACCGTGGTCGCCGGCTCGGACGCCGAGATCGACGAGGTGATCTCGCGGTTCGACGGTCCGCCGCGGGCCGACGGCCTGGCCTGGCCCGACCCGGACAGCAAGCTCCGGCTGGTCGTCGCGGCGGCCACCGACGGGCAGCTGCGGGCGGTGCTGCGCCGGCTGGTCCGGCGATACGCGCCGCCACCGAGCAAGCGCCCCGGCGAGCTGGCCGCCGACCGTACGGTGCCGGATCTGCCGCCGTTGGCGATCTTGCCGTTGGATGCGGCCGGAAAAATGGACCTGGCCGCCCAGCTCGAGCTGCCCCGGACGCCGGCAGCGGTCGCCGCGGCGGTGCTCGCCGGCCGGGTCCGCCGGCTCGACCTGCTGCGCAACGACGGCGGCTCGGTCACCCTGGACGGCGCGCTGATCGGTGGCGCCAACGAGACGGGGCGGGCGGTGCCGTGGCGGGGGCGCGTCGAGGTGGACGACGCGGTGCTCTCCGACGGCGAGGATCCGATCCTGGCCTGCGCCATCGGCAACGGGGCGGGTTATGCCGAGTTCGACGGCCTGCCGCTGCTCAAGGACGGCGATCCCACCGACGGGCGGGTCGAGGTCGCGGTGGCGGTCCCGGTGGTCGTCCGGCGGCGGTTCCGTGGATCACGCGTACGCATCGAGGTGCGCCGGGCCCGCGGGCGCGCCGTTTCGGTCCTGCCGCGCGACGGTGACCTGCAGTTTCTCGACGACGGGGTGGGCGGGACGATGAACCGCAAGCGATCCTGGTGGACGGAGGCCGGAGCCTGGGCAGTGTACGCGGGATGACCGTCTATGCGACGCTGAACTAGGACTTAGGTACGAACTACCGGAGGTTGCATCCGTGGAGGACGAAAACGCCGACAGCGTCTACGTCCCGGGCACGAACCCCACGCCGCCAGCGCGGGACGTGGAGCCGTTCTGGCCGCCGGAAGAGTTGGTCGCGCCGGTGCACGGCGGCAAACCAGTCCCGCACGATTCGCCGCCGACCGTTCCCCTGCCGACCCCCATTCCGTCCCCCGAGCAGGGTGTTTACCGGCCCGCGGACCGCTTCGTTCAGCCGCCGCCGGCGGTTCCGTCGCAGTTTCCGCCGCAGCCGCTGCCCCGGCCGCCGGTTGCTGATCCGGCGGAGCCGTTCGCCGGGGCTTGGCCCAACATCCCGCAGCGCGGGCCGAATTCGGCTTCGGCACCGGTCTCGGGCGCCGCCTCGGTGCCGGTCTCCGGTGCCGCCTCGGGCACCGCACCCGTTTCGGGCGCCGCACCCGTTTCCGGGGCCGCACCCGTTTCCGGGGCCACGCCGGTTTCCGGCGCCGCACCGGTTTCCGGCGCCGCACCGGTTTCCGGTGGCGTGGCTGACTCGCCGTGGGCGCAGCCGCCACATCGGCCGGCCCCGCAGCCTAGCGACGGCGCGGCGGTTGACCAGTTCGGCAACCGTGCCGGGGGTTCGACGCCGCCCGCGCCCCGTGTCGGCGGCAGCGCCTCAGTGCCGAGCGGTGGGCCACCGCGCCCCGCCTACCAGCCGACGGCGACTCCCCGGCCGGATGACAGCGAGCCGAATACCGGTGGCGCTGTCTACCGTCCCGGTCCGGTGACGCCGGAGGCCCCCACCGACCCGAACGCCCGCCCGGGCGGCGCTCCGCCGAATTCGGCCATGCCGCAACCAGGGCCAGGCGTCCCACGGATTCCACAACAGGCCCAGCCACCGCACCCGACCTCAGGCCCGCCTCAGCAAGGCCCGCCTCAGCAAGGCCCGCCTCAGCACGCGCCCGGCCAGCACGCGCCCGGCCAGCAGCGACCCGGCCAGCAGGCGCCCGGTCACCCGGGGCAGGGCCAATACGGTCCCGGCCAGCCGGGGCCCGGACAGCATGGGCCGGGTCCGCGGATACCCGGACCGCGGTCTCCCGGCCCGGGACCGCAGGCGCCCCCGGGCGGCACCGGCCCAGCCCCGCCCGTGCAGTTCCCCGTCCCGCAGCACCTGCAAGGCCCCGCGCGCCCGCCGGAGCACCCCGCCAACGGCCAGCAGTGGCCCGCCGACCAGCAGCCCGGCGACCCGCGCGCCCGGATGCCGAACCAACCGATGCCGGGCCCGTACCCGCCAACGGTCGACCCGCGCGCGGTGGCCCCGCACCCGCAACTGCAGCCGCCCCCGCAGCACGCGGGCGACCCGGCTGCCGCGCCGCACCAGGCGCCGCCGGTGGATCCGTACCAGCAACTGCCCTGGGTCTCCGACGGCACGCCCACCGCGGAGGAGTTCGCCCGGCGCCGGCTGGCCAAGCCGGCCGAGCCGACCGCGACGATGGGTGCCCGGGCGATGCTGCGCAAGGGCACGATGGGCCTGGTCAAGCTCGCGCCGGGCAAGCACGAGCTGGAATACAAGCAGGACGTCGAGATGGTCCGCCGCAACTTCGGCGGGCTGCGCCAGGTGACGGTCGTCAACCCGAAGGGCGGCGCCGGCAAGACCGTGGCGGTGCTGCTGCTCGCCATGACGTTCGGCCAGAAGCGCGGCGGCTATGTGCTGGCCTGGGACAACAACGAGACCCAGGGCACCCTCGGCATGCGCGCCCAGCAGGACTTCCACGCTCGTACGGTCCGCGACATGATGCGTGACCTGCACTTGTTCCGGGGCTCGCACGGCCGGGTCGGCGACCTCTCGCAATACGTCCGGGCCCAGGGCGAGGGCATGTTCGACGTGCTCGCCTCGGACGAGTCGGCGACCGCGGGCGAGATGCTGACCGCGAGCGCGTTCGCCGAGATCCGCGAGATCGTCAGCCGCTTCTACAAGCTGATCTTTGTGGACACGGGCAACAACGTGCGGGCGCAGAACTGGCAGGCGGCCATGGACGCCACCGACCAGTTGGTCATCACGATGTCGGCCCGAAACGACTCGGCGGAGACGGCCGCCCGGATGCTCGACCACCTGGAGCAGAGCGGACGGCAACGCCTGGTCCGCCAGGCGGTCAGCGTGGTCTCGATGCCGCCGACCCGCAAGGACATCGACCTCCCGGCGATCCAGCGGCACTTCGCGGCCCGCACCCGCGCCGTCCTGATGGCCCCCTACGAACGGCTCATCGACTCCGGCGAGCCGCTGCGATATGGACACCTCTCCGGCCAGACCCGAGACGCCTGGCTCAAAATCGCCGCCGCCGTCGCCGAAGGTCTGTGACCACCGCCGCGCTGGCTGTGCGCATATGCGCTCGGGGCGAAACTCCGCGACCTTGTGCGAATGACTGCGGAAATCGAGGGTCAGACGCACAAGATCGGGTGATTTTAGGAGAGGGCGTCGGCGGCGGCCGGGTCGCTGTCGCGGAGGAACTGGGCGCACCGGGCCGCCTCGTCGGCCTCGCCGATCGCCGCGGCGGCCTGCGACAACGAATGCAGGCAGCGCAGGAAGCCCTGGTTGGGGGCGTGCGACCAGGGCACCGGGCCATGCCCCTTCCAGCCGTTGCGGCGCAGCGAGTCGAGGCCACGGTGATATCCGGTCCGGGCGTAGGCGTAGGCGGCGACCGGCTGGTCCGCGGCGAGGGCGCTGGCGGCCAGGGCGGCCCAACCGCCGCTGTACGCCGGGAAACGCGCGGCGACCGTCGCGTACGCCGCATCGGTGCCGGTCTCGGCGGCCTCCGCAAGCGCCTTGTCGGCCTCGTCGTTCGCGGGGAGCAGGGTGGCCGGCGGCTCGGGAAGAAGGCTTTGCATGCCGACATTCTTCCCCGCCGGCAAGACGCGGCCCCGGTCGGGTTAGCCAGCTCACAGGCGCGCAAGATGGTGGGCATGCCCGGTGATCCCTTACAGCCTGTGGTCGGGGGTGCGGTCCCGTTCGATTCGACGGCGTTCGAGATCGAGTCCCGGGCCGAGCTGGACCTGCATCTCGCCATGAAGTCGCTGGCCGACCTGGTCGTGCTCGGGCTGCGGCTCGATCTCGATCCGCCCGACTTCGCCGGCGTGGACGTGCGGGGGACGCTTTTCGTGGGCTGCCGGCTGGCGTCGGCCGAGGTGGAGATCGACCTGCTCCGGCGGGGCGCGCATCTTGTGCCGCCGTTCGACGCGCGGCCCTACCCGACGCATCCGGCCATGCTCTACACGCCCGAGGATTTGTCGTTCGGCTTTTCCCCGGGCGGCTTCGCCGGGATGTACGACACCACCGTCTACGACCACTTTCGCGCGCACGGCGGGGCCACGCCCGACATCCGCGAGGCCATCGCGCAGCGGCTGCACGACGCCGGAATCGACAACGCGCTGGGTAAGGCGCTCGCCGCCTGGGTCGAGGTGCACGGCGCCCGCGGCGCGGTCGGGATCATGGGCGGGCATGCCGTGCCGCGCGGATCGGCCGCGTACCGGACGGCGGCGCTGCTCGCCTGGCGGCTAGCCAGCGTGGGCCGGCTGATCGTGACCGGCGGCGGGCCGGGGGTGATGGAGGCGGCGAACCTGGGCGCGTACTTCGCCACCCGGACCGCGACCCAGCTCTCCGCGGCGATCGACCTGCTCGCGCCGGCGCCGGACTTCCTCGACCACGACCCCTACACCGCCGCCGCGCTCGCGGTGCGGCACGCCTACCCCGCGCCGGCCGCGGCGACGCCCGAGGTGGTCAGCCGGCTCACCCACGGTGGCCTGGCCCTGCCCACTTGGCTGTACGGGCACGAGCCGGCCAACCTGTTCGCCGGTCAGATCGGCAAGTACTTCTCGAACGCCGTCCGCGAGGACTCGATCCTGCGGCTGTCCCGCGGCGGCATCGTCTTCGCGCCCGGCTGGGCGGGCACGGTGCAAGAGGTCTTCCAGGCCGCGACGAAGACCTTCTACCAGACCGACGGCCCGTCGGGGGCGTTCGTCTTCCTCGGCGTGGACCACTGGGCAAAGCTGCCGGTAGAGGCCCTGCTCCGGCCATTGCTGGCGCAGTCACCGCACGGCGACCAGTCGCACTTGGTGGTGGTCACCGACTCCCTCGACGAAGCGATGACCGCGCTCTCCGCTAGCCACTGAGCGGGCTCAAGCGATGTGCACGCGGCGCCAGCTGTTCACCGGGAGATCGATTTCCGGTACGTCGGCCAGGCCGTTCTCGTCCATGGCGTTGTAGATCGCCAGGCGGGCGCCCTCGAACAGGAACTCGACCGCGTGCAGGATGCGGGGTCGCCACTCCGCGGCCGTGATCAGCTCGATGATGTTGACCGCGCGCAGCGGCCGGCCCCGGGCGTTGCGCAGCGCGGCGTGCGGATCGGGGCGCCAGTCGAAGTGCTCGTACCAGTCGATCGGGATGTTCATGTCGATCTGGTTCCAGGTGATCGCACACTCGTCGAACTTACGGTGCGTGATTTCGACGTTCGTGTTGCCGAAGTCGAGGATCACCGGGCCGTCGGCGAACCAGCCCCGCTCGGCCATGTCCCACATCAGCCAGCCGCCGCGCAGCTTACGGCCGATGAGCCGGACGAACCGGTGCCGGTGGACGGCGGCGAGGGCCTCGGCGTCGTGGTGCCACTCCGGGTCGTATCCATTGATACCGAGCACGATCACCACCCTCCGGAAGAGAAGGGGACGATCGTACCCACTCCGCTGGGTAACCCCCAACGCGTCAGCGGCCGGTGCCCACCCACGGACACCGGCCGCTGCCGGGGAGTTACTTCGAAAGGCTGGTGCCCGTCGAACGCAGGTTCTCGCACGCCTCGACGACCCGCTTGGCGAGACCGTCCTCGGCGAGCTTGCCCCAGGCCCGCGGGTCGTACGCCTTCTTGTTGCCGACCTCGCCGTCCACCTTGAGGACACCGTCGTAGTTGCGGAACATGTGATCCGCCACCGGCCGGGTGAACGCGTACTGGGTGTCGGTGTCGATGTTCATCTTGACCACGCCGTAGTCGAGCGCCGACCGGATCTCCGACAGCAGCGAGCCGGAGCCGCCGTGGAACACCAGGTCGAACGGCTTCTCCTTGCCGTACTTGGCGCCGACCGCGTCCTGGATCTCCTTGAGGATCTCGGGACGCAGCTTGACGTTGCCGGGCTTGTAGACGCCGTGCACGTTGCCGAAGGTGAGCGCCGTCATGTAGCGGCCCTTGTCGCCGACGCCGAGCGCGGCCGCGGTGGCCAGGCCGTCCTCGACGGTTGAGTAAAGCTTGTCGTCGATCGCGCCGACGACGCCGTCCTCCTCGCCGCCCACCACGCCGACCTCGATCTCGAGGATGATGTGCGCCGCGACACAGTCGGCGAGCAGCTCCTCGGCGATCTGCAGGTTTTCCTCCACGGGCACGGCCGAGCCGTCCCACATGTGCGACTGGAACAGCGGCGCCTTGCCGTTGGCGACCCGCTCCTTGGAGATGGCCAGCAGCGGGCGGACGAAGCCGTCGAGCTTGTTCTTGGGGCAGTGGTCGGTGTGCAGCGCGATGTTGACCGGGTAGTTCTTGGCCACCTCGGTCGCGAACTCGGCCAGCGCCACCGCGCCGGTGACCATGTTCTTCACCGTCGGGCCGGAACCGTACTCGGCGCCGCCGGTGGAGATCTGGACGATGCCGTCGCTGCCCGCCTCGACGAAGCCCTGCAGGGCCGCATTCAGGGTCTGCGAGGACGTCACGTTGATCGCGGGATACGCGAACGCGCCGGCCTTCGCGCGGTCGAGCATCTCGCGGTACACCTCAGGGGAAGCGATGGGCATCGGAACAGCTCCTTGCTCTTGCGAACGGAGATCATGCGACGGACGGCGAGTCGCCGCCAGAGGGCAGGACCGCGCTGTCCCCCAGCAGGCAGTATTCCGCAGCCCCGGCCGCTGCGGGAAATCGCCCCGTTTAGCGGTAACGATCAGCGGGGATCGAGGACCAATTCGAAGCCGCGGACGTACGGTCACAGAGGGCACCCCGCCACCTGGAGGGAGTCGACGATGACCCACCCCGAAAGTCTCGAGTACGAGGCCCCCGAGGCCGACGCCGCCGAGCAGGCGGTGAACGCCGATCCGAGCGAAGACGAGGGCACCGTCTCGCAAGATCTGGAGGCCCCGGAGTGGGACGCCCAGGAGCAGTCCCGGACGGTCCAGCTCGAGGACGACGACTACCGCTGAGGCATCACTTGAGCACGTAGCTGGGGTGGGCGGCCACCCAGCTCGCCAGGTCGTCCCGCCGGAGCGCGTCGTACAGGGACGGCCCGACCTGCGGATAGATCCGCTCGTGGGACGAGTCGGCCGCGGCGTAGCTCGGCGCGCCGATCCCCACGACCGCGGCCGCACGGATCGACGCGGCCGCCCGCAGCAGGTAGCCGATGTCCCCGTCGATTGTCAGGCCGTGCCGGTCGGCCACGGCGAGCAACGCGTTCAGCGCCTCCGGGTTGGTCAGGGCTCCCTCGGAGGTCACCTTTCCGGCGAGCGCCCGCAGAAAGCGCTGCCCGTTGCGGTCCCGGTCGTAGATGCCGTTGGCCAGGCCGTACCGGGCGCGCAGGAGCTGCACGACGTCGGCGCCGTCGAGTTGCTGGCAGCCGGCCGGGTATCGCTTGCTGACCGCCCGGTCGAGACACACCTCGACGCCGCCCACGGCATCGGTCACCGCGCTCAGCGTCGCCGGGTCGACCGTGACCGTGGCGTCGAAGTCGAGGCCGGTGAGGCCGGTTATCGCCCGGCGGATCAGCGGCGCGCCGCCGGCGCGGTAGGCCTCGCCGAGCGTGCTCCCGCCGGCCACCTGGCCACTGCGCGGCAGGCTCACCAGATACGCGTGGCCGAGGTCGGCCGTCACGTGCACGATCATGACGGCGTCCGCCCGCGCACCCGTGCTGCCGAGGCCACGGTCGGTGCCGATCAGCAGCACGTTCAGGCCGTCGGCCGGGATCGACGGCTCGATCCCGGCCAAGGTGTTGACCGATGTCTCGACGTTGCTGTGCAAGTCGCTCAGCGCGACCGGCAGGGCGGTGCCCACAGCCAGGACCGCCACGGCGGCGCTCGCGATCACACGGCGGCGCTTTCGGCGTACGACAGCTGTCTTGATCTTGTCGCGCAGCTGGTCGGCGGCCGGGGTCGCGGCCTCGTGCCGCGCGAACGCCGCCCGCAGCTCTTCCTCGACGGACATCAGGCCTCCACCAGTTCGGTGCGGAGCGTGGTCAGGGCACGCGAGATGGACGAGCGGACGGTGCCGATCGCGCAGCCGAGGATCTCGGCGATGTCGGCGTCGGGCAGGTCCTCGTAAAAGCGCAGCACCAACGCGGCCCGCTGCCGGCGGGGCAGCGCGGCGAGCAACTCCCACATCTGGTCCCGCTCGGCGCTCTCCTGCGCGTGATCGTGCGGCGCCGGCCGCAGCGGATCGGGCTCGGGGCGCAGCAGACCCCGGAATCATTGCGGGCGGCGGCAAATAGGTCGCCGGTGATCGACGCGCGCTGCGACCATGGCG
>Ga0307513_10012788_pt1 | contig 10336 bp, 12 predicted proteins | sample 15_EM_MG_FD_202174 | JGI IMG/M metagenome (GOLD analysis project Ga0307513, IMG submission 202174) | Populus trichocarpa ectomycorrhiza microbial communities from riparian zone in the Pacific Northwest, United States - 15_EM | ecosystem: Host-associated > Plants > Roots > Unclassified | place...
CCGTCGATCGGCCAGCTGGTGGAGTGCCGTCGCCGCAACGGCGAGCGCCGGGAACGCGGCGAGGTAGAACAGGTGGCTGACCGTCCACACTGCACCTGGCGATCTGGTGGGGTCGAGCAGCCGGACCGTGCCGTAGCAGAACAGCAGGACAGGGGCGGTGAGCAGCGCGTACCGGGTCATGCCCAGGACGCTAGGGCGGCGCGGCGGTCACCGGAGTGGGGTTGTCCCTACGGTTGCACGGCGCCGGATCGGGGTAGCTTCCCGACATGACCGAAGGGCGCGACATCCTGTCGCTGATCCTCGACGACCACACCTGGTTCCGTCGGCAGTTCCTCCACCTCGACGAGCTGCGCGCGGCATCCGCCTCGCCCGCGGAGCTCGCCGCGGTGTGGACGCCGCTGGGGGCCCGGCTGGACGTGCACGCCGCGGCCGAGGAGGCGGTCTTCTACCCGCAGCTGTTGCGGCGCGGTGCGGACGATCCCGAGGAGGAGACCCTCGACGCGATCGGCGACCACAACGACATCCGCGACGGGGTCCGCGAGGCCGACGCCGCCACCGTGGGTACCGACGAGTGGTGGGCCGCTGTGCGCGCTGCGCGCGAGGCCAACGACGAGCACATGGCCGAGGAGGAGCGGGAGGGCGTCGCGGACTTCCGCGCCCACGCCCCACCCCGGTTGCGGCGGTCGATGGGTGAGCAGTTCGCGGAGTTCCTCGCCGAGCACCGCACGTCCGACGAGGTCGACACGTCGGACGTCGACCCGCAGGGATACGTCGACCGGATCGAGCAGGACATCGAGCAGGAGAACCACGCCGTCAGCGGCGGGTCCCTGCGCATCGGAAGTTTGAAGGGACGGTCATGAACCACCTGATGCGCGACCTCGCCCCGCTCTCGGCGGCGGCGTGGGAGGAGATCGACAGTGAGGCCAAGCAGCGGCTGACCCCGCAGCTCGGGGCCCGCGCGGTGGTGGACTGGGCCGGGGCCGGCGGCGACTGGAAGCGGTCGGCGGCCAACCTCGGCCGCACCACTCGGCTGGACGGCCCACCGCCGGGCGTGACGGGTGAGGCGCGGGTGCTGCAGCGGCGGGTGCTGCCGTTGGCGGAGGTGCGGGTGCCGTTCGTGGTGGACCGGGCCGAGCTGGACGACGCCGAGCGCGGAGCTCTGGACCTGGAGCTGGACGACCTGGCGCGTGCTGCCCGGGTGCTCGCGGAGATCGAGAACCGGGCGGTGTTCCACGGCTGGCCGGAGGCCGGGTTCCACGGGATCGTGCCGGGCGCGCAGCACGGGTCGGCCAAGCTCGGCGAGGATCCCGCGGACTACGCGGTCGCGATCGCGCGTGCCGTGGAGACGTTGCGGATCGCCGGTGTCGAGGGCCCGTACGCGCTGGCGGCCGATCCCGAGACCTACACCCGGATCGCGGAGACCGACGAGGGCGGCCACCTGCTGGTGGAGCACCTCGCCAAGATCCTCGGCGGCAAGGTGGCGTTCGTGCCCGGGATGGACGGTGCCGTGGTGCTGAGTCAACGCGGCGGCGACTTCGTGCTCGACGTGGGGCAGGACGTCGCGGTCGGGTACAGCCACCACGACGCCGACACCGTCTCGTTGTTCCTGGAGGAGAGCTTCGCGTTCCGGCTGATCGAGCCGGACGCTGCGTGCTCCATGACCTGATCAGCCGCGCGGTGGCACCGCAGCGACGGCCTCCAGCTCGACGAGCGCGCCGGGCACGGCGAGCGCGGAGACCACCGCGACCGTGATGACGGGCGGGGCCGCCCGCATGCCCCAGGTCTGCTGGAAGGCGCCGAAGCCTTCCCGCAGGTCGGCACCGGCGGTGATCAGGATCGTCCATTTGACGACGTCGTCGGGCCCGGCATCGGCGGCGTCGAGGCACTCCCCCACGTTGGCGAGTGCCTGCTTCGTCTGCTCGGCGACGGACGGTCCGACGAGTGCGCCGGTGCGGTCGACGCCGTTCTGCCCGCCGATGTGCAGCGTGTCGTAGCCCGCGGGGATGCGGACGGCGTGGGAGAACACCGGGCTGGTCGCCAGCGCGGACGGGTTCAGGTATTGGATTGGCATACCCGTATGTAACCATCTAAACTGGTTACATGGCCAGGGATTCCGATGCTCGCCGCTGGCGCAGCGGCCGCGTGTGCCTCGATCTGGTGCACAGCGGCGGTGCGCCCGAACACGCCGTGCACTGGGAGGTCGTCCACGGCCCGGCAGACTTGAGCCGCCTGCTGCCTCGCATGCTGCACGCGCCCGACCTGCAGATATCCGCAACGGACGCCGATGTCGAGGCGTTGCGCGAGCTGCGCACCGCCGTCGCCCACCTCGCCTACGCGGCCGCCGACGGACGTTCCCCTGCCGATTCCGGCCTCGCCGCGCACGTCGACGTGATCAACCGGTTCGCGGCCGGCGCTCCGCTCGTCACGGCGCTCGACGGGGAGGCCACCACATTCGTCTCCCCGACCGCTCCCCAGGCACTGACGACGCTCGCCCGGGACGCGGTGGACCTGTTCGGCTCACCGCTGCGGCAACGGATCCGGGCGTGCGCCGCTCCCGACTGCGGCCTGCTGCTGCTCGACACGTCCCGCCCCGGCAACCGGAGATGGTGCTCGATGCAACGCTGCGGAACGCTCGCCAAGGTCCGTTCGCACCGTGCCCGGGAGGCCGGCCGATGATCCCGTCGTTCACCGCCGAGCAGGTGTGTGCCTGGCGGATGGGCCGCTGCCTCGACCTCGGCGCCGCTCCCGATGCCGTCGCGGTGGCTGCCCGGCTGGGCGGGGTGCAGGCGCAGGTCACGTCGAGCGCCGAGCAGGCCGTCGCCGTGCGCGGGGCCGCCCCCGAGGCGGTCGGTGACGCCCTGGGCGCGCGCACGCTGCTGCGCACCTGGGCCCAGCGCGGCACCCTGCATCTGCTGCCCGTCGACGTCGCCGGCAGCTACCTGAGCCTCCTCGCTGCGCCGCGCACGTGGGAGAAGGGCTCGTGGCAGCGCACGTTCGCCACCGCAGCGCAGATCGCCGAGCTGACCGAGGCCGCATCGGAGGTGCTCGACGGCGTCGAGCTCACCCGCGCCGACCTCGCCGCGGCGATCCTCGACCGCACCCAGGACGACTCGCTGCGCGACGTGCTCGGTTCCGGTTGGGGTGTGGTGCTCAAGCCCCTGGCCTGGCAGGGGGTGCTCTGCAACGGGGATGCGCCCGCCGACGGCGGTCGGGTCACGTTCACGACCCCGGCGTCGAGATTCCCGGGCTGGAAAGGCCTGCCCGATCCCGACACGGCCGCGGCCGCCGTCATCCCGATCTACCTGGGCGCCCACGGCCCGGCCACGCCCGCCGCATTCGACCAGTGGCTGATCCGCGGTGGCAGCCGCAAGGCCGACCTGCGGCGATGGTTCGCCGAGCTCGTCGAGGCCGGCGAGCTGACGCCGGTCGACGTGGACGGCGAGCGCCGATACGCCCGCACCGTCGATCTCGACGCGCTCGCCGACGCCGTGCCGACGGGCCGCGTGGCCCTGCTGCCGGCCTTCGATCAGCTGCTGCTCGGACCGGGCACCGCTTCCGCCGAGGTGCTCGATCCCGCCCGCCGGGCAGAGGTCAGCAAGGCGGCCGGCTGGATCGCGCCCGTCGTCGTGCGGGACGGGCGCGTGGTCGGTGTCTGGGCGCTCGACGGCGACACCGTCGACGTCACGGTGTTCGACGAGGCCGGCGCGGTGACGGAGCTGGACGAGGCGGTGGCGGCACTGGGTGCCGCACTGCACCGCGATCTGAGCATCGGGCGGTAGCGCTCGTCAGTCCTCGGTCTTCGGCTGCTCGCTCACGTACCCGACGAGCTGCGACGAGACGCACGCCCATGCCGCGCAGATGCAGGCGATGGGGGCCAGCGCGGCCGAGATCCCGCTGACCGTCCCGCCCGCGCCGATCAGCAGGGCGACGAGCTGGGTCAGCACCAGGACGACGCCCAGGGTGACGCTCGCGCACAGGGCGATCGCGAACGAGGCCTTCAGCGCCGTGGCCAGCAGACCGGAGCGACTGGTTGAGGTGGTGGACATCGTTGCTCCGTGACGACTCGGGGGCTCAGAATGCGACCGGCAGGAGGCCGGAGCCGATCAGCACCCCGAGGCCGAGGAACGGAACGACGTACAGGGTGATCAGCGGGACGAACATCGTGACCGGATCCACCCGCGCCTGACCGGAGGCGATGTAGATGGCCGACCCCGCGGGCGGGGAGGCACCCTCCGTGGACACGAAGATCAGGATGGCGGCGATCGCCGGAACCGCGCCGACGCCGGCGTGGGTGAGCACGGTGAAGGCGACGCCGCCGAGGGTCGCGGTGGTGGCGGTGGCGGGCAGCGGTGCCGCCACCACGATCAGCACGGTGCCGACCACGAGCAGCAGCACGATCGGGCTCGCGGAGAAGCCGGCGAGCAGGCGCTGCAGCTCGGGTCCGAGGCCGAGATCGGTGAGCACCGCGGACGCGGCGAAGGCGAACACCAGCGTGACCCCGATGTTCATGTATCGCGGCGCGCAGCTCTCGAACAGCCGGTACACCTCCAGCGGCCGGCGGGGCAGCCGGCGGGCGCCGAGCACGATGGTGATCACGAGCATCAGGACCGGGATCCACATCACGATGTCGACGGCGTCCATCGCCGCGTCGCCGACCCGCGCGGTCAGCAGCGATCCGACGGGCCCGGTGGTCACCACCAGCGGGATCACGATCCCGAGGAACACCGCCAGCGTCGTCCAGCCCTCGCGCAACGCCTGCGGGAACGGGATCAGGCTGTCCTGGTCGACGCCGCTGATCCCGTATCGGCGCACGAAGAAGTACGCGACGGCCAGCCGGTACACCATGATCCATCCGGCGGCCAGCATCAGCGGCAGGAACGCGTCCCGCAGCGAGACGACCGGGGCGGCCGCGGCCATGCCCAGCAGCAACAGCAGCGACGGACTCGGCGGGATGACGTGCCCCAGCCCGGAGTTGCCCGCGATGAGGGTCGCCGCCACGTGCGGCGGCCAGCCCGACCGCTTCATCCACGGAATGGTCACCGAGCCGATCGCCGCGGCGTTGGCCGAGCCGCCGTGGGAGATCATCCCGAACACCCCGGAGGCGACGGTGGCGACGTAGCCCGCGCCGCCGGGGATCCGGCCCAGCGCCGAGTTCAGAATGGCCACCTGGCGATCGATGATCCCGGTCATCTGGAACAGGATCGCCATGAACACGAAGGTGACCACCGCGAACACGATGGGGTTGGTGAACGCGTCGGCGATCCCGGCCCAGGCCAGTCCGGGTCCGGTGATGCCGCCGAACACGCACAGGACGACGAAGGCGAGCACCATCGCCTCGCCGACGGTCCGCCGCAGCACGGTGATCGCGACGATGACCGTCGCGATGTAGGCACCCAGCGCGATCGTGGCAACTCCCACGGACGTTCCTCCGTATCGGCGGACAGGTACGGCGCGATACCGGGCGGCACCGATCCGCGGCCGTTGTCATTTCCGCGGGGAGCGTCCGGTTCGGACTCCGTCCCGACGTGCGCTGACGGACCACCGAAAGGGAGATCTTGCCCGCTCCCGGGGCGGGTGCGCCAGAGCCGACCGGCGGAGAGCTACCAGTCCTTGTGCGTGCGGCGAGCACGCATATAAGCCACGGTCGTCCACGTGACCGCGAGGACGTAGCCGGCGGCGAGCACCCGTCCGACGATGTCCATGCGGATGATCTGGTGGGGCCGCACGCCGAGCAGGTCGAAGATCGGCACCCACCACACCCCGGCTGCGACGTCGGGGGCGAGCGCGGCGGCGGCCACGAGCGCGAACGCGCACACCACGAACGGCACGGCGAGCGGGGCGGGTAGCCGTCGCAGTCGCAGCGCGAGGACGGCGAGCGCGGCGGGCACCAGCGCGAGGAGCGGCCCGATGACGGTGACCAGCAGGAACTCCGTGACGGCTCCCGGCCGGGCGGCGCGCAGCAGGATCGCGGCCACGAGCGCGACCAGCTGCAGGCTCAGGTTCACCCTGGCCGGCAGACCGTGCTTCGTGCCCTCGCTGGTCTCGGCCATCAGCTCAGGCCGCCACGCCGGCCGATGGGCAGACGTCGGCCAGCACGCACTGCCCGCACGCGGGCTTGCGGGCAGTGCAGACGCGGCGGCCGTGCAGGATCATGGTGAGGGTGAGTTGACCGAGGTCGGCCGGTTCGAACAGGGCCGCGACCTCGGTCTCCAGCTTCCCGACGTCGGCTTGTGAACTCCAGCCGAAGCGCCCGGCCAGCCGCTTCACGTGGGTGTCGACGGCGAGCGCCGAGCCGCCGAACATGCCGACGATCAGCAGGTGCGCCGACTTGCGTCCCACCCACGGGATCGACACCAGATCGTCGACGGCGGTAGGGACCTCGCCGTCGAACCGTTCCACCAGCGCGGTGGCAACGGCCAGCACGGCCTTGGTCTTCTGGCGGTAGAACCCGACGGGCCCGAGGATGCGCTCCAGGTCGGCCGGATCGGCGGCCGCGTACGCAGCGGCGGTCGGATAGGCGGCGAACAGCTCGGGGGTGACCCCGTTGACGCGCTCGTCGGTGGTCTGCGCCGAGAGCACGATCGCCATCAGCAGCTCGAGCGGGTTGGTGGCGTCCAACTCGACCCGCGCGTCGGGGTAGGCCTCGGTGAGCAGCCGCAGCACGGTGGTGGGCGGGGCGGTGCCGGTGACGGGTGTGGCCGGCGGGCGGGGCGGCATCCGCCGAGCCTAGAGCTTGGGTCCGACAGTCGGTCGGGCAGACTTTCGGCATGGACTTCCGTTCGGCCTACCGGCACGGGTTCGCGCGCGTTGCCGCGGCGACGATCACCACGACGATCGCCGACCCGGCCGCGAACGCCGCCGCGGTGCTGGCCACGGCCCGGGAGTGCCACGACGAGGGCGTCGCCGTCGTCGTGTTCCCCGAGCTGACGCTCTCGGGTTACTCCATCGAGGACGTGCTGCTGCAGGACACCCTGCTCGACGCGGTGGAAGCTGCGCTCGGCGACGTGGTGGCGGCGTCGGCGGACCTGCTGCCGGTGCTCGTGGTGGGGGCGCCGCTGCGCTACCGCCACCGCCTGCACAACTGCGCCGTGGTGATCCACCGCGGGCAGGTGCTCGGGGTCGCGCCGAAGTCGTACCTGCCGACCTACCGGGAGTTCTACGAACGACGCCAGGTCTCCCCCGGCGACGACGTGCACGGCGTGCTCACCGTCGCGAGGCAGGAGGTGCCGTTCGGGCCCGACCTGCTGTTCGCCGCGTCCGACGTGCCCGGCCTGGTGCTGCACGTGGAGATCTGCGAGGACATGTGGGTGCCGGTGCCGCCGAGTGCGGAGGCCGCGCTGGCGGGGGCCACGGTGCTGGCGAACCTGTCGGGCAGCCCGATCACGATCGGCCGCGCCGAGGACCGGCACCTGCTGTGCCGCTCGGCGTCGACGCGGTGCCTCGCCGCCTACGTCTATGCGGCTGCCGGCGAGGGTGAATCGAGCACCGATCTCGCCTGGGACGGGCAGACGATGGTCTACGAGGCGGGCACGCTGCTGGCCGAGACCGACCGCTTCCCGCAGGGCCCGCGGCGCAGTGTCGCCGACGTCGATCTCGGCCTGCTGCGCGCGGAGCGGCTGCGTACCGGCACGTTCGACGACAACCGCCGCCATCACGCCGCCCGCGTCGACGGGTACCGCACGGTCGCGTTCCGGCTCGATCCGCCCGACGCCGACCTGGGGCTGCGCCGGGTGGTGGAGCGCTTCCCGTTCGTGCCGGCGGACGAGACGCGGCTGGAGCAGGACTGCTACGAGGGGTACTCGATCCAGGTGGCAGGCCTGGAACAGCGCCTGCGTGCGATCGGGCAACCCAAGATCGTCATCGGGGTGTCGGGTGGACTCGACTCGACGCACGCCCTGATCGTCGCGGCGAAGGCGATGGACCGGCTGGGCCGGCCGCGGTCGGACATCCTCGGGTTCACGCTGCCCGGGTTCGCGACGGGCGAGCGCACCAAGGGCAACGCGTGGCGGCTCGCGAAGGCGCTGGGCATCACGTTCGAGGAGCTGTCGATCAAGGCGGCGGCCACGCAGATGCTCACCGATCTGGGGCACCCGTTCGGTCGCGGCGAGCCCGTCTACGACGTGACGTTCGAGAACGTGCAGGCCGGGCTGCGCACCGACTACCTGTTCCGGGCCGCCAACCAGCGCGGCGGCATCGTGCTGGGCACCGGCGACCTGTCGGAGCTGGCGCTGGGTTGGTGCACCTACGGCGTCGGCGATCAGATGTCGCACTACAACGTCAACGGCGGGGTCCCGAAGACGCTGATCCAGCACCTGATCCGTTGGGTGGTGTCGTCGAACCAGTTCGACGACAAGGTCGACGACGTGCTCACCGACGTCCTCGACACGGAGATCACCCCGGAGCTGGTGCCCGCGGGAGACGACGAGCAGGTGCAGTCCAGCGAGGCCACCGTCGGCCCGTACGCGCTGCAGGACTTCACCCTGTTCCACACGCTGCGCCACGGCATGCGCCCGTCGAAGATCGCGTTCCTGGCCTGGCATGCGTGGCACGACGCGAAGGTGGGCGACTGGCCCGTCGGCTACCCCGACGCGAAGCGCCCCGAGTACGACCTGGCGGAGATCAAGCACTGGTCCGAGGTGTTCGCGCGGCGGTTCTTCCAGTTCAGCCAGTTCAAGCGCTCGGCGATGCCGAACGGGCCGAAGGTGTCGGCGGGCGGCTCGCTCTCGCCGCGGGGTGACTGGCGGGCACCGTCGGACATGTCGGCGCGGATCTGGCTGGCCGACCTGGAATCCGTGCCGGAGGGCTGATCCCCGCGCTCAAGCCAGGGCCGCGGTCAGCGTCGCGAACGCGGCGACGATCACACCGACGCGGACGTAGTGGAAGCGGTCCCAGCGGTTCATCTGCTCCTTCCAGTTGGCCGGCCGGTTCTCGGGGGTCCACGTCTTGCTCCGGTTGTTGATCGGGACGAGCAGCAGTACCGACATGAGCACGCTCACGAGCAGCAGCGCGGCGGCGATGACGACGAGTCCGCTGCCCGGCTGCTGCCATCCGCTGATCGCCCACACCGCGCACAGGACGACCGAGCCGATGTACCAGAACGGCATGAGAGCGCCGAGCATCCGGCCCCCGTGGGCTCGGCCGAGCTGGGCGCTGTCGTCGGGGAGCCCGTTGAGGATCGGGTTGATGACGAAGGCGACGGAGAACTCGACCCCCACCATCAGGCCGACGATCACGATGGTGCCGACCTCGAGTGCGCTCAGCATGATGACCTTCCAGGAATCTAGTGCTGCTAGTTGTTCGAGCAACGCTAACACTGCTGCCGCTTGAATGTCTAGCAGTGCTAGGATCTGTTCGTGTCGGTACAGGAACGCAAGGAGCGCGAACGGGCGGACCGCGAGCGGCTCATCTTGGCGACGGCCCGCGAGATCGCCGAGCAGCAGGGCTGGGACGCGGTCACCACCCGCCGGCTGGCCGAGCGCATCGAGTACAGCCAGCCCGTTCTCTACAGCCATTTCCGCGGCAAGCGCGAGATCATCGGCGCCGTCGCCCTCGACGGGGCCGCCGAGATGGCCGCGGCGTTGCGGGCCGCCACCGCCGCCGCGGACGGCCCGCGCGCCCGGGTCGCCGCCCTCACCCGCGCCTACCTCGACTTCGCCAGGCGCAACCAGGCGGTCTACGACGCCATGTTCCAGCTCGACGGCGGGCTGACCTTCGCGAGCGAGGACACCCCGGAGCCGTTGAAGGACGCCTTCGCGGCACTGCTGGAGACCCTCGCCGAGGTCGCGGGCGACGGCGTGCACCCGGCATTGTTCACCGAGGTCTTCTGGGCGGCCCTGCACGGACTGGCCACCCTGACCCGCGCAGGACGGTTGCTACCGATGGACGCCGATCGGAGAGTGGAGCTGCTGGTGGACCGGCTCGCCGTGGTCTGAGGACACGTAGCCTCAGGTCATGACCGGTACCGCGGCGGGGGTCGTCGCACTCGAGCACACCTACGCCGGCGACGTGCCCGCCCTGACGCTGCCGTGGACCGCGGCTCCGGTGGACGACCCGCAGCTGCTCGTGTTCAACGACGGACTGGCGGCCGAGCTGGGGCTGGATCCGCAGGCGCTGCAGGAGCCGTCCGGGTTGGCGGTCCTGGTGGGCAACGGTGTGCCGGACACGGTCGCGATGGCCTACGCCGGGCACCAGTTCGGCAACTACTCCCCCAGGCTCGGCGACGGTCGGGCCTTGCTGCTCGGCGAGCTCGTCGATCCCGCCGGCCGGCGCTGGGACCTGCATCTCAAGGGTTCGGGGCGCACCCCGTTCTCCCGCGGTGGGGACGGGTTCGCCGTCG
>Ga0307513_10012789_pt1 | contig 10335 bp, 7 predicted proteins | sample 15_EM_MG_FD_202174 | JGI IMG/M metagenome (GOLD analysis project Ga0307513, IMG submission 202174) | Populus trichocarpa ectomycorrhiza microbial communities from riparian zone in the Pacific Northwest, United States - 15_EM | ecosystem: Host-associated > Plants > Roots > Unclassified | place...
AAAAAACACAACGACAATAAATAAATAGAGAAAAATCAACAACTAAAAAAAGGTAAAAACAAGTCTGACCCGAGCTCATCTAGGTTTGCACACAAAATATATAACCTGGTCGTGACATCGAGGTACCCCTGTCAAAAGCAAATTGAATAAAATCATGAAACTCAATTATTAAATAAACCAATCTTGAAGGCGAAACTGAAAAAAATTGTTTTTTTTTTAAGAAAAGAAAAGGTCAAATCATGTTAACCTACTAACCTCACGATAATGGGCATAAGATTGGGATAATTCTAATTCAATCAAATGTTAAAGGATGAAATTGAAATAAAAAATCATTTTTTTTAAATCAAATGTTGAAGGATCTTATTTGATAACAAAGATAAAATTAAACATGAACACAATAACCCCATAGAAAGTAAAATGAAAAAAAATTGAAACTCAATTTCTAGCAAACAAAATATTAAAGGATGAAATTGAAGAAAAAAAATATTATCCAAAATGGGTTGAAAAAACCCAACCCAAGCCCACCCGTGTCAACATGTAAAATATGAGACTTGATTGTGATACCGGGGTAACCCCGTCAAGAATAAATTAAATATAACTATGAAGCTTAATTATCAAACAGTCCAATATTAAAGGACGAGATAATCCAGATCATTTTAAAAAACAATACAAAAATCAAATAGAATACAAATAAAAAAATAACAAATCCTAATATATAATTAAATAAATGTTGAAAAATAAATCTGAAAAAAAAATATAAGCTTAAAAAAAAAACCAAGAAAACCGAGGTGAATTTTTTAAACCCGAGTTAATCTTCAAAATTCACAACTAGTGAAATCTTAAACATGGACTCAATCAAGAAGCTCACTTCCCAACCAATTTAATGTTGAAGGATGAAACTGAAAAAAAAAATCAATTTAAAGAATTTCTCAAAGTAAAAGAAAAAAATTTGAAGGTGAATGAAATCTACAAATAAAAATTCAATTTTAAAATCATCTCAAATAAAAAAATAAATAGAAAACAAGATAATAGAAACCAAATTTGAAAGAAAAATAAATTGAAGAGCCCCTTTAAAAAATTAAAGGGTTAGAAGTTGAAACCAAGAAGGAGAGTGAAAAAAAGAAAAAGAAAAAAAATCATCGACGATACTAGAGATCTATTGGCCACACGCGCAATCCAAATGATATTGACACATCCTTCATAGAAACTAAATTGAATGCGTCAATCACTTCTTTTTAAATAATATTTAATATTTATTAAAATATAAAATTACTATCTATTCTACTTGATTATAGCAAAAATACTAAATTGAAAATACAAAAAAACCCTTGGACTCAAACTTGAGATTCTTTTGTTTTTAAAGATAATTAAGTTATTTTACCGTGCTTAGAAAAGAAAAGGTAAAAAAACTCATTTAAGCAAGTTTAGCATTTTTTATTTTAAAAATAATTAAATTATTTTACTATACTAAAAATATAATATGAAAAGATAAATTTATTCGAATTAATTAAATAATAACCAATAAATCATATTTAAAAAATCATATCACCTCAATATCAATATCAAGTCAGCTGATTTTATTTGAAAAAATCAAAAAAATCATTATATTATCTGAATCTACAGAGGAACGAGTCTAGAAGCTCGATGGTCTGTTGGCACATTTTTTTTAAAATTTTTTATTTTAATCAATAACATGAAGAACGGCTAGGAATAACATCTTATAGATGATTGGGTGTGTAGGACACACACACAAGTGGATCCAATGAGGACCCCCCAAAAAGAAAGAAAATACCATTGCAGATAATATAATAAGTTGTGATGGAATTGGAGGCTTATTCAGAGCCATAAAATTGTCAACTGGCAGAGCCCACCTCACCTGTTCCTGGAGTTATTGATGAAAGGGACTCCAATGGATATCTATCATCCTCTCGAATGCAAATGCCTGAAGATTTGCTTCTTTTCTATTGTCATATAACAACGCGACACATCACCTGAGCCACGCCAATCTGCCACCCTCCCTCCCTGTTTTCACCGTCTCCTTAGTCTATACCTGGTAGGTAACTCATGCCCCAACAATCTGGGAGTGGTAACCCATGCTTCTTCAGCAAGTGTGGATTCCTGAGGATACTGCAGAGCCCCCACTGATCTTCTATGTTCTTGAGGGTCCTGAAGCATGGACCCATGCCCCCGGGACTAAGATGGATGAGATAACTTGGGTTTTGGTATTGGACCACAAGCTTACTTTTTGGTGGGGAAAATTGCGCAATCAACACAGTAAATGTAAAAAGAAATGAAGGAATAACACTATTTGAAAAATATTAGGTGAAATAACATGCTTTTATTTTGTAGCGTTTTCGAAATGTGGCAAGGTAAAAACAAGATTTTAGATATTTAAATTTAAATATCCAACTACTAACACAACGATACGGTTGTTATTATAAGAAAAATAACATCTAGAAATTTCTTGAATAATAACCTTTTAAGATTTTAAATGAAATTTATTTTTAAGTCTATAAATTAGATAAAAATATATATTTCAACTCATAAAACATATTTAAAAGAAAAACTTCATAAAATTATGGTTTTTATATGAAACGATTAACCGGTTAATATAACTGGACTGGATCCAACCAATTGACTAGTTGAGCTAGATGATTGGATTTTCATCTTATCATATTTTAAAAGCGCTACATTTACTAAATATTATTTTTCTAAAAAGTGATAAAAAAAAATATTATTTTACCAAATTCTTTTCAAACAATATTTTTCCAGTGGGAGTCCAGGCATATCTATAATGTAAGAGTATCGTACCATTAGGAGTCTTGTGAACCTGCACTAAAAAAATAATATTTATGCAAACCACCAAGATCCTGATTGCAATTTCTTTCCAAACAACTTTGATAGTTGTTCGGACAACAACTCTATTATTGCCGATCACAGTAATGTTATCAACATAAATAAGAATAAAACTCTCACAGCTTTCTGTTTCTAATGAATAATTAAGTGTCAGTTTTGGATCCCAGAAAGCCAAATGTGCAAAGAAAATTGGGGTCTCTAAAACCAAGCTCGTGAAAGCTTGTTTAAGTCCATAAATCTTATATACAAGATTCATGGAGCTCACAGACAAAATATGTAGTAATATGATTTGTAGCAGCCGTATAGTTGAAGGACAGATTGACATGTTGTCATTTTGCTGACTTTGAAAATCAGAATAGTGAGCAGCTGATGGATTTGGAAGTAAAGGAGCTGAATTGTTGCACGATCTGGTTTGCCTCGGTTCATACCTCTTTCTGCAAGTTGCTGCTGTGTGATTGTTCCAATTACAGATTTGACAAGGACCCCTTTTCCTATTGAACCTGCTGTTCCTGTTAGTATTCTGTCATGGTCCTTGATATCCACCCGAGTGTTGATTACCGGAAAAACCATGGCCATAGAGTTGACATGAGAATAGTTGCCACCAGAAGAGACTTGCTGACAAGGACCACCGGTAATATTGGATTTCTGCACAATATCAGCAGGACTTCTGTTCTTCGAGATGTTGATCAAAATCTCGTGAGCCAAAAGCTGTACATGTAAATCATAGAATGAAACTTGCTTACCTTGCATTGAAAATGCAGCATTAATATTATGATATTCACTGCCAAGATTCCGATAAATAATAGCACTGAATTCAGATGGAGAGAGTGCATGACCCGAAGCAGCTAGTTAATCATAAATATACTTGGCCTCCTTAAAAAATCGAGCAACAGTCTAGTCTTCAGCTGTGAGGTCCTGAAGTTGGAGCTGTCTATTTTCGGAAACAAAACCAAAGGCCTTTTCTAGGGACTGCCAAGCTTCAAAAGAAGTCTTTAATCCAACCACATAAGTAAATACTTCCTCAGAAATAGAAGAAAGAATCCAAGAGAGCAAATGTTGATCCTTCCTGAACCAGTCATCATAGGCCCGATTTGACTCAAGTGTTGAGGTGCTGGAGTTTGAAATAAGAGGAGGAGCCGCAAGGCTAGTTCCATCAATGAATCCTTTCAATTTATCACAGTTAAGCAATGGCTCAAACTGAGTCTTCCAGACAACATAATTTTTTTGGTTTAATTTGACAGTGAAGGAGAAGCTTGGTTGAGAACAATTATCAAAGAATTATGAGAAAAAAAGATTATTGTCGGAGATAATTCCTGTATTGCTTGTGTATAATTCTGTTATAGTACACTTGTATATGGGTAACATACGTATTGCCTATCCACTATTGTATTTGAATTTAAATTAGACACCAAGTATACTAGAAAATAGGAGTTGTTGGTTACTGCTAGAATAACTCTAACAAGATTTGCTCAGGGAGCTCAAAAAACCTAGCAAAGGAGAAAGCATTATTATAGAAGACAAGAAAGAACATGATACAGCTAAGGCTACCAAGACAGAAACAATAGACAATTTATGCTCAAGGAACTAAAAAAACCCTAGCAACAATTTATGCTCAAGGAACTAAAAAACCCTAGCAACGGCTGCAAACTTCGTTTTTGATCTTGGAAGTCCTTGTATGCAAAAGATGAATGGAATGCTTATCGAGGTGTTCCATAATGTTTTCTTGCAAAGGAGAGAAGGTAAGACTCATGTTCAAATCTTGGCACATAAATACGATAATGGCTAAAATGGTTTATTTCGACCAGTCATTGAAGGCATGCTATAGGTATATGGTAGACCTTGTAGGCAAAGACCAACGTAATTGAGAACACTGGGTGTTGTACATGAAAAGGCATATGTCCAAGTCAGAAAGCTTTCATGTCAAAAGTTACAAAATCCCTGTCAGTAGAGTTAACAGACTCACAACCGTCAAGATAAAACGGAACTGCAAAATTCATGTGTGTGAGAGAGTACACGATAGACCCAGTGTGTCAAGAATCAAGATTCACTAGGAAGAGCATTGAAGAAATGATAAACATCATCTTCATCAATGACACCAACTTCTGTTGAGCAAACCGAACAGCATACTGCCTTGAATGTTTCACCATCAGCAAGATCGGCCTCATTCTCACCAGCTTCTCTACTCCTTTTGTTTCGCTTTGGTTTTTGACGGCTATGCTGTACTTTGTTACTGTCAACTTTACAGTTCACGACAAAGATTGCTCTGTACTGGGTCACAAATCTTTCATGCCTGCAACACAACAATCAAAAGTATTAAGCTAAATGCAAAAACTCAGCTGAAAAAAAAAAAAACTTCTGCGTGATGCAATCAGTGCAAAACCAAGGATAAAAAACATACATCGGCTTCATAATTAGTATTATGGGAACCAGTTTAAAAGAGTGCAAAAAAGACTACACTATTCCTCTGGAAAGATTAAATATCTGTGTCCTGCTATTGATGCAAGTATAGCTTTGTAAAAAACAATTAAACTGAAGTGTTCTCTACTATGCAGACAAGGAAGGGGCACAGAACACTCACACCAAACTTTTATCAAGACTCAGAATATCAGAAAAAGCCAATTGACATGTGGTGGTGATTAATGCAGTATCACATGCTACTCTGTACTTGTAATCAATCAAATGCAAGAAATAATTCACAACACACTTTAGAACTTGGGAATCATCTTACTTGAGCAAAATTCCTGTCCTTGCATCCCAAATCAAAATCCTCTTCCAAATACTTAACATTAAGTGCTGGACCAGCTTCATGTCCCAATCATACATTCATGAACTACAAACATGGTATTGACATAATATGCATCAAATTGAATCAGCATGAACACAGAACCAAATACTAGATGCATGCTTATTTTATTTTATTTTCATTTTAAAGAAGTAAATATGTTAGTGCTCAAATACTACTTGTCACTGACATGGTTCATCCACATAGTTTACAGGATACATGCTCTTACTGCTATTCTCAACAGTCGAGAAAAACAGGTTTCTAATATGTTTTAAGTACTTGCGCTTGCCAGCATGTTCTAGCACAAGTTTAGATCAGACTCCAAGATGGAAATTCAGAATTCAATCAGTAGTTCTATCTATCTTTATTCTATGACAGATGATATTATTTCATGGGAAAACTCAGTCCAGATGGGTTTATCTCCTATGGTGCTTGGAACTTTGTCAGGTAAAAGAAAAGCAAAATGGTGTACTGGTTCAAGTTACTATGGAGACCCCTTCATATTTCCAAGTTATTTCATAGTCTCTTTACTTGGAAGTCTATTCTGAACATGCCAAAGTTTGTAGGAAATCGATGCTGACATAACAGTATAGTCTTTCGTAGTTTATTCTTGATTGCTGTTCAACTTTGTTTGTAGCATATATTCTTGGTTTGTAAGAGGCTAATTTCTGTTTTAATTGATCAACGATAAATTCATATATATATATAAAGAAAGATACAAGTTACATAGTGATGTTCCTACTTTAGGCTGAACTTGCTTCTATAACTTCCACAAAAGTCCACTCTAACGCCACTTGTCTATTTCAAAAGAAAACAAACCCCTTGTTCCTTGCAATATAAAGAAACCCCATTTCAATGCAGAGAAGGTAGGTGCATCTTCATAGTCAGAACCTTTTAAGATTAGAAAGATACGACACCTATAAGCTACCATATCCATGGAGTAAATTCTTAGTTGCCTTATAAAAACCAAAGGCATTGAAAGGGCACAGAAACAGCACTGAAGCGGATGTTTCGAACATCCAGACTTGCAGCAGGGTGTTGTGAAACATCTGCTTTAACACTGTTTGCACTTCTCAATGCCTTTGAAGGCACCCCAAAATATTGTCTCCAATGGCCGACCACTTCATCTCATGTATAGGATTCACACAGCCAACTACAACCAAGCACCACATTCCAAGCATCATCTATCCTGAATGGTACAATCCACACACAAAAAAACATAGATAATTACACTTGGTATAATTAATTTATATCAACTGATGCACAGGCAAGCTAGTGAACAAGTCTAAGCCATAATTTAGTGACAACATCAATCAAAACATCTCTCTTTACCATCTAAATCAAGTAAACCATTCAATAAACAAAATCCCAATTCAAGCAAAGACTTAAAATACATGCATACCTTTGACAATCAAGGCAAAGAGTGGTAAAACAAGCAGGACAACTAAGAACAGCATCAGAATTACTTCCTTTCCTTTTCTTTTGAACCCATAATTCATCTTTATCATCAAGTTCTGGATCATAAAATTCTGGCTTTACAGAATAATCTATTTCATCATCATCAGAAACTGAAAGACACAAACACATACACAAAAAACAAAGCTTTTCAATATTAGAAAGACTAAACCTTCAATTTCACATAATTTAGAAAGAAGAGAGAGAGAGAGAGATATGCTATACTTGTCTGCTGTGAATTTGATGGGGAACCCATGTTGGTGTCTCCTTTGCTATCTCCTTCCATGGTGTTAAAACTTGAAACTAAGTTGTGTTCAGCTCGGGCCGAGTCGGCGAAGCGCTTTGAGTTGAGTCGGTGCACGCGTGTTCGAATGGAGTAGGATCCTAAACTCAAGCTGTGAAATGTGAAGCTGACACTAATTATGTCGAAAGCTAAAGAGAAGAAGAGCTAACGGAGAAATTTTTTACAAGCACTAGCATATAGTTATTGAACTAATCATTCAATACTTACTAGTAGTCTTTGATTTTTTTTAGGGTTTTAAGTACATCTTTGGCTAACTAAAACTAAGTTTCAATTAATTGTTGTTAATTTTGTTTTTGAAAATAAAACTAGCAGATTTATTTATTTAAAATATTAATTATCTTTGCTTTAATAAAAAAAGCACCATTTTTTTTTGTCAATAGATAAAAAATTTCAATCAACGATCGATAAAAGTTTTGAAGGTTGATACATTAATAAAAAGATGACATTAAATTTTTTATTCTGTTTAATAACTACTAATTACACGCTCTGCTGCTACGGGTATAGTTATTAAACTCGGATTAGAAGTTAACTCGACTAAGAAACTAGGTCACAAGTTATCTAGGTTAATTAGGGTCAACCCGAGAAAATAAAAAAAAATACTACAAATCATTCATTATCGTCATTGGAAGTATCTTTAATAGTCGTCATTAATAGATCACTATGAAAATATCCACTTTTTCCGTTGCTAAGATTGATGAATTATCTTTTACATCCAAATTTTCAGTGTAATAAAATGTCACAAAATTAATTAGATTATAATTTCATCCTTTTAAATAATTTCTAAATAGTCAAAATGAAGACAAACACAATATAAGTATCAATGTAACTTAATAAGATAAAATAATATTTGAAAAATTAGAAAAAATAAAATACTTTTTTTAATCTCAAATTATAATGAATGTAAAAAATGTTACTCCAATCTATTTTTTTTCTTGGAGTGGATATGTTAAAAAAAATTGCTCAAATTTCTCTTATAACTTGAAGTGTTACAAATTTGATTTAAAAATCATATAGCCAACATTTGTAAACCTGGAGCACAAGTTTCATATGTCATGCACCATTTATTTATATGCAAAAAATAATAAGTAAGACTATTTCAAAAACAATATTTTAAATCACTTTGAATATGAAAATAATAATGTACTTAGAGTCAAATGGTGCGATTATTTCTTGCAGATACTCAATCAAAATCATGTTCTACATTATTGAACAACTCCATATCTCTAATAAGCATGCTTTACAAAATTAGATTTTCATATGCAAATTTCTCAATGACATCTAGAAGTATAAATATGGTATTTATATATTTATCCATTGCATTGGCATCATATTGTGCATCTCATTGCTTATTGATAATGTCAATGAAAAGTTACACCCTAGTCTTTCTCCTTTGAAATCTCCTCGTCATTCCATTTTTTACATAATGAATAACCTCATATAAATATCATATTGAAAATCTATTAGCTATTTGTAGAAATCAAAATAAAAGTTTAGTCATTTGTTATTATATTTAACAAATGTTATATCTATTTCATATTTTTTAAATAAAAATAACATTAACAACATAATTTAAACAAAGATTTAATAACCAATGATAAAATATTTAATATATACAAAAACTCCATAAACCATGCTTTAATAAAACACAATTAGATTTGTGACTATGCACCTAAAACATGCTAATGAACTTAATGACTGTTGAAGTCTTAATTTTAAACATAGTTTAATCAAATACTTCGTTGGCTTCTAATGGTATACTCACATTTAACATTTATAATAAATAAAATGTTGATTCACATAAAAAAACAAAACTTCAAAAACTCTTCATTTGAGCTTTTCACTCAAGAAAAACTTTATATAATCTAGAACATCATATACCATCTATTATTTTTATGGATCGTGCAAGTCACATTTTCTATATAACTTTTACAATGATCACCATGTTATTTTTATTAAATACACTTAAAAACAACTCAATTTTAGAATGTTATCTGAAAACGATAATAACAAAAATAAAAAAGTATGAAATTATTCTAAAACAAGACATTGTTAGATGAAATTCACGTTAAATACATGATTTATCCTATGATTTGGGTTTTTAACTACAATACACTTCTGGTTTTGATTCGGTTATAATAATCTTTGTATTTACAATTCTTGATCTAATTTGATCTTCGTCTAAATTTATTTTGATAGTATTTGATATGCTGGATAATATTGATTGGACTAGACTGGACTTGACAAAACTAAAATGAAGTGGATAAATAACTTTTTTATCTTGTGTTTGGTGTACTTTGGATTGGACTGGACAATTTATCTTATTTTGTGTTTAGTAAACATTGGATAAGACACAATCGACTTGAGACCTGGACCAGTTTAAGTTTAAGAAAAAAAAATAGAAGAATGATTGATTCAATCTGATATAGTAAAAAACCTGGGTCGGCCCGAGATAAAACACAAGTAAAAAATTCATTGATTTTTTCTTTATCTTTTTTTTTGGTAAAAAAGAGGTTGCTTTGATTTTGTTTTTTAATTTGAGTCAACTCGAGTTGACCTTCTTGATCTATGACTCAGGTCTTGTCCTTGATCGACCCCTGAGTCGTGTTTTAAAACTATAATAATAATCATTTTTATCCTTACGTTGATTTGGATCAATAATCAACTTTATTTGTGACTCGGATCAACCTCCAAGTCGGGTTTTAAATTTATGATAATAACTATTTTTATCCATATATTAACCCAGATCAACTCTGGTTAATCTTTGTGTAAAGAATTGAACAAGTTTATCCTATTTTTTTAATGGAATAATTTTTTTACGAGAATAACTTTTGACATGATAAAAATTAATTCTTATACTGGCCAAATACACCAAACCGCTTCAAAAAATTGTTATCTTGTACAGTGAACATAGAAATGGATAGTTAGATTAAGTACTTGT
>Ga0307513_10012790_pt1 | contig 10335 bp, 10 predicted proteins | sample 15_EM_MG_FD_202174 | JGI IMG/M metagenome (GOLD analysis project Ga0307513, IMG submission 202174) | Populus trichocarpa ectomycorrhiza microbial communities from riparian zone in the Pacific Northwest, United States - 15_EM | ecosystem: Host-associated > Plants > Roots > Unclassified | place...
TGACTGCAATAAATTATGAGCAATATCACGATAATTTTGGGAAAACGAACTTGAATCTAGAACATGGGAGAGTGTGAGGAAGAGGTCCAGAATAGTGGCTATGTGATCAGCGCGTGCGGATGGAGGGTGGGAGTATCGTGAGTCTGGAAGGCGCGACAAGAAGTGACCGGCGTCTGGAAGGATCAGGTAAATAGTGCGGAGGGTATAGGTATCGGGACAGGGAAGGCGCATACTACAGACGCTAGGATGGCATCAGGACACAATGGCCTAGCGTCGGAAGGCGTCAGGACACGATGGCCTAGCATCGGAAGACGTCAGGACACGATGGCCTAGCGTCGGAAAGCGTCAGGACATGATACCCGAGCGTCAGAAGAAGTCAGGACATGATAGGCTAGCGTCGGAAGGCGTCAGGACGCACAGGACGTAGGGTGCGTTTCAGGACGTTGTCAGGACGCAATGGGACGTTGAGCGAATCTTCTGGACACGGGGTCGAATCGACGTCGCATCCAGAATGGGAGTTTACGTCCTATGCGTCCTGTGCGTCCTGTGCGTCTGACGTACAGGAAGAGGAATAAATCTTTTGCTGATGTTGGTCAACTTCTTCCCACAGTCCTTAACCAATGGAAGAACTGCCTCATCGATCTCCTGCATACTAGCCATGTTATTGGCTGCTGACGCAGTGGCGAGTTCATCGCATGCAGGTTTCAATCTCCTCATGCCTGCAACGATTTACTGGAATTCGGCGTCTGGGAAGTGCCAATTATCTGAAATATAGCCCCTTGCTAACATCTGATCTTGGACAGCATCCCGCCAACAAACGTATACCGGGGGCTTGTTTTTAGGGTAATGGGGGATGCCCATGCTCAACTTATGATCGTTAATCAATCGACGATCGGGGAGTCGATGAGAATACTCCCCAACGAGAGTAAAAAGGCGGAAGGTGATAGGTCTGACCCATGGGCGGCACCTGCTGCGCACCTCCGGCTGGCATGAGGGCGTACCCTACAATGTTGTTATTCTGCGCCATATCCATGGATTCTTGGTGTATATAGATGGCAGTATTTAGGGATACTTGTGATGTGATAACTGTGGCTGTTGTGGAGGTTCTGAGTGTGAGATGAAACTTGGTATGAAGCCCATCTAGTATCGTGATCAATTCACTTTAGATATCAAACACCCAGATCCTCTAGGTGATTTGAAAGAATGATGAATTCATTTCATGATTTGATAAGAAAACGCGAATCTGACGCTCTATGACAGGACTCTTCCATTGTCTGATTCAACTTGAATAAATGAAACATGATAAACGCATTCGGGCGGGAACATAATATTTGTCATCTCATTTGTTGAAAGAAACCACAGCTGATACCACGTGACGCCTACGCTAACTCTATCAACGACTAGATTATGATTATCGCATGTGCGCCCCTTGGCCCTACACACGATAAATACGTGTTGGTGTCAACACTCGACATAGCTGCACCCTCGAATCTAGACGGAGCCCGAGGGATCAACAGAGCAATGTTCAACTTGAACCATGCCTAGCAAATGTCCATTCTGCCGCCGAAAATACACCCGGTCTGGTGCATATGAGAAGCACCTACGAACTGCACACCCAGGTCTGGACATTGTCCTCTCGTCAACCGTACAATATATCAATATGGAATCAAGCATATCGCACAACCCAGACCCGAGGGAGGGCCAGGATTCCGACTGTGAATCCGATCCAGGCCCTGCTGGATCGGAGCCTGACGAATTTTGTCGAGACATTGCATACGAGTCTGATACTGAAGTATTCGATAACGCTACGTCACCCTCCGCCGGCAAACAGATTCATTATGAAGGCGCCAGGCAAGTAATCAGACACGTCGATGGTTTTGAGCATGAATACAGCAACCTGTGCGACGACCTATAGGCACCATTCAATAGCGAACAAGGTTTCAAACTGGCATCCTGGTTCATTGAGGGAAAAGTATCCAAATCAAGAATCAATCAATACTTCTCAAGTGGCCTAGGAGATGTTGAATCAGTCGGGTATAGCTCCATGCACACGCTAGAGAAGCATCTCCGGTTACTAGATCCGTACAGTCAATATCTGCAATGGTTCGAAGGACAGGTTGAGGATGGCCAAAGCACTTTGCCATGTTTTTACCACAACGTACTAGGTTGTGTTAGATATCTCCTTCGCCAGATCGCATACCGAGATGACTTGGTCTACGCGCCACGGCATGAATATGACTCCACCGGGCAGAGAATATATGCAGAAATGCATACGGCGGATTGGTGGTGGGACGTCCAGGTATAGCAACTCATCCACTTCTGCTGGGACGTTCGCGGACTGATTATAGGAGACGCTTCCACCTGGTGCTACTGCTGTTCCAATAATTGGGATGTCGGATCAGACGAACCTCACCAACTTCTCAGGTGACAAGAAAGCGTGGCCTGTCTATATTATGATCGGAAATCTTCAATCGCCCAGGCGCAACAGCCCAGGTTCCATGGCTGTTCTGCTTCTCGCCTTATTGCCTATTCCTCTCAAACTCTCAAAGTCCTCCAAAGCCGACCAACGTCAGAGGAAAATCACGCTGACACCCTACAAGATGTATTCGAACTCATCTTCGCGCCCCTACAGGACGTGGTGGCGTATACCGGCAGCGCCATTTACTGCGCTGACAGCAAGGTTCGACAGTGCTTTCCAATTCTCTTCGCGTGGATCGCCGACCATATGGAAAGCGTGGCACTCTACGGGTTAAAGACGAACACCTGTCCTAAATGCGAGGTGCCTACTCACGAATTAGGAACAAATACCAGAAGCCATCGAACCAGAGATTACGCAAGATACCAAAGATACAAACCTGAAAATCAGAACTCAGGCTCGGAGTCCAAGGACGACCACATCATGTGTCACAATCTTGGTATCGGCCAAAATATTTTTCACCGCCTCGACCGGGTTTCGGCCTCTGATCTGTACAAGCCAGACATGCTCCATAGCATTTATCTCGGGCTATTCAAGCACATGATGGACTGGATCGAGCGCTTTCTGAAGAAACATGGGCGACTGGAGGCTTTCGACGACGTTTCGAAGGCATTACCACCATACCCGGGATTCTTGGTCCCCAAAAAAGCCTACCGCGAAGTTACGCAGTGGCAAGGGAAAGAGATGAGGAATCTGGGCCACTGTATTTTGGGAGTTCTCGCGGTCGCACTCCACCAGCCTGGAGGTGCACAAGTAATCCCTTTCAAACGTGCTCTTGGATGCGTCAGGGTACTGGTCGACTTCAATATGATGGCGCAATACCGAAGCCACACGTCTGAAACCATAGCCTACATGGAAGATTATCTGGACCACTTTCATAAGCTAAATGATATCTTCTTAGAATTTCGAGTAACAAAACGCACACAGGACAAGGTTGACAAGCAACGAAATCAGATTCGACGTCAGAGAGCCCTGGTGATTGAGTGAGTGGCCCCATCCCTATGGCGCCGGATGCACGACGACAATCGTCAAGAAGAAAACGACCTCTATCAGGACTTGGTCCGTGGCGAATCGCATTTCAACTTTATCAAGATGCATCTACTAAGCCACTTTTGTGACCATATAGGCCAGTTTGGCAACCTTCGAATGTATTCCAGAGAGATCAGAGAGCTCACTCACAAGACGCAAATCAAAGACGGATGGCGCCAATCGAACACAAATGATGCAGCGCGCCAGATCGTCCACAGCTACGGTCGTCAACATGCCATCAGAATGCGACTGTTGAACCTTGAATCTCTAAAATGTCGCGACGCCGATCTCTCAGGTGACGTATTGCATCATTTAGACAGGACGGACAGCACCATGACCGCTGCTGCTCCGGTTGTCCACAGGAGGGTCCTGAAGGGACGTCGGGAAGATGTGTCCAACGTCGTGGATTTTAGCGGGATCTCGAGAGTCTCACTCAATATTATATATCGTGAATTGATCTGATATAGCAGACATAACCTGCCCGCAGCGCACCGTCTTCCTGAGGACCATGCGATGCTTCGATCACTCCCCGTTGAGCTACTCACACAACTTGAAATCCCGGTTCTTGCGTTCCAAGAAGCCGATGTTTACGAGATCCACCGTGCACGATTCACCGGTGATCTACACTTTCGAAACCAGGGCAGTCGCAATGATTGGGTTTGGGTACAAGCGGGTACGCAAGAAATGTATGGTGCGCTGAGGGGTCGTCTGCTGGCAAAGCTAGTTGCCCTCCTAAAAATCAGGGACTACAGATCCGACGATACTGTGCGTCGGGTCGCGGGTGTTCAGATGCTGACCCCAGTCAACTCAGGGCGCCTATCGGATCAACATGGTCTTGTTACAGTGCAGATGAGGGGGGACGCACGAGGGTTTACAATAGTCGATATAGGGACAATCCTTGGTCTGGCGCATCTGATCCAGGAGGAGGACCGGCGCTGGCTTATAAATAGCCGGATTGATTTGAGAAAATTTAATGAAGTTTATTAAAGAATCTGGATGAGAGAATCAGGACTCGGCTATGCGGGAGAATCATACATGATCTTGATACTGTATATAGAAGATATAGAAGCAACTTTAAACCCACATCATGAGTTCGCCAGACCAGTGAGGCGTGATACTTGATACGTGAGATGTGAGATGTGAAAAAAAAGGTGCTGCTGCCCCAGACGCCAGCAGACCGACGTCTGAGGAAGCAGCGAATTAATTCACGTTGAGAGTACTTGAGCTGGGATGAGGGGCGGGATACGTCAGGACACAGAGAAGAAGTGACGCGGAGCAAGCACAATCAGGAAGAAGAGGCGACGAGAGGGAGAATCTGGGGTAGTCTGGACGTCGGGAGAATGGGACGTTGGGTCAGGACGTAAGGAACGTTGCGACGTTGCGTCAGGACGTAAGGAACGTTACGACGTTGGGTTAGGACGTAAGGAACGTTGCGACGCAAGTCAGGACGCACAGGACGCATGGGACGCAGAATATCCGGCACTTGCGTCAGGACGCAACGCCGGCGGATCAGACGCAAGATCCGTTTTTGCTGATGTTATCCCATTCCAGCAAGAACAAATCCCCATTTGAGCTTTCTGACCTTCCAACTCTTCCTTATTTTGATTCCATTCGGCATCCAGTTCCACTCCATCATGCAATAAACACTCTTCCATCGTCTATTACCAGCTGTGACATCATTGAGCCCAATGATATCATGAAATTATTCCTCACGGATGAGCTCATATCCATAATGACTCACCATACCAACCTATATGCGGAGGCTAAAGCTGCTGGAGTAGCACAAGAGATGCGGGACTAGAGACCAATAGTTCCAGGCGAGCTGAGAGTGTGGATTGGTATGATAATCTATATGGGAATATTTTCTGGTAAAAGCTCTAGTATCCGAGAATCCTGGGTGAAAGATGGACTTCATCCGGCTCATGACACCTCACGATTTATGAGCCAGGCTCGCTTTGACCAAATTAAGCGATACTTTCATATCTCTCATCCTGGTGCACCGAAAACCAGCCCTCAAGGCAAGCGTTTATGGCACCATAAGGTTGATCCAATCCTTGACCAGCTTCGCGAGTCATCACAATCTTATCGAATTCCTTCCTCAAATCTTACCATCGACGAGGCTATGATCTCTGTATTGGAAGATCTGCTGATACAGTGAAAATGCCTAATAAACCAATCGAACTTGCGTTCAAGTTTTACTGCTTAGCCAACCGTGGTTATATTATTGACTTTATTCCCACCTCGAACACCAGCAAGCTTGACCCTGTCCCTTCAGTCTCCGACTTCTCTCCTACCAGGAACTGTGTATACCATCTTACTCGCCAGGTTTCTACCCTACCATCACTCTCCAAGCAAAAAGGTTCAGGCCATTATGCTTGGAATTTGTATGTCGACAACGACTACACTAATGCTTCACTTTTTCGCAAGCTGAGAGTGGATGGCATTAGAGCATGTGGGACTGTACGGGCAAGCTCTAGGGACTTTCCAAATAGCTTAAAGACTTTATCAAATCAATGGTCAAAGATCCCTTACCATCATCGGGCAGGGCTAGTCCTGGAGGGAGGAGGCGTGATGTTATGGATGGATAATAAGCCTGTAACCATGATGTCGACAATCCATCAGCTGCGAGGACGATCTTCAGAAGTTAAGCGGCTACGTCGTCATCCTACTCGGTCTAATCCAGCAGCAGCAGCGCACATTTTCGGAAGTCAGGCACGGCTTATTCAGGATATTCCCAGGTGCATCAATGACTACATCCATCATAAAGGTGGGGTAGATATTGCAGATCAATACCGATGCTACTACAATACTCAACTCACCTCCTTTCGTACTGAAAAACCCCTTTTGGTCCGGGGGTCAACCTCTGCAGAGTAGGAAAACAGAAAGAACACAACCTGTTCCGAAGCGGGTCCAGTGGGAAGGAAGTAGGAAGATGGAGAAAAAGAAGGAAAAAAGCTCGTTGAGCAAAGTCTTATCGGAGAAGAAAACTTCTTCCCCAAGTTCCGTAAAATTAAAAGAAGCTAGACACTCAATTGTCCACTCTCATGTAAAGAAAGGCTCTCCTTTCTTGTTCTCAAGAAAACACTGTTGATGTAACCACGATCGTCCGCTCTCCTGTTGAATACAGGAAGGCTTAAGGCCTTTTTAAAGTTCCCGCTCCTACCTTTGCCCGGGCAACACAACTGGCGCATCAACCCGCCTCCAGCTACCTCTATCTACGGTTTCTATCTATATAAAATCTAAGTAAAAGCAAAGAAACCTAGTAACTAACTTGCCCCATTGCCAGCCCCACAGTACCTGGTATCCAATGTTCTTCTGGGCTCTCGATACTGCAATAATCAACTCATTTATCATCTTTCGTGATACCCCTGCCACGAGTACCTCACAGAGTCTTGATCATAAGGATTTTCGTTTACAAGCAGCATGGGCCTTGATCCTCCAAGGGTGGTGTCAAATGGGTGAAAACACTACACACAAAACACCAGCAACAAGAGCTGCTAAAAGATCCAAATATGCCCCTTCTACTGCACTCCCACCAGCTCGCCACCTCCCTTGACCTCATCTACCCATTCATACTAGGTCTCGAGTCGATTGTTTTCTATGTAAATGGAAAAGAAAGAAAGCGGGTGGTGGAAAGGGAAGTGAGAGGGATATCCAAGATCCCGGTGGAAATGTCATCAATGTGGGCTAAATCTTTGCTTAACTGACAAGCGAAATTGCTTTCATGATTTTCATCACATGTAAAATCCTATTAGATCTTTTCTTTCTTTATCTATATTTTTTCTGTAAATATAGAAATTGGTTGGTGCTCTGTCATCGGTTCGCAGAGAATGCGAAATCTTTGCTACGGTCGATGGGATAACCCTGGATATGCTGGAATTAGTACTAGACTATGGACGATGCTTACAAACATAAGATATCGGGTGCCCGTGAGGCTTCCATGAGCTCTCTCGACACTGAATTAACACGCCCCAGTTCCAGAATGTACTTGAGTGTCTGTAAAAATCGGAAGCTAGGGGTGGCAAAGCAGCGACCAGAAAGATTGGGAGAAAAAGATGTCTAGAGAGCTCGGTAGTGTAATTAGACTTCTGTTAAATGTTGGAATTAGGCTTTCGGATATGCACTGTCTACGCATTTAGAGTACGACAAAGCCGGTCATTCGCCCTTGGTTCCAAGTTAGACTTACTGCATTTGATTTTTTCCCTCATGTTACCGCCCAATCAGTCGACTGGTTATGCAATTCGGTTCTCACTTGTTTTCTCTTGCCTTCCATATTGTTTCCTTATTTTCTTTCCTACTGCGGACATATGTTGCTGCTTCACTGTATAAATAGTAGGCCTTCCTGGCCCTCTGAGATTGAACGAAGTTCCTCAGTATCTGTGTATACATGTTTCCGGTATACGGCTTGACAATTGAACCGTTTTTCAATATTAAAAAAATGAGTTTAACCGAGTGATATGCCATGAATATGGAGAGTAGCAGACCGATATGGGCAGGACTAAGGGCAAAGGTGTGAAGTGCGGGTGTGAAAAGGAAAATACGACTTGTTCTAGAATTTCAAGGCTCTGCAATTGGTTTTACGGGATTCTGCCGGCAGTACTGGTCACTCTCCTTTCTTCTTTGGCTTACTCTCCTAGGGATTCTTGGGCCGCATCCCTATTGGGGAGTTCTATATTTTGTTGTTTTCTGCTCACTAACCTTGCATGACAGGTTCTTCCGATTTTTATGGACGTATCTGAGTACTAGCAGCACATTACAGGAAAGGTGGGGGCATGGCCGTTGTGGCTATACTGGAGTTCGTTGGAAGATTTTCCACTTGGGATCACGCATGTCACATAAGCGTATATACCGCTTAACTTAGTACTGCATCTAACAAAGGAAATGTCGATTGGAAGATAATGTCTTAGATAAACTTTATTGATGGAGGTGGTACGATCGCGCACCACCGGTTGAAGGGAGGGAGATGTCAAGGCGTATGATACGTGCTGGTTCATTGGAGGTTGCTAGCTAACGGCTGCTTAGGTGTATAGTGAAAACTTCTATTATAAATGAATAACCTTAGACACCCGTCCATGCCATAGAGTGCCCACAAACGTCTGCACTTCAGTCCATACTATGTGCTCTTTCTGTTACCTGCGCTCCTGGATGTTTCTAATACGACGTTCTACTGCTGGGATTAATATAACATCATCTTTAGCTACCCGACTGTGAGAGGCTCAAGAGGGCCGGGAGATAGGAGGAAGGTCGAGACTTCAACCGTCCTACTAACTTCTAGCGTTAGTGTTCGAGGGAATACTGTAAGCAAACGTACTTTACACGGTTGATACCATACGGTAAATTGCAGTAAACTGCACCAGGAAGGCGGTATACTGAAAAACGGTATTTCCCACCTTAAATTCTGATATTAGGTAATCTTGTCTTCCATCATATGTGCCGCGTGTCTATAGAGGTTGAAGTGATATAACCTCTGGCCTTTGGGGTCTACACTAGTAATAAGCATTCGGTATATGCTTGGGAGGGAGTTCATAAAGCTGGAGACACTTTATGTTATGTCAACTTCACTCTCCTCTTGATTGGTTCCTTATTGCTGATTGTACAAAAGACTTCGGTGAGGGAGTCTCTCCATGATTTCTCTTTCCGTTTGTCACTTTTTTTTTGGATGAGCAGTTCTGTGAACTTAGCCTCAAGAAGAAGAAGAAAAAAAAAACAGGTTGAGAATGTCGAAGAACTGGTGAGAGGGGGGCAGCTCCTGCGAAATATTGGCTAGGATGGGGGTTCTTGGCTATAAGCGAGTATCATACTAGGATCCGAGATTATAATCTGAAGCTCCATGATTGTCGGCCGCTGGTATGTTTGTCATACTAGTACATTATCGTATGGCGCCGTATTGTATCGTATGGTGGCTTACCGTACCATATGGTCTTGAGACTACCTGTTACCGTAGAAACTCAAATAATTGAACCGTGTGCTATGTAGTTGAGATTTCCTCCCTCAGTAAGGCCGGAGAATTTTTGTTTTTTTCTGTCTGAGAAGGGGGAAAGGGGCTGTGGTTTTCCTGTGCTTTTTACCCCCCTTCCCAGAGAAGGTACCGTAAAAACTCGATAGATCCACTAAAGGGGATCTTAGCACGAGTCACCTTCTAAACCGCAATAGGTTTAGAGGAGTAGGTTAATAAAATTGCGAATATAAGTTAAATAAGATTCTGCAAGCTCGCCTCCCCAACCTATACCTAGTCTGGAAAACACTATTCCTTCTCGGGGTGTTTCGTCTCTGATCGGGGTGATCCGAGGTCGATGAACTTTAGTGGATCTATCGAGTTTTTACGGTATGGTAACTTTGGACTTCATAGCACACGGTTCAATTATTAGTAATTGTGTTCACAAACGTCAGAAAATTATGGGTGCCGATACTTTCGTCATTTTGGATGTGATGGGAGAAAATTCCTCCTGGTGTGGTTGCTTTTTCCTTCCCCGCTGGTCTCACTCATTTTGGTGTGGTGGGCAGATTTCCCTTCCCTCTTGCCTGGTTTTGGTGTGGTGGGCAACTTTCCCCTTCCCTCTGATCTGGTTGGTTTTGGTGTGGTGGGGGATTTCCCTTCCCTCTTGCCCGGTTTTGGTGCAGTGGGTAATAAGTTTTCCCTTCCCTCTCTGGTCTCGCTCATTTTGGTGTGACAGGCAGATTTCCCTTCCTTCCTGCTTGGTTTTGGTGTGGGTAGACCGACCGTGCCCTGAGCGAGGTGGTGCCCTCAGCGAGGCGCGGCGCTCATAGTCCAATGAGGACTCTTACTAAACACCGGTTCCGCCACAGCAACACTACCATGCCTCGCTGAG
>Ga0307513_10012791_pt1 | contig 10335 bp, 10 predicted proteins | sample 15_EM_MG_FD_202174 | JGI IMG/M metagenome (GOLD analysis project Ga0307513, IMG submission 202174) | Populus trichocarpa ectomycorrhiza microbial communities from riparian zone in the Pacific Northwest, United States - 15_EM | ecosystem: Host-associated > Plants > Roots > Unclassified | place...
TCGCCGTGATGCCAGTGAGAGGCTGGTGGAGCGACTACATCGGGCTCATGACGAAGGAGTTGCCATTCTCGCTGATCGTCACGGTTCGCGCGGTTGGTCTCGACATCTATAACATGATCGAAGTGGGGCTCATGCCAACGCTCGAAGTGCCTGTCTAGAGCTGTCCAGAGCGGGCTAGCGAGTCGTCTGCGCCGCGCTGCTCGGCGCGGCGGTCGCGTGCGAGACGGCGGCGCCGGCTGCTTCGAGCTGACCCAGCACGTGGCTGGCAGCGACGATGACGATCGGCCGGAACGCCAGGTTCAGGATCGGCACGGCGAGGGTGACCGCGGTCGCCAGCGCGAAGCCGACGACGAGCGCCGGGTGCTGCTCGACGAGCGCGATCTCCTCGCGCCAGGGCAGGGACAGCCGATCGCACAGCCGCGCGAACCGGCGCACGAGGCGACCGGCGACCGGCACGCGGTCGGCGACGTGGAGCAGGCCGCGCACGAACCACGGGGGCGGCACGCGCAGCGCGGCGGCGTCGAGATCGGCAAGCGTCTCTCCGGGGCGCAGCACGCGCGCCGAGTCGAACGCTTCCACGACGACCCAGTGCAGCGCCCACACCGCCGCGACCGCCTTGACCAACAGCCAGCCGACGCCGGGCACGAGCTGGAGCAGCGCGGTGATCGGCGCGAGCGCGATCGCGATCAGGATCGCCTGCTTGACCATGCGCCCGACGTTGCGGCGCAGCGGCTCGATGCACGGCTCGACGTGCGAGAAGCCGAACGCATGGCGTGCCTGGACCGCCAGCCGCGCGTAGTGGCTGGCGAGGACGATCGTCGGCAGCGGCGCGAGCACGGCGAACGTCGTGTAGAACCGGTGCAGGAAGCTGCCGCCGTCGCTGAGCAGCGCGATCACGGCGCAGAACGCGGCGAGCAGGACGGCGGGCACCAGCGCCGCCTCGAGCAGCTTGCGGTGGGTCGCCAGCATCCGCGGGCGGCGGCCGCCGGGCGACGCTGTCGTGGATCGCGGCGAAGCGGCTGTCACCTGGCATTCGTGATGCCGCAGTGTGACCCACAATGCATCGCGAGGCGAGCCTCCCGCTATCGCCGGCGCGCGCTGGCCTCGACTCGCACGGAACGGCGCGCTGATCGTACATTGGCCGGCATGACCGATACTGTGGAGCTCGAGCCCGCCGCGACGATGCGGTCATCGCCCCGTGCCACGGTGCTGACGACGATGACCTGCTGGCTGACGGCGATCGTGCTCGCGATCTGCGCCTGTCATCCCGCCGCCGGCCCGACCGGCCCGCGCCCCGACGCGCGCGGCCAGGCGCTCGATCGCCAGGTCCCCGGCCTGCTGCGCGACTACCACGTGGCCGGGGCTGGCGTCGCCATCCTCGAGCACGGCGCGGTGGTGTGGACGGGCTATTACGGCGAGCAGGGGCCGGGCGTACCGGCGACCGCGCGCACCGTGTTCAACACCGCGTCGGTCGCCAAGACCATGACCGCCGAGACGCTGATCGCGCTCGCCGCGAAGGGCCTGATCTCGCTCGACGAGCCGATCTCGCGGTACGTCCGCGATCCGGAGCTCTCGAGCGACCCGCGGTTCGCGAAGCTGACGTGTCGGCTGCTGCTCTCGCACCGCGGCGGCCTGCTCAACTGGCCGTACGAGTACGAGGATGGCCACGCCGCGTTCATCGCCGAGCCTGGCACCAAGTTCAGCTACTCCGGGATGGGCGTCGAGCTCGCGGCGCGCTACGCCGAGGCCAAGCTCGGCAAGGACTTCGAGGTCCTCGCGTTCGAGCACGTCCTCGCGCTGCTCGGGATCACCGAAATGGCGCTCGGCCGGATCAAGCCGTGGATGACCGGCCGGCTCGCCACGCCGATGGACGCCTCCGGCGCCTATTTCACGATCGCCGCGAGCACCGGTCGGCTCGCCGCCGGTGACAACGGCTGGAGCGCGGCCGACGATCTGCTCACCACCGTCGACGCCTACGCCCGCTTCCTGGCCGGCGTGATCCGCAGCGACCACCTGGCGCCGGCCTGGATCGCCGAGCGCACCCGCATCCTCGCCTCGCTCGAGGGCGATCCGATCTGGAACTGCGTCCCCGGCCCCGACCTCACGTGCGCCACGCACTACGGCCACGCCCTCGGCTGGATGGTGTACCAGTTCGACCACAAGACGGTCGTCAAGCACGGCGGCAACGACAAGGGCGAGAACGCTCTCGTGATCTACTCTCCGGACACCGGCAATGGCGCCGCAATCTTCATCAATGGCGGCAATGGCGCACCGGTCTCGACGCAGATCCTCGCGCTGATCAATGACCAGCCCGAGATCGCGGCCTACTACCGCCAGCTCGTGAAGAAGTTCTACAACGTCGCGCTGCCCGTGCTGCCGGCCGCGCGGTGAGCTGGCTACCCGCGACATCACCCTTCTTTGCGCCCCTGCATCGCCGCCGCCCTCGGGCTGGTCTCGATAGATCGCCGACGGCCCTGATGCGTTGCGCAACCCATGTCGCGTCGCTGGCTGATCGGTGTCTCGCTTGTCGCCCACCTGGGCGTCGTCGTGGCCGTGTGCGGTGCCCGGGTCTGGCCGCTCGATCGCCTCACGGCAGACGCCGCCATGATCGCGCACGTCAACACGTTGCTGTATCCCGCTGCGCCCTGCAGCCCGCCGACCCTCCGGCGGCCGAAGCCGAGCGTGGTCAAGCGCCCGCCGATCGAGCTTCCCCAGGACGGTGGGGAAGGATGCGGCTGGGACGATACGTGCGTGGAGACCGTGCCGGTGTGCGGCGACGGCGTGCTCGGGGCTCGCGAGGAGTGCGACGACGGCAATACGGCCGACGGCGATGGTTGCTCGTCGACCTGCCGCGTCGAGGCGAAGTGGCCGCGGATCACGCTGGTCGCTGCCACCGTCCTGGAGCACCTGCGGGTGTCGGGCGACACACGGCTCCAGCCCGACCCGGCGACCCTGCAGCAGATCCGGCGCGACGGGAGGACCACCGCGCGCTGGGCGGTCAAGGTGTGCGTCTCGGCGGACGGCCGTGTGAGCTCGGCGGTGATGTTGATGTCGAGCCGGTACGATGCCTATGACGCGGCCATCCTGTCGGCGATCCGTGGCTGGCGCTACCGGCCCTACTTCCTCGACGGCGTCGCCGTGCCGGTGTGCAGCGCCGTGAGCTTCCGCTCGTGACTAGCTCGGCGAACGAGCGAGCCCCGGCCTGCTCGTGACCGCAGCGCGGACGAGTGCGCGAAACGCGTGCGCCGCTGGGTCGGAGTGGGTGCGCTCGTGCCAGCTCATCGAGAACGTCGTCGCGTGCACGGGGAGCGGCGTGGCGAGCGCACGCAGGCCGCGACGGATCATCGACGACGGGACCATCGTCACCAGGTCGGTCGCGGCGACGACATCGATGGCGGCGCTGAACGAGGGCACGGTCACCACGATGTCTCGCGCGATGCCGGCCTGCGCGAACGCCGCGGCGAAGGGATCGTGGAACCGCTTGGCGGGGACCATCTCGACGCGCACGTGCTGGAGCTCGCCGAGCCCGCGTCGCGAGACCTTCGCGCCCGCGGCGTGACCGCGTCGCGCGACGAGCTCGGTGCGCTCCTCGAACAATCGCTCGGCGTGAAGCCCGGGACCCTTGCCGGCGATGCCGACGTGGACGTCGACCTCCGACGAGCCGAGATCGCCGAGCGAGATCAAGGCCTCGATGCCGACGACGCGCAGGTGCGCGCGCGGCAGCGCCTTGCGCATCGCGGCGGCGAGCCGCGGCACCCACACGACCTGGCCGACGTCGGCGACGGCGAGCGTGAACCGCCGCGTGCACGTCGCGGGATCGAACGGCGCGGTGACCAGGGCGAGCTCGAGATCGCGCATCGTGCGCGCGAGGATCGGCGCGAGCTCGACGGCGCGCGGCGTCGGGACGATGCCGCGCCCCTTGCGCGTCACCAGGGGATCGCCGATCGAGCTGCGCAGGCGGGCGAGCGCGTTGCTGACCGCCGAGGGCGTGACGTGCAAGCGATCCGCCGCGCGCGCGACGTTCTGCTCGGCCAGCACGACGTGGAGCACGAGCAGCAGGTTGAGATCGATCGCGGCAATGCTCACGGCTGGTGAGGTTACAGCTGACGAATCATGACTTCCAGCGCGCATGCCGCGGACGCACGCTATCGCCATGACTCACTCCTCCACCTGGATCGCCGCGATCGCGCTGGCCGCCTGTGCCCCGCCCACGCGCACCAACGTGCTTGACTCGTACATCTCGCATCGCGCGCTCGGCGCGGGCTCGCCGATCGTGTTTCTCCACGGCAACCCGACCTCGTCCTATGTCTGGCGCAACGTCCTGCCTCACCTCGCCGAGCAGCATCGCTGCCTCGCCCCGGACCTGATCGGCATGGGGCACTCGGGGAAGCCCGAGAGCGCGTACCGCTACGCAGATCAGGCGCGCTACCTCGACGCGTGGTTCGACGCGATGGATCTGCGCGACGTCGTGCTGGTCGGCTACGACTGGGGCGGCGTGCTCGCGATCGACTGGGCATCGCGCCATCCCGATCGCGTACGCGGTATGGTCGTGTTCGAGACGATCTTGCAGTCGCTGCGCTGGGCCGAGTACCCGCCGCAGGGCGCCGAGTTGTTCCGCGCGCTGCGCACGCCCGGCGTGGGCGAGAAGCTCGTGCTCGACGACAACGGGTTCCTGCCGAAGTCGCTCGGCAACGGCGTCAAGCACGGCCTGTCGGAGGCCGATCGTGCAGAGTACTACGCGCCCTATCCCGACGCGAAGTCGCGCCGCCCGATGCTGCAATGGACGCGCTCGCTCCCGATCGATGGGGAGCCGGCCGACGTCATGGCGATCGTCACGCGCAACGCCGACTGGCTGGCCGCGACGCCGATTCGAAAGCTCTTGCTGACGTTCGATGGCAACGGCCTCAGCAACGCGGCCGCGGTCGTCGACTGGGCAAAGCACGCCGGCTTCGACGTCGAGGCGCTCGGGCCGGCCGGTCACCACGCGCCGGAGGACGCCCCGCGCGAGATCGCGATGGCGATCCGCCGTTGGGTCGACCGCTAAGACCGAAGACCGAACACCGAAGACCGAAGACTGACCACCGAAGACCGACCACCGACGACCGACGACCGACGACCGACGACCGAAGACCGACCACCGACGACCGACCACCGAAGACCGACCACCGACGAGGCTCTCCCCAATGAGCCGGTGAGCCCGCTACGGTCCGACGTCCCGGTAGCGGCGCGCCAGCGCGCCGGTCGCAAGCGCGAGCTCGAGCGTCGCGAGCAACAGGCCGTCTTCACCGTAGGGCTGGTAGCCGAGCAGCGTCGCGTCGGGTCGCACCACTGCCGACGTGGTCGGCGAGCCGGCGCTCGCGTAGTTGACGCTCGCGATGTAGCACGTGTTCTCCGCGGCCCGGCACAGCAGCGCCTTCTCGTGAAAGGTGTTCGCCGGATCGCCGAACGTCGACGGCACGAAGCTCCTCGGATCGGCCTCGTGCAGGTGGGGATGAAACACGACCTGCGCGCCATGGCGGACGGCCCAGCGCACCGTCTCGGGGTAGCGCCAGCCCTCGTGGCAGATCGCGATCCCGAACGTCATCCCGGCGGCCTCGAACACGCGGCGGCCGGTCGTCGCCGGCGCGTACGTGTCGTCCTCCGACGGATCGAGCTGCACCTTGTCCTGAAACCCGAGCCGCGTCCCGTCGCGATCGATCACGAGCGCCGTCGCCAGCACGCCGCCGTCGACCACGCGCTCGGTGCCGAGGATCACCGCGACGCCCGCGCTCGCCGCGGCCTCTCCGATCGCGCTCCACGCCCGCTCGAGGAACGCGGGATCCGGCGCGGGCGGGACATGCCCGAGGCCGCGATAGCCGGGCACGTAGCATTCCGGAAAGCACACCAGCTGCGCGCCCGCGGCGCCCGCCTGCGCGATCGCGCGCTGTACCCGGCGAACCGAGTCCTCCGGCGTGGGTGGGTAGCGAAGGTTGGCGAGCGCGATGCGGACCGTGGTCATCGCGCGACGATATCCGGGTTCGGGCGTCTGGTCCTCCACGTCACCACCGGACGCTGAGGCAAACGTGGCACGAATCCGTGAATCCTTTCGCCTCCGCCGAGGCTTCTCCTGACGTCCGTCGTCACAAGAACCGAAACAAGGAACTGACCATGAATGCTTCCAGGTGGACCCACGTGCTCGTCGTTCTCGGCCTGATGTACTCGTTCGCATCGCCGGCCCGGGCTGACTCCAAGCCCACGGTGATCGCCGTGATCAACCGCGCCGAGTGGTGCTCGGTGTGCAAGACGCACGGCGAGCGCGCCGGCAAGGCGATCATGGCGGCCAACGCCGACGGCGCGCTCCAGCTCGTCGTCAACGACATGACGAGCGATGCGACCACGAAGCAGAGCGCGGTGGCGCTCAAGGCCGTGGGCCTCGATCGCGCGATGGCGCTGTATACCGCCACGGGCGTGCTGTACCTGTTCGACGCGGCGACGAAGCGGCCGCTCGCCCAGGTCACCGTCGCAAACACCGATCAGGAGATCAAGATGGCGATCGACCTGGCGCGCAAGGCCGCCGCGCACCGACCGTGATACGGCCGGCATTCCGGACGCCAGGCCGGTCATCGCGCGCGACGTCGGCGCTGCACTCCCGGCTGCCTCGTGCGCGCCGAGGTCGCCGCGAGGTACATCTCCCGGTACTCGGTACATCGACGGCGCAAGGTCCGAGCCGGTGGTTCATCCGAGCCGGTGGGTCACGAGCTCGCCGGGCTACCGCCGCACATCGACATCAGCGATTGGAATTGCCAGAGGCGACACGTACAATCGCCGGCGGTGAAGGAGAAGTGGGCTCCGCGCGGCGACACGATTTCCAATACGGTCAGGCCCTCTCTATCGCCACCAGGGAGCTCGGTGGTCGATGCGCCGCTTGCCCGAGCAGGGGCGTCGCTTGCCGACCAGGCGGTCGCGGTGGATACGTTGGCGACCGGGACCTGCTTCGACCGCTACGTCGTGCTCGAGTGCCAGGGTCGCGGGGGCATGGGAGTCGTCTACGCCGCCTATGATCCCAGGCTCGATCGCAAGATCGCGCTGAAGCTCCTGCACCACACGGACGTGGAGGGGCGACGCCGCCAGCGCCTGCTGCGCGAGGCGCAAGCACTGGGGCAGCTCGTACACCCGAACGTCGTCGTCGTGTTCGACGTGGGTAGCTGTGATGATCGTCTGTTCCTGACGATGGAGTTCGTTGCGGGCCAAACGCTGCGCGCGTGGCTGCAAGTGCCGCGGCCCTGGCGCGACGTGGTGCGCGTGTTCGTCGAGGCGGGGCGCGGGCTTGCGGCGGCCCATGCGGCCAACGTGATCCATCGTGACTTCAAGCCAGAGAACGTGCTGGTGGGCTCGGATGGCCGCGTTCGCGTCGCCGACTTCGGCCTGGCACGCCCGTCGGCCGACGTGGGATCTCCCGAGGCGACACGCCCGGGACCGGCGACCAGCTTGACACTGTCGGGTGCGGTCATGGGAACGCCCGCGTACATGTCACCGGAGCAGGCGGCCGGCGAGCACGTCGATGCACGCTCCGATCAATACAGCTTCTGCGTGGCGTTGTTCGAGGCACTGCATGGCCGGCGACCCGGCGGTGGCGATCCGTCGCGCTCCATCGCGGCGCACGTCCCCTCGCATCTTCGTCGCGTGCTCGACCGCGGTCTGCGGGCCGTCGCGGCCGAGCGCTACCCCGCGATGGACACGTTGCTTGCCGAGCTCGCGCGTGATCCGCGGGCGGCGCGGCTCCGGGCGGGAGCGACCACCATCATCGCGCTTGCGGGGCTCGCCAGCTTCGGCGCGCTGCGCGGTCGCGAGCACCAGCAACCACCGTGCCGTGACGCCAAGCGGAAGCTGATCGGAGTCTGGGACGACGCGACCAAGCAGGCTCGTCGCGCAACGTTCGCTGCCACGAAAAAGCCGTTCGCCACCGCCGCGTGGACCAGCGTCGAGCGCGCGCTCGATCGCGGCACCGCTGATTGGGTCGCCGAATATACGGACGCATGCGAGGCCACGAGCTTGCGGGGCGAGCAGTCGGCGGAGTTGCTGGACCTCCGCATCGAGTGCCTCGATGCCCAGCGGCGTGAGCTCAAGGCGTTCGTCCAGCTGCTGGCCAGCGCTGACGGCGCGATCGTCCAGCGGGCGCCGCAAGCCGCCGAGTCGGTGATGGAGCTCGGCCCATGCCGTCGGACCGACGTGTTGCGGCAGACGGTACGACCACCGCACGGCGTTGCCACCCAGGTGCGCGTGGGGGCGCTGCAGACGTTGCTCGCCGAAGCGTCGGCGCTGTTCGACGTTGGCGATTACGTGGAGGCCGGGAGCCGAACGCGTCACGTGCTCACGGCCGCGCGCGAGCTCGGCTATTCGCCGTTGCTGGCCAAGGCGCGATTCCGCCTCGCGCTGGCCGAGGATGCCGCGGGTGATCGATCGGCCGCCGTTGCCGGGCTCCTCGAGGCTACATCTCTGGCAGAGACCGCACGCGATGATCACCTGCGGGCGCAGGCCCTGGCCGAGCTCGTCCGCGTTCTCGCTCGGCTGGCGCGCTACGATCAGGCCGACGGATATGTGGAGCTCGCCGAGGCGGTGACCAGGCGCGCCGGGGATGATGATGATCTACACGTACGCTTGATCAAGGCCCGCACCGGGCTGGCCAAGGGACGTGGCCGGTTCGATGCGGCGCTCGCGCTGTGCAAGCAGCACGTTGCCCTCCGCGAGCGCAGCACGGCCTCCAGGCCGGCGGAGCAGGCGGGTGCCTGGGTCAATCTCGGCGACGCCTATCGCCTGCTGGGCGACCGCGAGCATGCCATCGAGATCAGCAAGTACGCGCTGGCGCGAACGAACGAGGCGCTGGGGAACGCGCATCCGGCCACGGCCCTCGCGGCGAATAACGTGGGTGCCGCCTACGCGGAGAACTACCAGGACGCGGAGGCCTTGCCGTACTTCGAGCGGGCGCTCGCCATCCGCGAGGCCGCCCTCGGAGCTGACCACGCGGACGTCGCGACCAGCGCACAGAATCTCGGGCTTCTGCTGGGAAATCTGGGACAGTTCGACCGGGCACGGCCGCACCTCGAGCGCGCGCTGGCGATCAAGGAGAAGGCGCTGGGGCCGACCCATCCCGGTGTCGCGATGGCCTTGTGGTCACTGGCCAAGCTGCACCTTCAGCGCCGTGATCCAGGCGCGGCGCTCTTGGTCGCGCGTCGTGCGCTCGATATTCGCGAGCACAAGCTCGGGGCGGAGCACCCGGATGTCGCGTTCGCGTTGGGGCTGGTGGCGGAGGCGGAGCTGGCCCTTGGACGCGCGGCGGCGGCGCTTCCGCGTGTCGAGCGCGCGGTGGCGATCATCGCGCGCGAGAAGCACATGGACCTGGATCTCGCGGAGCTGCACTTCACGCTCGCGCGCGTGTTGTGGGCGGAGGGGCACGAGCGGGCACGCGCTCGCACGCTCGCGGCCACGGCGCGCGACGTATTCACGTCCAGGGGGGAGGGCATGCGCAAGGAGTTGCTCGAGGTCGACACATGGCTGCGCGACCACGGGGGCATCGCGCGATGAACGCCACGCGACCGTCGCCGCGCGCTGCCCTCGATGTGTCGGCCGCTTGCTCCGTGCGAGGTTGGCCGTCTTGCGTTCGCTGTCACCGAGACTGAGCATGCTGTTCGAAGGTCTGGGCGATGCGGACCGTGGTCATCGCGTGACGATATCCGGGTTCGGGCGTCTGGTGCTGGTGATCAAGATGGCGATCGACCTGGCGCGCAAGGCCGCCGCGCACCGACCGTGATACGGCCGATGGCCTCCTGTTTCCAGGTCAGTCTGGACAGTACGGGACTGCCTTCTTCACGGCCTCCGCGTCACCGATGCGCGTGACCAGCTCGTAGGGCATGCAGCCGTTCAACGCGTCCGGTGCCTCGACCTGCAACTCCACGTCGGTGGTCCCCGGGGACAGCGCCAGCTTGACCTCGGTCTTGGCGAGCTCGTTGCCGTCCTGCCGCAGCGCGAGGCGCGCCGGCGTGGGGGGCTCGACGCTCCTCGGGACGGTGACCTTGATGGTGCAGCGCAGGATCGCGCCTTCGATCCGCGCGCCTTTGATCGGATAGACTTGATGGTCGGCGATCACCACGCAGCGGGGCGCGGCGAGCCGGAGCTTGGAGGCGGCCAGGGCGGGCGTGGCCACGAGGAGCAGGATGACAGCGAATCGGCGCACGCCGCATCCTACGATAGGATTGCGCTTCGCGACACGCGTGCCGCTGTTCTGCGGGGGGCCGCGCGGCGCGACGATCGATACGCGATTGCGCCGCGCGGCGGGTCAACGCTGCAGCTCTACTAACA
>Ga0307513_10012792_pt1 | contig 10334 bp, 6 predicted proteins | sample 15_EM_MG_FD_202174 | JGI IMG/M metagenome (GOLD analysis project Ga0307513, IMG submission 202174) | Populus trichocarpa ectomycorrhiza microbial communities from riparian zone in the Pacific Northwest, United States - 15_EM | ecosystem: Host-associated > Plants > Roots > Unclassified | place...
TTCACTTTACATTTTGTTTTTGCTATTTTGCCATTGAGATTTTAATCATTTGCAAATTAGGTTTCCATAGTGAAAAAACTTTTTGTAATCATATCCATAGTTGCAAATCGGTTCCTAGGATTTACTAGGGCTTGGGTTATTGAATTAGTTCATTAGTCATTTGAATTTTTTTTTCTCTTTTTTAATAGTGAAAAAAAAAATTTAGTTTTTGTATTTATCCAATAATCAAATCAATTCAATTTTAATTGGATAAATTATATGAATAATCCAATTATAAAATTGACATGGTTTATGCAATGAGAAATCAAGTTTTAGAATCATCTTCAAAGTGGGCTAAATTAGACCATAATAATATTAAACATACCAAATGAGAATGATAAATGTTACATTTGTTCAGCATCGCTGTAATTGTTTTTTCGAGCTGGGATTTCTCTAGTAATGGAAAAAAAACAAGGAATTGTTGTTTCTTATCATTAAAAAAAAGATGGAGTTGTCATTTAATATTTTGATCATTAGAAATCTTAACTGGTTTTATAGTGTGAATAAGAGGACAAATTATGTATAGGAAGGACATATCACCCCAGTACATCTTACCTAAAATAAGTTGCATTGTTTGTTTTTCTGATATATACTAAGGTATTGTTGTTGTTTCTAACCATTGATTTGTTTAAGGTTTGAGATAAGTTCTCCTCGATAAGGAAATCTTTATCTTATTAGGTTAAAACCTAACCATTTTAAAATCAAAACATATGTTTTGTATTTTCTTCTTTTAATATCGGGAATACATTTTATGTATAAGTTCGTAATCCTTGATATTAGGATAAACAAAATAAATTATTTGGTATTTTTAAAATAGACCAGGATCTCATGGATTTCTTAAATGGGTTATTAAATCCAAAAATACATGTAAAAATACTATTTTCCATGCATTTTTATATTTAAAGATGCTAAATCATGCCTTTTATTTTTTTTGTTTATTTTTAATATTTATGATTTTTTTATTTTTGAGAAACTTGACCATATGCAATTTAAAATAAAAAACAAATTTAAGAAAGATTTTTTTTTGTTGTTTTTTTGGAAGAGAACCAATTCGTTTAATACCAAAAAAGCGTCTCACGTGTAGGTTACAATTTCAATATGTGAGGGTAGAAAAAAAGTAGGGAATTCAAAATTAATTGTAAGATGATTTTTCAAAAATTAAAAATTTGGATGAAAACCATGTTTGGCAAGATACAAATAAAATGTTTTTATCAAGACTATTTTGACCAATATATCAATTCAAGGCAAATTATCAACTCAAAACTGAACAACGCCAAAACATTCACACAAATCTTATTAATTTCACGAACTTCATTCAAATTTCATATTAATTCAAATAAATCAACATATACTCAAACATAAATTATGAACCAACATTTAACGTCCAAAAAGCAATCATAACCCAAAAAATAAACTCGCAATTTAACGTAAATTATCAAACCAAAAACACAAATGAATTCAAATTAAATAATGTTCAAACAATCCAAATTTTATACACAGCAATGAGGTTTTATCCTAAAATTCACAACATTTTATCCATTTGTCCAAAAAATTATTTGAGATTATAAATCAATCTTCCAAAAGTGACTAAACAAGTTTTGGGTGATCTAGGGAGCCAACGAAGTGCACTGATGGTGTGGAAACAATGGTGGAATGTGGTCTCCACTCGCCTCCATCACTGGCGATGTGTAAGCCCACACGCCATCGCCGGTGAAGAGAAAAGGGGTAGATCTAGATCGATTTCTTCTTTTACTTCTTCCTATGTTGGTAGTATCACAAACAGAGACCTGAAAATAAAAAAGAAACACACAGTGATGTGAACATCTTGATTACGTGGTCAAGCAACCCCCAATGAAGTAGATAACAACTCGGAAAACCGAAAGTCAAGTTTGTCAAAACCTTGACCTAGAGGTAACCTTGTACCAAGGAACCAAAGGTATTGAAAAAAGACTTTGACCCAAAAATAACCTTGTATCTAAGAATTCTAAGTATTTGAATGACGTCATAAAGTCAATTAATCTTTGATAAGTAATGTACGATCTTTGTTCCTGCAAAAAAATGTTGTTTTTCCATAAACAAAAAAAAAAACTCATGTTTATTCTCCAACTTACTACTGAAATTTATAGCTAAAAAATATAATATAGTCTTCTCTAATTAACCTTAATCAACCCCTTTTAGGTTGCTAACTAATAGGCATAAACTATTAATTAATTAACATAAGTCCAATAATAAAATAAACTCTTAAACAATATATGATGGGCTAAAACAAATCTAAATTAAAAATAATTATTTAACATTAAATAAATAATATAATATAATATAATATAATAACAAATTCTTCATGCTGAAATTCCTCCATCTAGCTCAAACTTCAATTTTTGCACATTATTGGCAGGTTTTCAATCCTAACTTCTAACACGTTGTTCTCTCACATCTGGATTATTTAATGGGCCTACAATATATAGTTGGAAAGCTTGATATGTCTAGTTTCCATCTCAACTTGAATCGTAGCAAAATCCTACCTGCACATCCAGATATGTCCTAAATAGTATAAAGAGGTTTAGTTTGGCAAATTTGACAAGATTTATCTAATACCTTCGACCCTCTGAACTACTATGTTTCTAAACTCCTTTTGACCTAAACATTTACCAAACTATATTTACATGTGTCTAGTATCTCCCTGTAAAATTTCAGCTCGTTTCAATATATGGTTTAAGAGATATGTTCAATTTCGCAAAACTAGTTAACAGACATTTTAAGGCCAAGTTCGGATTTCGTTTGGTTCGTATCATCCTCTCATTCTTTAAAAAAATTTGAACACAAATTTGTATCATGGAAAACATCTTTTAAGCTAAAAAAATCAATACCAAGCTGAAGAATGGCATCATCATGAAATCCAAGAAGAATCTTGTTAGCAAAGAAGGTCCCCTTTATATACAAGCTCTCATTTTCAACCATCTTCTGCTTCTTCAATTTTTGTTGCTTCTTATATATTTGCTTAGGTGTCAAAAATACAAAAGTTATAGGTCTTCCATTCATCTAAAAAAAATACATATTTGTCACTCCATCATGCATAACTCTCTTATCATACTATCATGGTCTATCAAGCAACAAGTGACTAGCTTGCATGGGCATAACATCACATAACACCTCATCACAATATTTACTAATAGAAAAAAAAAATCAAAACCTGCTTATTCACTTTCACTTCACCATTATCATTCAACCATTATAATTTATAAGGTATGTAAAGTTAGGTAGTGTGTAAATTTAACTTTCTTACTAATTCAGTACTAGCTACAATAGTGCAACTACCACCTTCTATAATTAAGTTACATACCTTATTATGAACATGACATATCATGTGGAATATGTTCTCCCACTGACCTTCCAAATCATCCACCTTGACATGCATATACAATGCTCTCCTTACCACAAGTGCCTCTCCCTCAACTGGATACTCAACACAAACATCATTAGCATCATTCAATGATGGCATCTTCTCTTCTTCATCCTCCCCATCGGTCTCAACCTCATTATTAGTTTTCATAAATATGACTCTTTTATTTGGATACTATGAAGCAACATGACCAAAAATCAGACAATAAAAGCATTTAATGTCATGATTACTAAGCTATGAAAGAATTAAGTATTTATTGTGTCAAGGGTTATACACCACGAATCTAAACTCACCACTTAACAAGTACGGTATTAAGATTGAGTAAGATAACAATTATAAAACATATTAATAGCAAACTTTCTTGAATACAAACATTAAAATCCATGTTGAGTTTATACTATAGTTATTCTTACACCATTAGTGTAACCTTTTTACCTTGGCAAAATTAAACTTAACTAAACATATAAAAGAAGAAAAACATAAATAAACAAGATAAGAACATAACTATGATATAGATTAACTAAGTATAGTAAAGGAAATGATAAGCATAAATAAAAGATTAATGAGAATATATCATGAAATAAAACTTGAACATTACAAAAAACAAAAACAAGAGCATGATCTTAATCTGAAAACCAAGATGTCTAAATGCATGGCAAATGTCTCAAGTCAAAAGACAATAAATAACGGAATTCATATTGCATCTACTAACTTGTATCGCAAGACATTTCCAAACTTCAATTGACCTGAAATTATAACCCATTATAGACAATATGTTTGGAAACTCCTAGTAAAATTTTAGCTTGAACCAATGATCAAAAGGAGAGTTATGCTTAATAGCGTAAAATTGAATAATAGACACAATTATGTTATAATCTGAATTGTTTTATTCAACATTTTCTTAGATCATATCAATACTTAAAGAATTTCATTCATATACAAACCTGCCTCATTTGTTTCATAAACTGCACTACCAAAAAATTAGCAAATACAAATGGAAACACCAACATAAAAATTATCTCGGTATATTGCAATGACCTTTACCAACATAATTTTTCATCCCTGTATTCAATGGTAAACACCGACAAAAACTTTTTGTTGGTATATACCGAGGGAATCATGAAGGTTATTACAGTGAGATTCAAAAAGGCAAGTTGTATAGTGACGTGACATTTTTACTAACAGAATGATTGCCGGAGTTACTAATGGAAAATTATGTCGATAATGTTGTTAGTGATATTTAATTTATGGCCTGGCGATCGACCCCCCCTTTCCCCCTCTCTCATTTCTCCTTCTTCCTTATGTATTTTTTTTCTATAACAAATAGACATTCCCCTCCCCCTTAATTTTAACACAATTCAACGTTCCACAACAAATACAGCCACCATAATACTCAGTTTGTCATCATCCGTATTCTGATTCAAATTTTATTGAGGATTCTCTACTTTAAATAAGAAAATTTACCCCTTTTGTATTTGGACTCAATTTTAAAATGTTGATGTTTTGCATATATTTTGTAGTGTATATGTATTTTATTTGGGTGTTTACTTGTTTTATAGTTTTTTCTCATACAAATTTGTTGTATGGATTTATGATTTGAATATGTTAGGGTTTGTTTTAGATTTTGTAAAATTATATTTGTTTGTAAATTGATGAAACTTATGTTGAATTTCTGACTTAGGTGTTTTGTGATAAAATAAATAATGACTTATTTAATAGGTTCATTTTATATTTTGTCAATTTTATTACCGAGTTGAAATTTTCGGTAAATGTGTAAAAATTTGAATTTATGTAGATAATTGATAATGAATTACGAGTACTATTGAAATAAATTAAATAAGTTTGAGTTAAATCAATATTTTTCAAATTATTTAGTTAATGTATTTAATTAATACATGTTGTCATCGTTATTTTATATAGGTTTGATATAAGTAATGGATGATCGCTCATGGATGTATAGAGATTCATCTCAATAGTTGTGGATGATGGATTATTGTAATGGGGTTCAAGGTTTTATTAATTAAGCACCATTTAATCTGAGAAACACTAGTAGAGGTGTTATTAGATGTCCATGCAAGAGGTGTAAAAATAAAAAGTTTCTCGATCCAGATGTTGTAACGATGCATCTTCTATAAAATAAGTTCAAGGAGAAATATTTATGTTGTTATGCACACAGATAACCATATTTTCCTCACGATATCATAGTAGACAGAAAGGTTGGGTCTACTTCTAGTTCTAACAACGTGCATGGAGTTGTAAATGAAAATAGTGATCCTTATAGGAATATAATTATGGATGCGATGAGAATGAATCAGAATCATTCCGGTTAATATTCAATCATAGATGAAGAATCTCATACAGACATGACTAGGTTATTTGATCTTTTAAAAGATTTTAACGAACCACTATGAAATGGTTGCATAAATCACAATAAATTATTGGTCGTTGCACAAGTGTTCACCATTAAGTCGGATTATGGGTTGAGTAAAGTTGTTTATGATAGAATTGTTGAATATGCAATAAGCATTTTACCTGAAGGGAATAGGTTGAAAGAGAACTTTTATATTACCAAGTCCATGATGAAACTCCTTGGTCTAGGATACTAGAAAATTGACATGTGTCCAAACTTATGTATGTTGTACTACCTTGAAAATTCAGAGTTGATCGAGTGCAGAACATGTGGCATTCTTGTTATAAATTCATGACTAGTAGGGGAAGATCTCTTATCACACATAAAAAACTTAGATACTTTCCAAACTTACCTAGACTGCAGAGGTTATTTATGTCACCAAAGACTGTTGAGCACATGACATGACATCAATCACATGATGTGGTGGATAGAGTGATGGTGCACCCTTTCGATGGTGAAGCCTAGAAATATTTTAACAGTATTTATCCTCAGTTTTCAGTGGAGATAAAGAACGCATGTTTTAAGTCATGTATAAACAAATTTAATCCAATTAGATCATTTATTGCTTCATATTCTTGTTGGCCAGTGATATTCACGGTTTACAACTTGTCACCAAAGATGTTTATGAGGCTAGAGTTTATTTTTTTTTATCTACGATCATGCCTAGTCCTAAGAGTCCAAGTCGGAATATAGATGTCATCCGGGGCTTTGACTTATGATGTATCGAGGAAACAAAATTTTCTGATGAAGACAGCTTTGATGTGGACTATCAATGATTTTCCAGCTTAAGAATAGTTTCTGGTTGGAACATGCATGGAAAACTAGCATGTCTATACTGTATGGAAAATAACAAGCAATTCACACTAACAAACAACAGTAAAAAGTCTTTTTTTACTGCCATTGGCAGTTCTTGCCGACGAATCATAAGTTAAAAAAGAACAGAAAGGACTTCTTTGTTAGCATAGTTAAAAGGGATGTTGCACCGCCACTTCTTTCAGGTAAATAATTGTATAACATGATGTTGGAGTATGGTGACATTGTGTTTGGTTTTTAATCCGGTAAATAGAAGTTTTCTAATTTTGGTTTGACCTATAATTAGGTAAAGTGAAGTATTTTTTGGGAGCTTCCTTATTGGAAGACCAATCCGTCATAACCTTATGAGCACATAAAAAAGAACATGTTTGAGAACATTTTCAACACGGTTATGGACGTAAAGGGATAAACAAATGACAACGTTAAGGCTACAATAAATATAGTTTTATTTTGTCACCGTAAAAAATATGGAGTTGGTTTATGTTAAATTGCGGGTTGCAAAGCCTAAAGCCAGATTCGTCTTAGATAGGAATGCACAATTACATTTCTACCAATGGCTTAAAAGTTTGTGTTTTCCTGATGGGCATACCTCGAACATATCAAGGTTGGTGAATTTAAAGGACTACAGATTGTGTGGAATGAAAATTTATGGTTGTCACGTGTTTATGCAAACACTCATTCCTTTAGCTTACTAGGATTTATTGTGAAAGGGGATACTAGATGCACTCAAGGAGATCAGTAACTTCTTTAGAGATATATACTCCAACATGTTGCAAACACAACACATAGAGAGGCTTGAAACGAATATCATCCAGATAATATACAAACATGAGATGATATTCCCTCCATCATTTTTCGACTCGATGAAGCATTTACCCATACATTTACCATTTGAGGTAAAAGTTTGAGGCTCGGTCCAATATAAATGGATGTATTCATTCTAGAGGTTAGAGTTTACACATGCATCATAATTAAAATTTTATTTTCATTCTTTACATATTTCAAAACATTCATTTAATTTAATGAAGATACTATTCAACCTTAACAGAAAAGTAAAAACAAGGCACATGTTGAGGTTTCGATATATGAGGCCTATATTGTTGTAGAGATCTCAACATTTATCTTGTACTATTTTGAGTCTCGGTTGAGAACAAGAATCAATCGCGTTTCAAGGTATGACGATGGTGGGGAAGTGTCTTCAAGTGAGAACTTGTCAATATTCTCTCATCATGGATAACCCGTACCAAAAAATATTGTGAAGAGAAGATATTTGTCAGAAATAGAATTCAGACAAGCATATAATTATGTGTTATTTAACTGCGATAAACTGAGACTTTTATTCAGTAAGTATACTACTTAACACATCGTTATTTTCAAAAATAATTACTGAAAATGCAACTATTATTGATGGGGTTACCAACAGAACTATTCTGTCAATATATTCCGGAGAGTTAGGAAAGAATTACTATAAATGTCACTAAAATTGTTGCCATCCCGACGAAATTACAGATGATATTCTATCAGTTATAGATATACCGACAGAATAAAATGGGTACAATTTTTTTGGCATGCTTTATTCGTCTGTAAATCCATTAATATATTTATTATCGACGTACTCACCGATAGTCCATAAATTACTGACAGACTACTAGTGTAAATATCGACAAAAATTTGTGTCGATAAAACTATTAAATTTGGTAGTGTGCTTGACTATTTTGTTTCCCTTACATCGTTTCGTTACAGCCTACACCATCCATTACATGTAATCACCTCATATATAGTTTGGATTGTTACTTTATGCATTCACATCTTTCATATCAGAATAAGCAACTTCAACTATTAAAATGCATTATTGTTGTATTATAATACCTCTTTGTTTATCTAGTTTATCTGAAATGTTATTTGTTATGTCCATTGCATTGTTATGCTAACATTGAATCTATTATGTGTTTTCAATATAAGATTGCATCAATATTTTTGTGAGGAATTATTAGTTTCAAGTATGTAGTTGTATGATAATGTATTTTTTGTTATTTATGTGAGCAGATTTTTTATCCTACCTTTTTTATCAACCTACACTACTGATTTCATCATTCATTAATGGTGAGCCTTACCTCACTGCTAAATTACCTAATTTCAATCTAAGTTTATACTTTTAAGTTATTTTTTTCCTTCGGTTCTTGTTTCGTTATAAACAATAGGTTCAAATTCTTTTCCAATACCTTTTGTTTTTAGATACTAGGTTATCTCTAGGTCAAAGTTGTGTTTAAACCTGATTTTTAATTTTCTTGGGTTGTTTATTTATTTTGTTATGAGTTTCAGGATTGTTGTCTTAGAAGTTTGCATCAATTAATGTCATTGATGTAAACTATTTGGATCATTTGGCGAATTTTCATTTCTTACCTTATGATTTTTATTGATTTTGGTGTTATTGTGCATCTACCTTAACACATGTCTCCTTACTCTCACGGGTATGTCATTGCTTTATGCCTAACATCCTTCTCTAACACATGTAATTAAATAATATTATTTAGCCTTTCTGTACATTATTAGCTTAATATATAAAAACAACTTTACTATAAATGAATAAGAAAATAAATATAAATAAAACATTTCCTAGGGACATATCCCCTTGACATGGATTAAATTAAACTCAATTTTGCATCATACAAAATAAAAGTTAAGACTTGACCCAACTTAATGCATTTCCATTACTAATTCCATGACTAAATCTCAAATGTTAACATATTGTACACAACTAGCCACTTACCTACGCATTACATGTTAGTTTTTTATTATTTTTTTGGTTTAATAATTAAGATATCTTTAATATAACAATTAGACTTGCACTGGATTGTGGGTCATCTCGTTAATCAATGGGTTGAACTAATTGATTGATAATGATAAAAAAAAAAAAAAAAAAAAATTACTATGATTCAACATAGAGGCTTATAGAAGGGTTAAATTCCTATGAATCTATCAAATATAGAAGTCTCAATGGTACGAATCAGAAGCTGGACAATGTGGAACATTGGCACCAATTTTAGTAATTTTTGGATTCCAAGAACCATGATGACATTACCACACTCGAAAATCTAGGTTATAGTCTAACAAGACTTGGGCAACTGATCTTCTTCCTACTACAGTGCTCTTAATGTTGGTTTCATGGTTTTTAATGCACAAATGAAAGGGCCAAAAGTATCAAAAAGATTAGTGGGACATTTCACATTAGTGAAATCAATCAACTTGTAACTAGTTTGTTTGTTGAAAAGTGTTTTTTCTGGAAAATATTTTCTTGACTTTCTCATGTTTTAACTACATTGTGCAAAACTAGTTAACAAAATTCACTTTGTAATTAAAGAAAAACATGAGCTTTCAAAGGAATGAAGTGTTTTCCGGTTTAAAATATTAAAAAAATACTTTCCATAAAGGACTCAAAAACTAAAGTGCTATAATACTTTATTTTTTTTTTTTTATATATATATATATATATATAATAAAGTTTAATGTTATTAGAAAATGATAAATTATTAATATACTTATATAGGATATAATAAATTAAGAAATATTAACATACAATATAAAAGTATATTAATTTGATATATTAATGCATATAATAATTTAATTTAGATAATATTGCTAGAAAATACATTCGAATACAAAACATGTTAT
>Ga0307513_10012793_pt1 | contig 10333 bp, 15 predicted proteins | sample 15_EM_MG_FD_202174 | JGI IMG/M metagenome (GOLD analysis project Ga0307513, IMG submission 202174) | Populus trichocarpa ectomycorrhiza microbial communities from riparian zone in the Pacific Northwest, United States - 15_EM | ecosystem: Host-associated > Plants > Roots > Unclassified | place...
TTCATTACTTGAATCTGGTTTAAGGTATCATATCAGATGTGGTCCGCTCATAGGTTGTGAAGATTCCTGACCCTTGTCCCGTCGCGTTCAGATCCCCATTGCGCTAGGTCCCATACCATGTTGGTCGAGCCCCAGAAGATGCTTGGACCATAGGGTTAGTGGTGCAGGAATATGGTTGGATGCACTGGACCATACCGAACATATTCGAACTCGCGGTATTTCTCATCAACCACGCGCTGGATCTTCCAGGCCACAGGAAGATCGGAAACCGAGACGGCACACCCGTTCGCTATCCCATCCAACATGATGCAGAATTCATCAGGTTTTGCAGGCCCCGCCTATCGAAGTTGTCCAGCAGCCGTGGGGTAAACACGTAGGACGGAGTTGATAGCCACCTTTCGAATCGTGTACCCTGGGCCAAGTGGCCGGATTTCCCACTATTTCGGTTCTCAGCTGCATCGGCGATAAGTCATGTAGTGGTCTTACCTCGCCTTCTCCGCTCACTAGACACGTGGATGGCCGGCCACATAACTGGCGAGGTTCGCCTTTGGTGGCGACATAGGTTTTGGACACGGTGTTTCTTATTTTGTAAATTCCAGGCTTGAGTTGTCCGTCCTGGAAGATGGAAGAGCTGGCGTCGCGTCCCATCGTTACCGCTGGGATGGTGGTAGACCGTAAGGAGGGGATAGCATTGATGTACCATATATATTCACGACCCCGTGCGCTACGACCCCGCCACACTTTTCCCGGGCCGCCGACACCGGGCGGTCCGACAAAATTGGGCCGGATATGACGGTCGGAACCTCCAAACGGTGCACCGGCAGATTTGTACTCGCACGGCACTCTACAGAGATCTTCCGAATATCGCCAGTTGTACCGACATGGATGGTTGGTGCCGCCCAATACGACGCATCGTGTCAAGTCTTTCCAATCTCAGTTCTTTGCGTTATCGCCTGGTCAGGTCTTTCCCTTGGTATTTGATTGGGTGTGTTCCCCGGAACTCTGCTGGATAATCCGATTTCGAAGTCGATTCGCGTGACGTCACATCTGCCACAACTTGACCCTCGGGCGTCGGGAGAAGATCTTCTGCCCGTTCCGTGATCCGTTGGATATTAGCGCGGTTACGAGCGCCTCCAGGCATGTCTGCCGTCGACCACTATAGGCAAAAACTCCTGCAGTGATGACAGAGTACACTTTTCACAATAGAAACAAACCGCAGAGGGCATAGTGGTGCAGATAGGAAGATGCCCCATGTGGACTGCAGTGGGCCCACAGCAGCCGCAGTCTCGAATATCGTTGTATAACAGATGGGAGACCACTCCATTGATGATACGGGTACAACAGCTTTCTGGCCTCGCTGGATACAGCATGGTCCCCTGTAAATAGAGAACCCTGGTTCAGAACACTTGAGAGACTACGAATACATCATAATGACCCGCAGCTATCCCGCATCGGTTCTCTTGTGCCCCTAAAGAATGGCCAGCCGACGTGACACCGAAGGAAGTAAAGGCCGGATCAATCGATCACTGCCCATTCGATGAGGATTCCCACGTGAGCCCTGGCGGATTTGGAAGCTGCTCCCCGTGAAGGTCGAGGGCGCATTCGCACCTTCACAATCGTTATCTGAAACTCTTGGTTTGGGTTCCCCCCCTTCTTATGATGAGAACGCGACCGGACAGTCCTCCGCTCACACATAACACGCCGAGTCCAAGGATGATGGATTCGGCACGATAGTGAACGAGGTCACTGTCGTCACCAGTACTGTCACCACTCGTAAGAGATACCAGGTCGAAGACGCTTGAGAAGTTTCGGACCTTATCCCTATTAGAAATGTCGGAGGGTTCTTTGGAAACGGGGGACTTACCAAGTTGTGAGGTCAAACAAGGCAACTGTTCGTAATTCTCCATGTCTCCTAGTAATTTCTGCTGTCCTCGGCCCGATCAAGGTTCGGGGAACTCCGCTTGACCCGTTCAAACAGTCCACCGGCATCGCCTCTCCTAAACCTCGGACATTCCTGGCTTGATTCTGCAGCTTTGGAACATGGATGTAGAGTCGTTTATTTAGGTTGGAGTCATGTTATTCAACCGAGAACTCTAGAAACATGGGGGGCGCCGGACGCCAACCGCTGTACGTACTGTACACCTTTACATAAGAGGTTCATGTTATCACAAGGGTTTTCGTTCCGCCCGCAAACGGCAAAAAGTGTGGCGGGCGCACATCACCAGCGCCTGCGATAACATACAACACCACGACTTGCCCGCATTCTCCACGCTGCCCCACTTGTTCTGATCATGATCTTCGAAAATGGAAAGCTGAAGGCAGGGACCTACAAGATCCAGAACCTTCACACCGGGGGCTACGTTGATATCCATGAACACTCAAGGGAGATGTGTTGTCGTCCTGCTCAAGAACTCCAGGAGGGAAGGGGAATAGTACGTCAGTGTCCCTTATCTATAGTTCGTGTCTGACGATTGGAAGTGGGAAATCAAACCCCTTGGAGCCGGATATACGATACAGAGGGTAAGCATGCCGTCGCCATTCGCCGCAATCTCTGCCACCATATGCTAAATAGCGTGAAACGTAGGTTGAACCGGGGGAACCTGGACAGTTTTGCGCGCCAATGGTCGGACTGGAAAACGGCTCTGCACTCTTCGTCGTCGCTTACCCTGTAGCCTGGAAAGTTGAAGTCGTCAACGACGAAATCCATCGTGACTTTGAATACGTCCGGTCAGAGCGAGTCCTTACTTCAAGCGGAACAGCTCACATATGCAATACATTAGCCTTTCCTGGGGAGTTGCGAGGATACATTGGGACATAACAGACAAATCAGGTGTCACCGCAAAGGTTGGATATTGAGCAGTACCAAGGGACTATCATTGAATGGTTTCACCATCTAGATCATGCTCTGGAATTCTGACAAACCCTCCACCTGGCGGATCTGGAAGCTGATTCCAGTGAAGAGCGAAGGAACCTTCGCACCCTCGCAGCCATCTGGTTCTGACTCCCTCCCTTCATATAGCGGGAACACAACCAGGCAACTCTGCACATGTGCTCAGCATACGGAGTCCGATCGTGATGATCTCGGTACGATAGTGACCGAGATCACTACCATTCGCAAGAGATATCGAGTTGCAGACGCTTGAGGAACTTCTGTTGGGAGTCCTGTCAGTGTATCACATTTGTCTAGTTAGTGATCCTCTTTCGTCGACTTGACGCACTGGACACGAGCTCCTTCGGAAATAACCAATGTAACATGTCCCATAGTGTATGACATGTATCACCTGCCCTTTCCGAGGAACACCCTGTTTGGTGGCTCGAGCATTGAGTATCCAGGTACCCCGTGGCGATTGGAACAGGCAACCTTTGTCCGCCCAAGTCATTCCAAAATGTTAAACGATCAAGTTGATATACCATTGATGCAAGCGACATGAACAAGCGAAACAGGAAGCCGTCTTATATCAACGTTCCTCGATAACCGGACCAGCGCTCAGAACTCCTTCCTAATCATCAAGTCGGAACTTCCTGCGGGTGGTGACGGTAGTGACCTCAATGACGGTCGTACCATATCCATCATCGCCAGGTTCCGTAGTAACATGGGAACAGGTGCCACAATTATTCCCTGGACTCTGCTCATACGGGGGGGTAGGGCTGTAATCCCTCGCAGGTCCTGAGGATGAGGGTGACTGTGAAGCAAAGTTTTCGAACTTGACTGGAACGAGTTCCCAAATCCTGCACGGTTCAGGCTTGCTGTTGTACATGACTTGGACCTAATTTAAGGTGGCGTATCAGATATGATCCACTCATAAGCATAGAAGATTCCTGACCTTTGTCCCATCGCGTTCAGATCCCCACTGCGCTAGATCCCATACCATCTCGGTCGACCCCCAGGAGATGCTTGGATCACAGGGTTAGTGATGCAGGCTACGGCCGAAGACGCCGGACCATACCGAACATATTCAAACCCACGGTATTTCTCATCATACACGCGCTCGATCTTCCAGGCAATAGGAAGATCGGAAACCGAGACAGCATACCCGTTCGCTATCCCGTTCAACATGATACAGAACTGATCAGGTTGTGCAGGAAGTCCAGCCTACTGAAATTGTCTAGCAGCCGTGCGGTAAGTACGTGTGATGGAGTTGACAACCACCTTTCGAATCGTATACCCTGGACCGGATGGCCGGATCTCCCACTATTTTGGTTGTCAGCTACATCGGCGGTTAGCCACGCATGGGTCCCTTACCTGGCCTTCTCCCTTCTCTAGACACGTGGATGGTCGTCCACATAGCTCGCGAAGGTCGTCTTTGGTGTCGACATAGGTTTTGGACACGATGTTCTTTATTTTGTAAGTCCCGGGCCTGAGCCGTCCGTCCTGGAAGATGGAAGAGCTGGTGTTGCGTTTCATCGTGACCGCTGGGGTGGTGGTAGACCGTAAGGAGGGGATGGTATTGGTACGTACTGTACCATATATACCCGCGACCCCACGCGCTACAACCCCGCCACACTTTCTCGGGCCGCCGACACCGTGCGGTCCGACAAAACTGTGCCGGATATGACGCGTGACGGTTGGAACCTCCAAACGATGCACCGGCAGATTTGTAACGGCACTCCACAGAGATCTTCCGAATATCCCCAGCGGTACCGGCATGGATGGTTGGTGCCGCCCAATACGACACATCGCGTCAAGTCTTTCCAATCCCAGGTCTCCACGTTATCACCTGGTCAGGTCTTTCCTTTGGCATTCGATTGGGTATGTCTCCCCGGAACTCTGCCAGATAATCCGGTTTCGAAGTCGATTCGCGTGACGTCACGTCTGCCGCAGCTTGGCCGAGGCGCGTTCGCACCTTCACGGTCATAATCCGAAACCCTTGGTTTGGATTCCCTCCCTTCTTACGATGGGGACGCGACTGGGCAGTCCGAGGATGATGAAGTCAGCACGATAGTGAACGAGGTCACTGTTGTCACCAGTACTGTCACCACTCGTGGGAGATGCCAGGTCGAAGACGCTTGAGGAGCTTGTGTTTGTTCTGTCGGACCTTATCTTTCTCATGTCTCCTAATGTCGATATTTTTTCCTATGGTGATTATGTTAGCTACTCTACCGTACACCCACAGGGCGAAAGTATCGTACGATGTTAGCATCGCTCGTGTCACACCATTGTCACGCTTGCTCTGCCAGCCATGACCTTGAGCTCGACCAGCGACTCCTCTTCCATCTTCAAAGACCGCTGTCCTCGACCTGATCAAGGGGAACTCTGCTTGACCCGTTCAAACAACCCACCGGCATCGCCTCTCTTGCGTCGCGACAGTGAGCTCGATGACCGCCGTTCCGAACCCGCCATCGCCCGTTTCTGTGAGCTGGTGAGAATAAATACAATGCTGGTTTCCCGATTGCCGCCATATGGCGGAAGTGAACCCGGTCCTGTCGTCGGAACAGAGGTCGCTTTTGGTACCAGTTGAGGTCCAGTGTCAAAGCTCACTGAAATCAACCTCCAAGTTCTGCGCGGATTGTCGTCGTCGAGATGCGACTATGTTGTGAGTATCTCAGCGGTGACCCACAACTGTTGCGGGATGATGGCTGACTTGTAGATGATCTTTGTCGGGTTCATGGTCTGCGAGGTACCTGTTCTCATTGACCGCCTGCACCCTCCAAACGGCAGGCTTTGTTATTTCGCTCAGTACTCCGAAATCGAAGCGAAACGTGATTCGACACACCCTGCGTATCGTCCATCCAGATCCGGAAGGGTAAATTTCCCTGAAGATAGTCAATCATGCCTATGCGAGGAGGGGACGAGGGCATAATCCGCTGGTTCTTTCCCATTCTAGAGGACTATAATGGGCTGATAGCACAGCTGTTTGGGATTGACCCGTATTCCAGGGTGTGTCTGACCTACGGTATTCTGAATCTCGGACACCCCTGGCTTGATTCTACAGCCTTGGAACATGGACGTAGAGTCGTTTATCGAAGTTGGGGTCATGTTGTTTGACCGAGAACTCTAGAAGCACGGGCGGCGCCGGATGCCAACCGCTGTACGTACTGTACACCTTTACTACACCTTTACATAAGAGGTTCATGTTATCACAAGGGTTTTCGTTCTGCCCGCAAACTGCAAAAAGTGTGGCGGGCGCACGTTACCGGCGTCTGCGATAACACATAGCACCACGACCTCCCCGCGTTCTCCACGCTGCCTCGCTTGTTCTGACCATGATCTTCGAAAACGGAAAACTGAAGGCAGGGACCTACAAGATCCAGAACCTTCACACCGGGGGCTACGTTGACATCCATGAACACTCGAGGGAAATGTGTTGTCGTCCTGCTCAAGAACTCCAGGAGGGAAGGGGGATCGTACGTCGGTGTCCCTTATCTATGGTTCGTGTCTGACGACTGGAAGTGGGAAATCAAACCCTTTGGAGCCGGATATACGATACAGAGGGTAAGCATGCCGTCACCATTCGTCGCAATCTCTGCCACCATATGCTGAATAACGTGAAACGTAGGTTGGACCGGGGGAACCGGGACAGTTTTGCGCGCCGATGGCCGGACTGCAAAACGACTGCGTACTCTCCGTCGTCGCTTACCCTGTAGCCTGGAAAGTTGAAGTCGTCAACGACGAAATCCATCGTGGCTTTGAATATGTCCGGTCGGAACGGCTTGTTACTTGTTCAAGCAGAACAGCTCACGCAACACATTAGCCTTTACTGGGGAACCACGAAGATTATTTGGGACATAGAAGGGGACAAAGGGAATCACATCGCAAAGGTCAGATATTGAACGATACCGAGGGACTATCGCTAAATGGTTTCACCACCCAGGTCCAGCTCTGGAAGGATACGGACAAACCCTACACCTGGTGGATCTGGAAGCTGATTCCAGTGAAGAGCGAAGGGATGTTCACACCCCCGCTGCCATCTGGTTCGGACTCCCTCCCTTCATATAGCAGAGACACAACCGGGCAGCCCTTCACTCGTGCTCAGCATACGGAGTCCGAGCGTGATGATTTCGGTACAATAGTGACCGAGGTCACTACCGTCACCACTCGCAAGAGATATCGAGTTGCAGATGCTTGAGGAACTTATGTTGGGAGTCCTGTCCGTGTATTATATTTGTTCAGTTAGCGATCCCCTTTCGTCGACTTGATGCACTGGACAGGAGGTCCTTCAGAAATAACCAACGTACCAAAGTCTATAGTGTATGACGTGTATTACCTGTCCTTTCTGAGGAATATCCAGTTTGGTGGCCCGAGCATCTTGTACCGAGACCCCGGGGAGGCGACCTATGAAGCCGAAACTGGCAAGTGCCCGTGGCGATCGGTTGAACGGGTAACCTCCATCCTCTCAAGCCATTCCAAAGTGTCAAACGATCAAGTTGATATTTGTTGATACTACGAAGGAACATGAACAAGTGAAACAGGAAGCCATCTTATATATAACCGGACCAGCGTTCAGAACCTCTTCCTAACCATCAAGCCGATATTTCCTTCGGGTGGTGACGGTAATGACCTCAACGACGGTCGTACCATAACCATCATCACCGGGTTCCGTAGTGACGTGGGAGCAGGTGCAACAATCGCTCCCCGAGTTCTGCTCATAAGGGGTGGGGGTGGAACCTCCTGCGGGTATGGAGTACGAGGATGGGTGTGAAGTGAAGTTTTCGACCTTGACCAGGACGAGTTCCCAAATCCTGCACTGCTCGGCCCAGGTGCTGTTCATTACTTGAATCTGATTTAAGCAGATGTGGTCCTCTCATAGGTTGTGAAGATTCCTGACCCTTGTCCCATGGCATTGGTGCGTACCGTAGCATGTGGCTTGTTCGACGGCAGAGACGGAGTCTCGCGAAGCTCGATCCCCGCAGCGATCGGATCAGAGTTTTATCCGCCAAAGGTTTGGCCAGCCATGTTCTGGATGTGTACGGTCCCAGCTCTCCAATTTCCAAGAATGAAGAACTCGAGAAGACATCTTCACCGAACGTAATCGCGTCCATGATAATCCTTCCCATTAACCATCTCGATTCTCCGCACTCGGTGTATGGTATACCTCGGCCCGGAAGGGAGAATTTTCCCCCGAAGATAATCGACCAACATGTCAAGAGTCCTAGTCAGGAGAATAATGGGTACGTGAGTCCACCAGTCCTGTTCCCTCGAGGATCCCGCTGGTCGACAACATAGTTCCCTGGTATGTCCTACAACGTTCAGGCCTTCGGCCTTCCGTCTTTGAGTACGGATAGGGTTATTACGTTCGCCGGGAGCTGAAGAAATGTGGAAGGCACAGATGGTAGCCGTCGTACTCCACACTCACCGGGCGAAGGTGTAGCGGACGCGTGCCGATATGACAATGGGATACTGACTCGCCCGCGTTCCCCACGCTGCCGTACTTGCTCCGCCAGCCATGACCCTGAAATCTGCCAGCGACTCCTTTTCCATCTCAAAGACGGCTGTCCTCAGCCCGAAAAATGTTCGGAGAACTCTGCTTAACCCGTTCAAACAACCCGCCGGCACCGCCACTCTTGCGTCGCGACGGTGAACTCGACGACCGCCGTTCCGAACCCGCCATCGCCCGCTTCCGTGAGCTGGTGAGAAGAAATACAACCCCAGTTTCCCGACTGCCGCCACATGGGGGAAGTTAATTCGGTAATGTTCCTACTCCCATTGACCACCTGCACCCTCCAAGTGACGGGCTTTGTTATTTCGTTCAGTATACCGAAATCGAAGCGAAACGTGATTCGACACACCCTGCGTATTGTCCATCCAGGTCCGGAAGGGTGAATTTCCCACTGAAAAAAGGTAACCGTGTCTATGCGAGGAGAGGACTGCAATGGGCTGACAGCATAGCTGTTTGGGATTGACCGGCATTCCGGGGTGTGTTTGACCTACGGTATTCTGAATCTCGGACATTCCTGGCTTGATTTTACAACCTTGGAATATGGACGTAGAATCGTTTATCGAAGTTGTGGCCATGTTATTTGGCCGAGAACTGAAAAACGGGGGGCATCGGACGCCAGCCGCTTTGCATACTACATACCCCTGCATAAGAGCCTCGTATTAATCAAGGTTTTCGTTCTGCCCGCAAACGGCAAAAAGTGTGGCGGGCGCACATCACCGGCGTCTGCGATAACGTATAGCATCACGACCTGCCCGTGCCCTCCACGCTGCCTCGCTTGTTCTGACCATGATCTTCGAAAACGGAAAACTAAAGGCAGGGATCTACAAGATCCAGAACCTTTACACCCAGGGCTACGTTGATATCCATGAACACTCAAGGGAGGTGTGTTGCCGTCCTGTCCAAGAACTTCAGGAGGGAAGGGGGATGGTACGTCGGCGCCCCTTACCTGTGGTTTGTGTCTGACGATTCGAAGTGGGAAATCAAACCCCTTGGAGCCGGATATACGATGCAGAGGGTAAGTGTGCCGTCACCATTTGCAGCAATCTTTGCCATAATATGCTGAACAACGCGAAACGTAGGTTGAACCGGGAAGACCTGCACAGTTTTGCGCGCCGATGGCCGGAGTGGGAAACGGCTCCGTACTCTCCGTCGCCGCTTATCCTATACCTTGGAGAGTTGAAGTCGTAAACGATGATATACACCCGAGCGACTTTGAATATGTCCGGTCAGAGCGAATCGTTACCCCAAGCGGAACAGCTCACATATGCGACACAATAGCCTTTACTGGGGAATCACGAAGATGCTCTGGGACATACCAGAAAAAACAAATGTCACCTCAAAGGTTGGATATTGAGCAGTACCAAGGGACTATCATTGAATGGTTTCACCATCTAGGTCGTGCTCTGGGAATACTCACCTCCCACCTGGGTGATATGGAAGCTGATCCCAGTGGAGACAGGAAGCACGCCCACAACCCCGCAGCCACCCGTTCCGGTCTCCCCCCCTTTATACGGCGGGGACACAGCCGGGCAGCCCTGCGCTTGTACACAGCATACTAGGGAGTCCGAGCGTGATGATCTTGGTACAATAGTGACCGAGGTCACTACCACTACCGTTACCACCCGTAAGAGATATCGAGTTGAAGACGCTTGAGGAACCTTTGTTAGGAGTCCTGTCCGTGTATCGTATTTGTCTAGTTAGTGATCCCCTTTCGTCGACTCGGCGCGCTGGACAGGTCCTTCGGAAAAACCAACGTACCAAGGTCTATAGAGTATGACACGTATTACCTGCCATTTCCGAGGAATATCCAGTTTGATGGCGTAAGCATCTTGTACCGAGACCCCGGGGTAGGTGACCTATAAAGCCGAAGCCAAGTACCTGCGGCGATCGGTTGAGCGGGTATCAGGTTCGTCTGCTCAAGCCATTCCAAAGTGCCAAACGATCAAGTTGATATT
>Ga0307513_10012794_pt1 | contig 10333 bp, 7 predicted proteins | sample 15_EM_MG_FD_202174 | JGI IMG/M metagenome (GOLD analysis project Ga0307513, IMG submission 202174) | Populus trichocarpa ectomycorrhiza microbial communities from riparian zone in the Pacific Northwest, United States - 15_EM | ecosystem: Host-associated > Plants > Roots > Unclassified | place...
TCACGTTCGCGACCCAGGTCGGGCCGGTGCCGGTGACGATCGGCCGCGATCCCACGGGCGCCGTGATCGCGACGCTGTCCTCGGCGAAGGCCGGCGTCCAGCCGCTCGCGGCCGACCGCGCGGCGGAGCTCCTGGCCGCGCTGCGCGTCACGCCCGCCGAGCTCGATCCGCGGTTTCCGCTCGCGATCGGCGACTCCGGCAACCTGCACCCGATCGTGGTGCTCGCCGAGCGGCAGCGGCTGGCCGCGCTGGACTACGACGGTCCCGCGCTGCGCGCGCTCTGCGTTCGCCATCGCTGGATCACGATCCAGGTCGTCCATCGCGACGAGGCCGGCGCGTGGTCGTCGCGCAACCCGTTTCCGTTCGGCGGCGTCCGCGAGGATCCGGCGACCGGTTCGGCGGCGATCGCGCTGGGGAGCTATCTGCGCGACCTCGCCGCGATCCCGGTTCCCGGCACGATCGTCATCGAGCAGGGCCGTGACCTGGGGCGTCCGGGTCACCTCACCGTGCACATCGACGACCGCGACGGCCCGATCCGCGTGTCCGGCACCGCGGTCCGGATCCACTGACGCCGACCGCCGCGGGGCGCGCGACGTGGAGTGGACCCGCGGCAGAGTGACAGCCTCGCGCCGCCGTGGTGCGCGCCCGGCGCGCGCGGTACGCTGCGCGGGATGAGCTACCGCGATGATCGCGACGCCGACCAGGCGCGGATCGCCGCCCTCGAGCACGAGCTCGCGCAGGCCAACGACCGGCTCGCCACGATCGAAGGCCGCCAGTCGCAGGCGCTCGTCCTGGCGACCGAAGGCGCGCTCGTTCCTGGCGGCCGTGGCGGCGCCGCGCGCTGGTTTGGCCCCGGCAACCTCCAGCTCGCGCGGCGCTTCGATGGCACGTTCCCGGCCGACCGCTTCGAGGAGCTGATCGATCGCATCCGCGAGATCACCCGCGACCCCGGCCGCACCGAGCTGCTCAAGTCGTCGCTCACCTGGTTCGCGTCGCGCGGCGAGAAGTCGACGGGCCCGTTCCGCGTCGTCACCGTGACCACGCGCGACGGCATCACGACGCTGACCGTCACCGACCGCCTGGCCGGCCTCGCCGGGGCGATCTACGGCGGCGTCGGCGGCGGGGTCGGTGGCGGGGGCATCAGCATCCCGATCATGGCCTCGGTCGCGGTGCCCGTGCTCACCCCGGTGTTCTTGCTCGGCTGGCTGGGCGGCATCTTCCTCGGCACCCGCGCGATCTACCGCCGCGCCGCGCGCCGCCGCGCCGTCGCGCTCCAGCAGCTGTTCGATGCGCTCGTCGCCGATGTCGAGCGCGCCCTGCGCGCCTGAATTGATGATTGAGCGGGTAGATCCCGCACGGACGCGGGGCGAGCCTGGGCGCGGCGGGTCCGCTACACTGGCGCGCTCGTGGCTGGCTCGATGAGCGAGGTGCTGACGGTGCGGGCGCTGCGCGTGCTCGCGGGGCCGGCGTTCGCGCGCGGCGAGGCGTACTGGCGCGAGGGTCGGGTCGAGGCGATGACGGTGGCGCAGGCCGGGGTCGAGGGTGTCGTGGTCGGCGGCGAGCGCTACCAGGCGCAGCTGACGACGGGCACCGGGATGCTGATCTCGCGCTGCACGTGCCCGGTGGGGCTCGGGATGTGCAAGCACGCGGTGGCGCTCGGGCTCGCGTTTCTCGACGGACGGGGATCCACCGTCGTGACGCCGCCGCCTGAGGCTGCGCGCGAGAGCTTCGCGACGCGGGCGGAGCTGGAGGCCTGGGCGACGGAGCACGAGGTGCGGCACGCGCTGTGGACGTCGGCGGAGCTGCTGTATCCGAAGCTGCCGCCCGAGCCGGCGCAGCGCTATGGCCTGCGCTACGTGCTGGGGCGGCTCGCGCTGCGCGACGTCGCGTCGCGCGACAGCGCGGGGCGGCACATCGGCGTCCGCGGGCTCGAGGCGCCGATCGCCGAGGTCGCGTATGGCGAGCTGCTCGCGGCCGCGGCGATCGTGCGCGCCGCCATCGTCGAGGACCAGGCGCGGCCGCAGGACCACCACGACGCGACCATCGCGCCGCTGTGGCACAAGCTCGGCGCGACGCGCCGGGAGCTCCGGGCGCACGCCGGGCCGAGGTCGCGCGCGGCCCGCGCCGGCGGCACGTGGCGGCTCGACGAGGCCGTGGGCGCGGTGGTGTGGAAGGAGACCGACCGCGTGGTCCGCGGCCCGCACGACTACGGCACGGTCGCGGTCGTCGTGAAGCTGACGATGCCCGGCGGCGGCGCGGCGCAGCTCGAGTGCGCGTGCGGCGCGAAGGACGCGCGCTGCACGCACGGCCTGGCGCTGATCGACGCGACGCTCGACCTGCTCGAGGATCCGGCGCGGCACGGCGAGGCGCGCGCGCTGGCTGAGGAGCTGCTCCGGCCGGGCTGGGCGCGGCTGTTCCGCGAGCTCGATCAGCTCGAGACCCGCAGCGCCAAGCCGCGCGCCGTGATCGAGATCTGGTGGGAGATCGAGCATCAGCTGGGCGCGCTGACGCTCGCGCCGGTGGTCAAGAAGCAGCTCAAGCGCGGCACGATGAGCACCGGCACGCGGCCGAGCGTGGCGCGCCTGCTCGACGAGCACCGCGACAGCATGTCCGACGTCGATCTGCGGATCGCCGAGCTCGTGGCGGCCTGGGTGCCGCCCAGCAAGCAGGTGCACGCGCGCGGCGCGGCGAGCTATCCGGCGCGCGCGTTCCTCGCGCTGGTCGGCCACCCGCGCGTGCTTGCCGAGTGGTCGGATCGCCCGGTCGAGGTCACGCAGGTCACGCTCGGGTTCACCGCGCAGCCCGACGGCGACCAGATCCGCCTCGCGCCCGTGCTCGGCGAGCTTTCGATCGATCAGCGACAGCTCGGCGCGCTGCTCGAGCGCTTCGCGCCGGGCGAGCCGCTGGTGATCGAGGACGCCGACCACCGGCGCTGCGTCCTGGTCGAGGTCGGCGACGACGCGCGCCAGCTGTGGGGCCTGCTCGCCCGCCACGGCGACGCGTTCCCGCCCGAGGCGCACGCGCCGCTGCTCGATCGCCTGGCGCGGCTCGAGGACCGCATGCCGATGGTCGTGCCCGAGACGCTCAAGGGCCCGCGGCTCGCCGGCGAGGCCACGACCGTCGCGCGGCTGCGGCTGCTGCCCGACATCACGCTCGAGCTCGAGCTGCTGATCCGGCCGGGGCCGGGGGCGCCGCTGTTCCAGCCCGGCTCGGGGCCGCGCGACGTGCTGCTCCGGCGCGGCAGCGAGCGCGGCTACGTGCGGCGCACGCTGACCGACGAGCCGGCGCGCGCCCGGGCGATGCTCGTCGGGCTGCCGCTCGCCGACGCCGAGGAGGGCCCGCCGTACTGCTTCCGGATCGGCGACACCGACGCGGCGCTCGCGCTGATCAGCGCGCTGCAGCAGCCGCCGCCCGGGCTCGAGCTCGAGTGGCTCGACGCCAAGCCGACGGTGACGCGCGGGCTGGGCGCCGAGGCGCTGCGCGTCCACATCGAGCGCCGGCGCGACTGGTTCGGCATCGTCGGCGAGCTCAAGGTCGAGACCGGCCGGCTCGAGCTCGCGGTGCTGCTCGACGCCGCGCGCCGCCAGCAGCGCTTCGTGCGGGTCGATCCCGATCGCTGGATCGAGCTGTCGGACACCCTGCGCCACCGCCTGCTCGCGGTCGCCGATCAGACCTACGCCGGCCGCCATCACCTCGAGCTGTCGCCGGGCGCGGTGCCGGCGATCCGCGCGCTCGGCGAGGACGGCGCGCACGTCGAGGCCACCGCCGACTGGCAGCGCCTGAGCAAGCAGCTGACCACGTCGCTCGCGCTCGTGCCCAAGGTGCCGGCGGCGCTGACCGCGACCCTGCGCGACTACCAGGTCGAGGGCTTCGTCTGGCTGTCGAAGGTCGCGGCGTGGGGCGCGGGCGCGTGCCTCGCCGACGACATGGGCCTGGGCAAGACGGTGCAAGCGATCGCCGTGCTGCTCGACCGCGCGCACCTGGGGCCGGCGCTCGTGCTCGCGCCGACCTCGGTCGCGTTCAACTGGGTCGCCGAGCTCGCGCGGTTCGCGCCGACGCTGAGGCCGGTGCGCTACGGCGACGCGCCGGATCGCGCGGCGTGCCTGGCCAAGCTCAAGAAGCGCGACGTCATGATCGTGAGCTACGGCCTGCTCGTGCGCGACGCCGAGCAGCTCGCGGCGACGCCGTTCGCGACCCTGGTGATCGACGAGGCGCAGGCGCTCAAGAACGCCAACACGCGACGGGCGAAGGCGGCGCGCCGGCTCGACGCGAAGTTCCGGATCGCGCTGTCGGGCACGCCGTTCGAGAACCACCTCGGCGAGCTGTGGAGCCTGTTCGCCGTGATCTTCCCGGGCCTGCTCGGCAGCTGGGAGCAGTTCCGCGAGCGCTTCGCCGGGCCGATCGAGCGCGCCAAGGATCCGGCGGCGCGCGCGGCGCTGTCGCGCGTGCTGCGGCCGTTCCTGCTGCGCCGGACCAAGGCCGAGGTCGCGCGCGAGCTACCGTCGCGCACCGAGATCGAGGTGCCGGTGGCGCTGTCGAAGGAGGAGTGGGAGATGTACGAGGACGCGCGGCTCGCGGCGGTCGCCGAGGTCGACCAGCAGGGCAAGGGCGTGCGCGACGAGCAGCGCCGGTTCCAGATCCTCGCGGCGTTGACCCGGCTGCGCCTGCTCGCGTCGCACCCGCGGCTGTACGACGGGCGCTCGGAGGTCGCGTCGTCGAAGCTGCGCCGGCTGCTCGAGCTGTGCGAGGAGCTGCGCGCCGAGGGCCACCGCGCGCTGGTGTTCAGCCAGTTCACGTCGCACCTCGCGCTGGTCCGCGAGGCGCTCGACGCCGCGGGCTTCACGTCGCTCTACCTCGACGGCTCGACGCCGGCGCGCGAGCGCCAGGTGGTGATCGAGGCGTTCCAGCGCGGCGCGGCGGACCTGTTCCTGCTCTCGCTCAAGGCCGGCGGCACCGGCATCAACCTGACCGCCGCCGACTACGTGATCCACCTCGACCCGTGGTGGAACCCCGCCGTCGAGGATCAGGCGACCGATCGCGCCCACCGCATCGGCCAGACCAAGCCGGTCACGGTGTATCGGCTGATCGCGCGCGGGACGATCGAGCAGCAGATCCTCGCGCTGCATGGCGACAAGCGCGCGCTGGTCGCCGGGGTGCTCGACGGCAGCGACGCCGCGGCGCGGCTGACGACCAAGGACCTGCTGGCGCTGCTCGTCCCGGCGCCGCTCAGCGGCGACGACGATCGCGCCGAGCTCGACGAGCCGGCCGCGCCCGATGTCGCACCAGGCAGCGCGGTCGATGGCGCCGCACCGCCATCCGGAGCTGTCGACGAGCTCACGGCGCGGCGCGGCAAGCCGCGGCGCCGCCCGGCGTGAGCTGCCGCGGCGCGCGGCGTGCCGGGTAGCCTCGCACCTGCTCGATTGGCGTCGCCGCCGGCGCCGCCGCGCTGCGCGGGCAGGCGTAGAATCCGGCGCATGTTCCACGACATGTTCGGTCAGATGAAGAAGCAGCTCGGCCAGCTCGACAAGTGGCTCGACGCCGCTGCCGCGTTCGCGCAGGACAAGAAGGTCGATCCGGCGACGATCCTGGGCTGGCGCCTGGCGCCCGATCAGTTCGCGTTCACGCGCCAGGTGCAGATCGCCTGTGACACGGCGAAGCTCGGCGCGTCGCGGCTGACCGGCAAGGACGCCCCCAGCCACGCCGACACCGAGACCACGCTCGACGAGCTCCACGCCCGCGTGCGCGCGGTGATCGCCTACCTCGACACGCTCACGCCGGGCGACTTCGAGACCACCGCGACCCGCCAGGTCACGCAGCCGCGCTGGGAGGGCAAGGTCATGACCGGCCACGACTACTTCTTCGAGCACGTCGTGCCGAACTTCTACTTCCACACGACGACGGTCTACGCGCTGCTCCGCAACCTCGGCGTGCCGGTCGGCAAGCGCGACTACCTCGGCACGCTCAGCCAGCGCCTGCCGTAGGCGTCCGCCGCGCCGCTGTGCTCGGCTCAGCGCAGCTTGAGCGAATTCAGCATCGCGCGGAACGCGGCGTCGTTGGCCTCGAGCGTGGCCCGCGATCCGGTGAGCTTGAAGTAGTACGGGCCCGACGGGCTGGCGACGATCGCCGCGAGCAGGCGCTGGTCGGCCTTGTCGACGTCGCCGCCGCTCATGCCGGGCATCGCGGCGGCGACGTAGCGGCCCGTGACCGAGACGAAGGTCGCGTCCTGGCCACCGAACTTGAGCTTTTCGATCTTCGCGACGTCGCGCGACTTCTTGCCGTCGGGCTGCTGGAACTGGCCGAGCCAGCGGTCGAGGTTGTCGTCGACGCTGCCGGCGCCGCCCTCGCCGAAGTAGTAGACGATCAGCTCGCCGTCGCCGGGCAGCACGAAGTCCGCGGCGCGCATGTTCGACGTCACCGGCTTGACCGTCCACTTGGGCGGCAACGCGAGCGAGAACGGCCCCAGCACGAGCCGGCCATCGGCGAGCTTCTCGAGCGTCTTGGGCTCGGTCTTCATCGGCATCGTCGGCGAGCTCGGCGCGGCGGAGTCGCCGTGCGGGTTGGCCGGCGGGGTGGAGTCCGCGTGCGGGTTGGCCGGCGCGGCGGGCGCAGGCTTGGCCTGTGGATCACCGGCCGGCGGCAGGTCGCCGGCGGGCGGCTGCTTCTTGCACGCGGTGACCAACAGGAGGGCGAACATGAGGCCTCTGCGCATGCCCGGACTGTAGTGGCAGGACCGCGGGCGTACCAGGTGTCGCGCCGCGCTTCGGGGCTGCTACGTTCGCGGATCACATGACCCCCTGGAAGACGCTGGCGACGGTCGCGACCGCCGAGGGCTCGCTGCAGCTGCGCCAGCGCGGCGCGCGCGAGTTCCTCATCGTGATCGACGGCCGCGTGCTGATGACGAGCAACGACCGCCGCTCCGAGCAAGGTCTGGCGACGCTGGCGTGCGACGGCCTGACCGCCGCGGCGCCGCGCGTGCTGATCGGTGGCCTCGGCATGGCGTACACCGTGCGCGCCGCGCTCGACGTGCTGCCGGCCACGGCCGAGGTCGTCGTCGCCGAGCTCACCCCGGCGGTCGACGCGTGGTGCCGCGGCCCGCTCGCGGCGCTGACCGACGCCGCGGTGCTCGATCCGCGCGTCCGGGTCGAGATCGGCGACGTCGCGCGCGCGATCGGCGACGCGCCGCGCGGGCACTACGACGTGATCATCCTCGATCTTTACGAAGGTCCGCACGCCGCGACCCAGCGCGCCGACGATCCGTTCTACGGCCGCGCCGCGCTCCTGCGCAGCCAGGCCGCGCTCGCCGCCGGCGGCACGCTCGCGATCTGGTCCGAGGAGGCCGACGACGCGTTCGCGCGCCGGTTCACCGCGGCCGGCTTCACCGTTGCGACGCACAAGCTCGGCGCGACGCGCACCCACGTGGTCTACGTCGGCCGCAAGCGCTGACGCTACCGCTGCCGCGGCCGCTGCCGCTGCGCTAACGCGGGCCGGAGCTGCCGCGCGCCGTGCGCCGCGGGCGAGCGACCAGGCGATCGACCAGGATGCTGGCGCGGCCCTCGGCGAGCGGGCATCCGGTCTTGAGCGCGTGGCGATACGCGACCAGCGCCATCCGCCGCGCGCGCTCCTGCTTGCCGAGCAGATCGTAGAGCGCGGCGAGCACGGTCTCGATCCGCCAGACCTCGGAGCGCGACGCCTCGGTGTCGAGCACCGGCGCGAGCTGGGCCAGCGTGGCCTCGAGCTCCTCGACCGCCTTGGCGACGCGGTGCTCGTCGAGCAGGCGCTGCGCGTGGGTCAGCGCGGCCGCGATGATGAAGCCCGTGCGATCGGCCTGCGGATCCATCGCGTGGTCGGCCGCGCGGCCCGGCCGCGGATGCTCGACCGTGGGGCGCTCGCTGACGTGGCGCTCGACCGTCGGCCGATCGCTCCACATGTCCGAGCCGACCGCGAGCACCGGCTCGATGCGCGTGTCGATCGCCGCGGCGAACGCGGCCGCGAGCTCGTGCACCGTCTGGTAGCGGGTCAGCGGCGACGGATCGAGCGCGCGCAGCACCACGCGATCGATCGCCGCGGTGATCCCGAGCTCGGGCGCGCGCACCGATGGTGGCTCGACCGGCTCGGACAGCTGGCGGGTCAGGATCGTCGAGATGTGGCCGGAGAACGGCGTCGAACCAGTGAGCATCTCGTAGATCACCGTACCGATCGCGTAGATGTCGCCGGTCACGCTCGGGTGGGCGCCGGCGATCATCTCGGGCGCCATGTAGGCGGGGGTGCCGGCGACCATGCCGTTGGACGCCGTGCTGTTGCTCATCGTGCGCGCCAGCCCGAAGTCGATGATCGTCACGATGTCGACGTCGTCGACCAGGATGTTGTGGCTCTTGAGATCGGCGTGCACGACCTTCGCGTCGTGGACCGCCGCGATGCCGGCCAGCAGCTGCTCGGCGATCGCGACGGTGCGCTCGAGCGGCAGCCAGCCGTGCTGCGCGATCAGCTGGTGGAGCGGCGTGCCGTACGCCCGGTCCATGACCAGGAAGGGCAGGCCGTCGGAGCTCGTGCCGTGGTCGAGCGCGCGGACCACGTTGGGGTGCGAGACGGTGCGCAGCAGGCGCGCCTCGTCCGTCAGCCGATCGACGACCAGCCGATCCGACGACAGCGTATTCCGCACGCGCTTGACCGCGACGATGCGGCCCGAGCGATGGCGGGCGATGTGGACCTGTCCCATGCCGCCACGGCCGAGGAGCTCGCCGAGCTTGTACTGGTCATTCGGCATGACAGGCAGCAAAGCAGGTCGCGTGCCGGGATCTGCTCCGGACCTCTGGCGAGGCGATCGCGCGGCACGCCCTCGAATCTGCGCGCAGATCCGGAGCCGGCGGTCATCGCGCGACAACGTCGCTCGTCAAATTACCCAGCCCCGAGTCAGCGCGTACCCCGTCAACTTCGGCGACGGCGCCGCTCCGCTGCGACGTCGTCGCACGCTGGCTTCATGCGTGCGCCCCACCTGTGATCGAGAGTCGTACTTCGCCTACGTACGTGTCCGCTTGCCGGACGCACGCGGCGGATGCAGCGTCTCGCCGCGGGCGAGCATGGCGACGAACGTGGCGAGCCGGCGGGCGCGCGTCGCCGGCTGCCTGGCGGTCTGCAGGCGGTGCAGGATCGCGAAGCGGTTGTTCGCGTCGAGCGTCTCGAACTTCGCGGCGGCGCGGGGCGCGGCGGCGAGCGCGGCGAGCAGATCGGCGGGCGGGGTCGCCTTGCGCGGCCCGTCGTACGCGGCGTCCCAGCGGCCGTTCGCCCGGGCTTGCTCGATCGCGGCCAACCCGGGGGGCTGCATCGCGCCGCGCTCGATCAGCGCCAGCGCCTTGGCGCGGTTGATCGCCGACCAGATGCTGCGCGGCTTGCGCGGCCCGAAGCGCTGGATCCACGCGACCTCGTCGCCGCCGGCCTTCTGACCGTCGATCCAGCCCCACACGAGCGCGACGTCGAGCGCCTCGGCGTAGTTGATCGACGTCGCCGTGCCGCCCTTGCGCGCGATCCGCATCGCGATCCCCGACGACGTCGCGTGGTGCGCGGCCAGCCACGCCGTCCACGCCGCGATCGTCGCGAACATGTGCTCGGGGTACGTCGGCTTGGCCGACGCCGCGCCGGCGGGCGGCGACTTCTTCGTAGCGGGCGACTGCTTCGCGGCAGGCGGCTTCTTCACCGCGGGCTTGGGCTTGGCCACGCCGCACGATAGCGCGGCCGCACGACCGTTGGCTGCGCCGGGCACGCAACTGGCTGCATCCCGCGGCCGCGAAGCTCGGCCTCCGCGCACGCTGGCTAGCATCGTGAGCTGCCCGTGATCATGACCCTGGAACACGGCGAGCACTGGGTCCATGCTCGGGGACCCGCCATGCCGCGCAGCCGTCTCGCGCAGCACCTCCGCAGCCTCGGCGTCATCGCCGCGGCGTGGACCATCGTCGCCGGCTTCAGCATGCTGTCGATCTATATCCGCGTCGTCTCCGGCGAGATCGCGCCTCAGCCCGGCTGGTACTGGGGCACGGTCGGCGTGGTCCCGCTGTGGACCGTGCTGACGCCGCCGGTGCTCGCGCTGAGCCGGCGGTTTCCGTTCGAGCGCCGCACCCTCGGCACCGCGCTCGCCGTCCACGCCGTCGCCGTGCTCGCCGTGCTCGCGATCGACGGCGCGCTCAACCTGTGGCTCAGCCCGGGGCCCGACGCTCAGCCGTTCACCTACGGCCAGCAGGTGTGGCGCTACTCGTTCATCAACGCCGCGTTCTACGGCGGTGTCGTCATGGTCGCGCACGCCGGCCGCTACTACCGCATGTACCTCGACCGCCGCGTCCGC
>Ga0307513_10012795_pt1 | contig 10332 bp, 8 predicted proteins | sample 15_EM_MG_FD_202174 | JGI IMG/M metagenome (GOLD analysis project Ga0307513, IMG submission 202174) | Populus trichocarpa ectomycorrhiza microbial communities from riparian zone in the Pacific Northwest, United States - 15_EM | ecosystem: Host-associated > Plants > Roots > Unclassified | place...
GCTGGGGAAACCCTCACGGTTCTTTCCCCGCTCACGCGCAGTCGCTAGGTATCCTACTTATTATATACACGGTTCTTTCCCCGCTCACGCGCAGTCGCTAGTGTCCAACACATACAGCAGTCTACAAATAGGAGGAAATACAAATTCCTGACAGAAGCTGACTCGCCCTTTAGTCACTGCCAAGGTGGGTACATAGATTTCTATGTATGCCACGAAGCTCGAGCAGCACCGCATATGTGACTGGACGCCATTGATATCACTATCTACCACAGTTGGTTCACTCTTTATCATAGCTTTTGGGTATTTCCTCTTGGTTGGTGATGGACAGGCGTACGACATTAACAACATTCAATACGAGCTGCTGACGACGTATTGGCCTACGACCAGCGACGTCAGCGGTGCCCGAGGCGCCGGGAGCTGCAGAGGGCAAGGGCGAGAAGGAGAGGAGGGCGAGCATGGGCGGGAGGATCAAGTGGTTCGGTGGGGCGGACAAGAAAGAGAAATCCAAACCAGCCGTCGCACCTGCCCCCGAAGGATCCGAAGCGGGATGTAAACCTCCCTCAGAGGCCGCGGATGTACCCACCAAGCCAGGGAACGGGGGTACAGCGGGGTTTACTGGACCACCACAGGAGGCAATCGTCAAGCGCACCCGTGACCTCCTCGCGGCTGCCCCTCCGTTCTACCCCATTACCGACGCATTGGAAGGCCGGGTATCGGAGCCACCTCACTCCTCAGATGGCGACCTGATCGATGAGATACAGGGCACCAAGCTCTTCTCTCTTCTTTCCGATCCTGCCATTTTAACGGTCAAACATCAGTGTGGAATGCACTGGATCTTGTCTCCTTCTCGTTCACAGACAACGCCAATGCAGTCTCGGCGTCGTCAACAGCCAGCGTCGGGACGACGCATCCCGACAACAGCATCATGCTGGGTGCACCGCTGATCATCGACAAGAACACCAAGGTCGAACTAGCGGAGTACAGACTGGTCCAGGTGCCGTTGAACAACCTGGACAAGGACGCTGGCGCCATTGAAGCGGCTGGGTGGTGGCCCCCTTGGAAGTGGGGCAAGCGTGAGCCCACTACCCCTACCCCCCCGACTACGAAGGAGGTTCATGTCTGGATTCCCAGCCCGGACAAGATCTCCGTGCACTGTGTATGGTGGGGTTACAGGATGTGAGTTTCTTTACCTTCTTTGCATGAGGGCGTCAAGTGACTAATACGGCCCACCATAGCTGGATTCTACCACCTATGGTGAAAGTCCTGGATGACGAAACCACCGAGATCGCCAAGAGAGCCAACCTCATTTCCACTGCACTCCAATGGATCCTCAACCACGTACCTAGCGGGCTGCCAATGGAACTAATGGCTGTCGTGGCTGTCTTCAAGGCAATTGCGCCAATTGTGGGCTATATTGGCGCGTTCGTCTCTTGGAGTTGGGGTGCGATCAAGAGTTTCGACAAGGGACAGGGTGTTGTTCTGAGCGCCTCCTTCCAATCGCACTCATTCCTGGCTCCTGGGATTTTGTGCTTCCAGAGACGCCGACGAGTCCTGCACCGGATCCTGCACCCACACCCACACCCACACCTGCACCCCAACCAGCTCCAGCCCCGGAACCAGCTCCTGTGCCAGCTCCGGCTCCGACTCCAGCACCAGCACCAGCACCAACACCAGCACCGGCACCAGCACCTGCTCCAGAGGAGCCGGTGGGCAAGAAACCCATCAGTACTCCCGCCATACCTTCGGGTCTCCCAACCAATACTGGGGATGGACCCGATCCTATCCTAGTGATACCTAATAAGGACGGTGACTATACAGCACCTCCCACCTCGGCTGCTTCGGCGTCCTAATGTTTATAAATCTGGTCCTATTGCGCCTCTTCCGCATCTCACTCCTCACTGTCCCGATTTTTGACAAATTGTCACGACTCTTTATGATGGACCATAAATGAACTTGAGCGCTCTAATAATTGGATTGTGTTTATAATATAACGCCTTGGACCGTGTTTCCATGATAAGTGCTCCTTTGGACTCTGTCTCTGCTGAGGGGCTGTCCCTTCATTGCGTAGAAGCCTATTTAGCCCCACGCGGATCGATCTACAATGCTGAGTATATTGTGTGTTCCCACTTCGCATTTATGCCCCCCAGTCCGTGGCTGGATCGGAACGTTTAGAAGGCAGCATTCAAAGTCGGTAAAATGTCAAAAATGCAAAGTCGATAAACTATCAAAATAGTCCTAGAAATGAGGGTCGCGTGCGCCCCATGTATATAGCGGACCACCGTTTCGCGAGTTCTGCAAAACATGGGGTGATGTAGTCCAATGCATTGGCCATTTCCCCTTGAGGAAGTATTGAAATATTTCAAATTCGTCACAAATTGAGTCGATGGGTCAAATTCTTTTCTTGCAACCTAGCCTCTCCCTTCGCTGTATTTTGTAAGGAATGGACAGCGTGCCATACGACATACTCGTGGAGATACTCGAATGGCTAATAGAGCCAGAGCAAGATGATTTATCAAAGTTCGAGGCCCTGTGGCCTTTCGATATTCTTCACAATGCGCCCTTGCGCGGCTCTCGCGCGCAGATCCACTTGCAAGCGTGTTGTCTTGTGTGCAGGTGGTGGAGGGAAGTAGCTCAGCCGATCTTGCAAGAGCACCTATGCTGGAGTTCGTCTTTGGGGAGGGTAGCGGTTGAGAACCTTCTAAAAGTTGACAGAGTAGCGACTAAAGTCACCACTATCGAGGCTGGGAGGACGTACTGCGAGTTATGTGCTCAAGACGGGTCCTGCTCGTGTGGCATCTCGATCCAGATGGTGGTCTCGACACTCGCAACATTTCCTCGCCTCATGCGACTTGCCATTCCCATCTGGAGTGGCCTTGATGTTGCTCTGTCTATCCCTTCAACTCCTATTAGAGCATTTCCGCAACTAACAACCTTTCGTATCCTTTGTACCGACAAAGATGGTGGTTGGGTGCCATTGCGAACTTTTTGTCTCATTCTGCAACTGATGCCAGCGCTCCATACGCTCTCCATTGGTGATATCAGTAACGCGTCGAGCGATATAATCAGTGATATACCCTACCCACCTTGCCAACTTCGCTCATTCGCCGTGTCGGACGCTCGCGGTGTTGAGTTTCAGAGCTACGAATGGATCCTTCACAACTCTAAAAATTCTCTTCAAATTCTCCATACGTGTGGCCTTGTTCCGGCCTCCCAAGCGTCTTTGCTTCGAGCCATACCGCACCTGGGGGTCACTCTCAGAGAATTGCGTTGCTTAGGGTGTTGGGATTCAGAGATTGTACTCTCCGTATTGCAACATTGCCACAAACTGGAAGCTCTCGCCTGTTGCGATGGTCCCGATATTTTACATGACCTCGCGAACGCTGCTTGTGCCAAGACGTTGCGGCGTTTCACTGCAACGAAAGTGAGACGTACAGTGACAACACGGCCTTCAGGATATGTCTTGGACGAGTATAATGGACTAGTCATCAGATTTTGGTGCTCAGATGAACTCGCGGCAATGCGGCAGGTGGTCCAGAGGCACGCCCTGCCCCAGTTGGAGGAGTGGAATCTCCAGACACGGGCCAAGGAGCGCTTGGTTGATGTTCCCGTGGACGAATTGACCGCCCTAAAGGACGAATGTGACAGACAAGGTGTTGTCTTTGGCTTTGCGCGGTATAATGAAGTACGTTGGGTTGACTCCGCCCGTGTTTGATAAACCTCACGTGTGTCCAATTGTTCTTGATTCGTAGATAGTTAGCCGTTCGAACCACCCGTCTTCATTATGCCCTTTGTAATATCCGATGTCGACACGCGTCCTCTCTTCGGCGGCGAGTATCTGGAGAAATTTGTGACGGATTCAAGAAACGAGCGGCAGTGGTATGCAGCGTTGGTTTCGCTCTGGTTGTCGAGGACATATCTGTACTAACCAATCCATAGCTTCTATCAATGATACACACCATTGGTCTTCCTCCCAACATGAGGTCGTGTCAATCACAATACTCCAATACTCGCCATCACCTCTACCATACAGCGAACAGCTTTCCCTCCTGTACACACGAACGGAGTCCCCACACCAGCTCCAGCTCCAGCTCCAGAGGAGCCGGTGGGCAAGAAACCTATCAGTACTCCCGCCATACCTCCGGATCGAGCGACCAATACTGGGGATGGACCCGATCTTATCCTGGTGATACCTAATAAGGACGGCGACTATACAGCACCTCCCGCCTCGGCTGCCTCGGCGTCCTAATGTTCACCAATCTGGTCCTATTACGCCCCTTCCGCATCTCACTCCTCACTGTCCCGATCTTTGACGACTCTTTGTCATGGACCGGAAATGAACTTGACCGCTCTAATGATTGGGTTGTGTTTATACTATAACGCCCTTTTGGACTTTGCCTCTGCTGAGGAGCTGTCCCTTCATTGAGTAGAAGCCCATTTAACCTCACATGGATCGATCTACAATACTGAGTATATTGTGCTGACTCATCCCACTTTGCAATTATGCCACCTAGTCCCTGGCAGGGTCGGAATGTTTAGAAGGCAACATTCAAAGTCGGCAAAATATCAAAAATGCAAAGTCGATCTACGATCAAAATGGATCTAGAAATGAGAGCTGCGTGCGCCCCATGTATAAACCGGACCACCGTTTCGCGAGTTCTGTAGAACATGGGCTGATGTAGTCCAATGCATTGGCCATTTCCCCTTGAGGAAGTATCGAAATATTTCAAATTCGTCACAAAATGCGTCGATGAGTCAAATTCTTATCTTGCAACTTAACCTCTCCCTTCGCTGTATTTTGTAAGGAATGGACAACGTGCCATACGACATACTTGTGGAGATACTCGAATGGATAATAGAGCCAGAGCAAGGTGATTTCTCAAGGTTCGAGACCCAGTGGCCTTTCGATGTTCTTCACGATGCGCCCTTGCGCAGCTCTCGCGCGCAGACCCACTTGCAAGCGTGTTGTCTTGTGTGTAGGTGGTGGAGGGTGGTAGCTCAACCGATCTTGCAGGAGCACCTATGCTGGAGTTCGTCTGAGGGAAGAGTAGCCGTTGAGAACCTTCTTAAAGTTGACAGAGTGGCGAGTAAAGTCACCACTATCGAGGCTGGGAGGACGTACTGCGAGTTATGTGACATAGACGGGCCCTGCTCGTGTGGCATCTCGATCCAGACAGTCTCCACACTCGCAACATTTCCTCGCCTCACGCGACTCGCCATTCACATCTGGAGTGGCCTTAATGTTGCTCTGTCTATCCCTTCAACTCCTATTAGGGCATTTCCGCAACTAACAACCTTTCGGATCCTTTGTTCCAACAACTATGGTGGTCGGGTACCGTTGCGAACTTTTTGTCTCATTCTGCAACTGATGCCAGCACTCCATACGCTCTCCATTGGTGATATCAGCAACACGTCGAGCGATACAATCAGTGATATACCCTATCCACCCTGCCGACTTCGCTCATTCGCTGTGTCGGACGCTCGCGGTGTTGAGTTCCAGAGCTACGACTGGATCCTTCACAACTCTAAGAATTCTTTGCAAACCCTCTATGGGTATCGCATTTCGCCGGCCTCCCAAGCGTCTTTGCTTCGAGCTATACCGCACCTGGGAGCCGCTCTCAGAGAATTCCGTTGCTTGGGGTGTTGGGAATCAGATGTTGTACTCTCCGTATTGCAACATTGCCACAAACTGGAAGCTCTCGCTTGTTGCAATGGTCCCAATATTTTACATGACCTTGCGAACGTTGCTTGTGCCAAGACGTTGCGGCGTTTCACTGCAACAAAAATGAGACGTACAGTGTCAACAGGGCCTTTAGGATATGTCTTGGGCGATGATTATAATGAAGTAATCATGAGATTTTAGTCTTCAGATGAACTCGCGGCAATGCGGCAGATGGTCCAGAGGCACACCCTGCCCCAGTTGGAGGAGTGGAATCTCCAGACATGGGCCAAGGAGCGCTTGGTTGATGTTCCCATGGACGAATTGACCGCCCTAAAGGACGAATGTGACAGACAAGGTATTGTCTTTGGCTTTGCGCGGTATAATGAAGTACGTTGGATTGACTCCACCCGTGTTCGATAAATCTCACGGGTGTCCAATTGGTCTTGATTCGTAGATTGTTAACCGTTCGAACTGCCCATCCTCATCATTCTCTTCATCATGTTCGACGTCGACACGCGTCCTCTCTTCTGCGGCGGGTATCTGGGGAAATTTGTGACGGATTCAAGAGACGAACGGCAGTGATATACGACGTTGGTTTCGCTCTGGTTGTCGAGAACATATCCGTACTAACCAATCCACAGCTTCAATGTCCCACACCATCGGTCTCCCTCCCAACATGACGTCGTGCCAATGCCAATACTCCAAGACTTGGGCCATCACCTCTACCATACAGCGAACAGCTTTCCTTCCTGTACACACGCAACAGAGCACTATGTATAACATAAACAATTTTCTTCCATGTGCGGAACCGATGAACCAATGACTTAGCGACGTAAGGTAGTAGTGGCCCATTCTCTGGTGACCAGCACCCACAGTAGGTCTCTCCATGACACATTCGAGAAGTTGAATGGTTTCGCTGAGGCCGAGTGGAGATCTTAAGCACCTCAGGGCAAGGTTCATTAATTTAAATGAGAGTCTGGAGGTAATTCTGTGAAGAAAGGAGAGCGAATAAGAGCTGGTGTGCGATGGAGTGGAGACATACCCGCGGATATCCCTGAGGTCACATTCTGGGTGCTGTAGTTGTCATCCTGGATGAGCTTACTGAGGGGGTCGGTCTGCTTTCCGGGCTCCAATATTAATATCTTTATTTTCTCCGGGGGTTTCTTCTCCAAAGGTATAAGGAATAAGTTCGGAGTTCGTCACCCGCGACCTCGTGACGTGCAGTAATAATGGGGGCACCAGTTGAGACTGGGCGGCATAAGCCGCTACACAGTGTTGCTGCACCGCTATAGGATTTGTCGACCTCCAGGCTTGAGATTTCTATGAAACTCCATGCATATATCTTGTTGGCAAGATCCCAAACTATTCATGCACCCTCTGGGGCATCCAACCTTCGACCTCTGTACACTGGAGGAGAACCATTCGCCTCGAGGTTGGAGAATACCATCTTACAAGCAGGCGTCTTCTTCGACTGAAGGAACTTACTCACACGCGCTGGATCCACTATCGTCAGAGTCGAGAACGTAGGTTGGGCTGGTAGCCGAGGAAAACCGGATTCGTGCTGTCATTGGGGCCGGTTAAGGGACATTGTGAAAAGGGAGATCTGGAAGAATTATATTCAAAGTACCACTGGGTCTGGTGTGGACGCAAAGGGTCCCCCAATGCATGAAACGACATTGAGCATTGAACTTTTGGGGACTTTACTCATCACTGTTGACTATGGTGATCGCTATAAAAATTAGATGAATGGCCTAAATTGAGGAGCAACCAATCGCTTACCGGAGAACCTCCGTAGACCCATCGAAGTCAACCCACATTCGAGGGGTGGTCCACGAAAACGGGAACGCCACTCGGAGAGCTCAATTCCTTGTGTTACCGTGATAGTCGATGACTTGAAATAGCTCTCTCGAAGATTTAGCATCAGGTGGCAGCACATGACGAGAGGGACCACCCCCGCAAATATTGTTGGTGCTTGCAAAACGACCTAAATGACCTATCAGTCGCGCCAGAAATGAATAAAGAGGTTACTTACACCTTCTCCCCCGCTCGTTAGCCACATTAGCATCACAGTAAGTTCGGCAATCGAAATCGCAATAAAATAAACCACAGAATCCCTATAAAAGACATTAGATATGCGAAAGAGGTAGTGGAGTTATAGAATCTCACCGAACGAGGACTCGGCTTAAGCAGATCCTCGAACCAAAGTTGTCTCGGTTCGCGCGATATCCCTTGTAGATGGCGAAAAAACAAATAAGGGTGTCATAAGCTGATTTATCGTCAGCGATTTGCATTAATGTCATGCATTTGTCCATCGCTAACTTAGCGGCGATACCCAAAAGCTACGATAAAGAGTAAGCAACCAAGATAAATAGTGAAACCAATGACGTACAGCCATATATGCGGAGCTGCCCGAGTCCCGTGACATATATGGAAATCTATGGCCCCCACTTTGGCAGTGACTAAATGGTGAGTCAGCTTCATGGCGTTTGGGGTGTCCGTACATACAGGAGAGTGCGAAGGAGGTGTGAAGGGCCCACACAGTGAGCATACCCGCAAGAGAGACGCTTAAGGCACCTGCGAGGACGTAAAACATCCTCTGTGCGAGGTTTTCAGCCTTAATAATCAATCTAACGACTAATTCGCACCATTGAGCTAGTGGAGGGTGAGTGGATACGGAAATGAATGAAGGGGTTGAACCTACTTTCCGTACAAACCCCATACTCGAGCGGCGAGGACAACTGCATGGCCATATGAATACCATATATTTGTAGCATGGGAGAAGTTCTGTCCTACGCTGGACAGTCGCTGTCGCGAAAGAACCTAAATTTAAGGTCAGCAACCTTGAGCCTGCAGAGGTGTGGTACATACCTGAGTAGCCTTCATACATGGCCCAAACAGTGCCTGCAAGCGTTGTTCAGGTGCGATTCGAGAATTGGTTGGAACCACCCACAGCTATGGAAAGAGTTAAGTCCGCCGGCCAGGAGAACGGGACTCACTCACAATACGGTCGATGGCTTTGGATAAATATAACCTGTGTTGGATATGAGCCAAGCCGTCTTTGATACGGACTCTAGGCCTACCCAATACGTAAAATGTTACGTTTACCCCTGCACCATAACGAATCTGAGGATCGCTAGAATCAGCGCATATCGAAGAAACTATTCGAATAGGACTTGCTATCGTATAAATGGTGGTAAAGCGAGTCCATGGGCGTTTCTGAAGTGGGATAAGCATGAGTTGGAGTCGCAGTGACTTTCGACTACGGACCCAAACGAACTCAAGCTAAGGGTGAGGATATATGAGTGCACGTGTTATGCGAAAGAGTGTCAGCGAGACATGCCTCTTTGTCAAGACAGATTACTAGTAGCCGTTGTTCAGCAGGCGATGCACATTTATCCGTAGCCCATGATAAGCAAGAACACTTACTATGGTCCCAGAGCATCACTACTAGGGCAGATAGGAGAGTCCATCTCACTCGCTGCGCATTCCCGACAATTATTCTCAAACTTTCTAGACTTGGGTCAACCATTGGCATACGGGGTGGCGCAAGCTATGTATTCGTTCCTCGTAAGTTATGAGATTGTTGCGGGAAATTGAGGGGAGGGAGTAATGAAAGCATTGCGCCGTCATTCTCTGCGGCTGTGTTACGGCCAGACCGCAATTCCGGTCCTCCATATGGTTTAGGTATGCTAAGTAGCATATGGGCGAATACAATGTTGAGAGACCGGGTGTTCATACCATTTTTTATAGTCGCGTTGTCCAATACCGTCCTGTAACGCCTCAACTCAGTAACGCCTCGGATAAGCGGCCAAGCGTCAGAAATGCGGAGGCATTGGTCATATACAATGAGCAATATTCCCCGGAGTCTGGGCGATGTATGCAGGCGAAAGGGTCATCTTGCTTGCTTTGGGCTATGTACAACCTTGTGGTACGGCCTACTGGAACAGTTGAGAGGCTGCCCTCACGCAGTCGCTGCCAAGGTAACCCAAATGCTTGTCTTCATTTGTTCCACACGTGGAGGAAGACTCGTTTGTGTCATTTGTAGCACCTGTTAATTAACTGCTGCGTGTGTACGGAATGGCAAGCTGTTTGCTCTTCGGGGGAGGTGATGACCAGAATCGTGGATTAGAGTTAAGCAAGGGGAGGCTGAGGCCAGTGTGGGAGTGCGGGCCATTGCTAGAAACAACATGTCCTCAAAGGTGAGAGCGAAACTAACGCCACGTTGCTCTGATCACGCTCGACTTGTCGGAGATAGGGGTGTTTGATTCGCTGCCGATCGAGAGGCGGCGATCGAAGTTTCTCATGGTCTGTGCACCACGACTCCTGGCGGGGGATATAAAAGCTCGCATCCTCGTTACTGTATCCTTACTTGTTTGTAGCGGGCTCCAACAAACACGATTATATTCACCCGAGTTAGCGACCAAGTGGAAATCCCAACACAAGTTTATCCGCTTCTGACCGGGCCAGTTTGACACACTGCCTCCCATGATGGGTGCGACCCATAATAAGCGTGTTTGGACGGACCATACAACCTGTAAACTAGTCAACGACATTGCCTTGAGAAATACGTACATTTCGAGCTCCAAAAAATTAATTCACACTCAAATAACTCATATAGCACTCAAATAGGGACTATTGATGCATTCCAGATATATGTGCTTCCTTTATGGTCA
>Ga0307513_10012796_pt1 | contig 10331 bp, 6 predicted proteins | sample 15_EM_MG_FD_202174 | JGI IMG/M metagenome (GOLD analysis project Ga0307513, IMG submission 202174) | Populus trichocarpa ectomycorrhiza microbial communities from riparian zone in the Pacific Northwest, United States - 15_EM | ecosystem: Host-associated > Plants > Roots > Unclassified | place...
ACTTTCTAGGGTCTCTGTACATTTCTTCTTTATTAAAGTCTGGACTTTTGTTCTAGTTCTCCCTTTTCTAGCAGAATTCATCTTAGCTTTTTGGCCTTTTCCCTTCTCCTTTCATCTCCTTACCATCAAAGGGTTGGAGGCAGCTGACATCGTTTTAAATTTCGGTTCAGTGGTCAACCCAGGATTTGGATCAGTCTAAGTTAAAAAAAATAGAAAAAAAAACCTTGCTGACCTGGTTATTAACTTTTTTTTTAAATGGTTAAAACGATTTTTTTTTTAAAAAAATTAAATTCTTCTAGGTTGATTTTCGCACCCAGTAACCCAAACTAATCATAACCATATCTCGTTTGTTTATCTTCATAAATTCAAATTCAAGTGCCATGAAAAGAAAAAGGCGAAAAGATTTTATTCAATACTCGTGAAGATGTCTCTCTCAAGCATGTGAGTTAATGAACAATTACAAATGGGTGTTACATGTAATTAGGGATATTTGGTCTTAAAGGTAATAGAGATTAGCTAGGCTACTATCGTTTCATAACTTAATTGCTTTCTCCAGGTTCACTGCTTTTTCATATATTTTTTTTTAAATCAGTCTTCGATTTAATCAAAGAGGGTTTTAATCCCCATTTTTTTTTTAAAAAAAAAACAGTAAAATCACACAAAATGTTGGTTAATAACTTTGCATCTCGTTCCTGGCATGATGTGATCATAAATTTTATAGACAATATTTGTTTTTGCAATCAAAAAAATATTTTTTAAATTGATTTTTTTATGTTTTTTAATTTTTTTAATATATTAATATCAAAAATATTTTTTTAAAAATATTTTTTTAATATATTTCCTAATAAAAATCATTTTAAAAAAAATCTTTCCCTTATTATCGAACACTGCCTCGAACAATGCCTTGTGTTAATTGTCATCGAGCTAACGACAGGGAGAGATCGGAAGATTATGGCTTCTTTTGTAATTGTCGTATCTTATGGGTTCTTTTCGACCTTACAACTACTACCGAATTTACGAGACTGGTCCCGATTGCTAGTGGAAACTGCAAAAAGCAGCTCCCGAGCATGTCTGCAACTACAGTGTTAGACATTGTATTTTAAAATTATTTTTTAAAAAAATTTAAAATTTTAAATTTTTATTTAAAATTAATATATTTTTGATGTTTTAAAATTATTTTAATATACTGATATTAAAAATAATTTTTTTTAAATAAAAAAATATTATTTTAATATATTTTAAAATAAAAAACAATAATCTCAAATATCCATGATTTTCTAACCCAATAGCATGTAAACGACACAATTACAATCCCGTCCCTACTTTTAACTTCCAATCTATGCCCAACTTTTCCGGGTTTTTTATTTGCCTCTACAAAGAAATCACCGAACTGTACAGAGGAAAAGGAAAAAAAATTGGACGACCGTATAATTATTTTGTTTGCAGAAAGGAGTTCGAACACAGATAATAAGCCCCAGATCCCCCCCCCATCAGCGGGTCAAACTTTTTCAATGCTAAAAAAAAATTATTGATGATTAAAAAGTTAGTGAATATGAAATAATCATCTCTTTGTGGAGTTAAGAAATCATGATTGCTTGGAATTTGTCAAATTAATCGCCATGGCCTTTCTTTAATTTCAGTCACAGTTTTTCCCATGTGTTTACAAAGAACAATCAATTTCCATTCACCAAACACATGCCACACCACTCATCACGACTTGGATGCCTAGCCAAAATTGGACAATCAAACTTTGGTCCCCTCGTCGTGATCCCTTCAACCTTTTATCCAGCTCGAGAAAACAACAAAACAATGTTTTTCATCCTAATTGACTTGTTTTATAGTTTTAAAATCCAATCTTGATGCAACCAGGTTCATGGCCTAGCGGTCCTAATATGAAATTCCCTGTCTCTACACCTTAGATTCGAGCCTTTGTGTGCACGCCTGTCACCCCTACGGTATCTTACTTGTTTACTGGGCTTGCAGAGTGTTTAGTGGGTTCGGGGATTAGTCGTAATGCGCGTAAGCTGGTCCGGATACCCCGAGGTATATAAAAAAAATTCCAATCTTGATTGTTTCATAGTAAACTCAGGCCACATATGGATCGATCAAAGAATTTTTTTTTAAAAAAAGTATAACTATATTATTTTGATAAAAAAATTAAAAATAAAGTTAACAAGTTAAGATCTGGGTTTAGACTAAATCAAGCTTAGGTTAATCATATCAAACTTAAATCGATCAAATTAGCAAGTCAACTCGAGCTTTTTACCAGGTTAACTGAGTTTTTTCTCCTTCAACTCAAACTAATATATATTTTAGGTTAGCTAAGTTCAGGATCAACCTGTCATTCTACATTTTACAGCTAACACTTTCAAAACATTTCTTGATATTTCAAATTAAAGTGGCGATGAACAAAAGGTTTTGTTCCCCATTGTCAATACATAAGCTAGAGCTTTATTATATGCAAAGTTATTTTTTAAATTATGCTACGGTTTTCTAAACTTTAGCCTCTAACATAAATGCTATTGAAAATTTACAATAGTTTCACGTACAATTAGAGGCTCGGGTACTCTTATTAATAGAACCTATATGGTGCAGAATTTTTTTTAATATAAACTCATTTTCAACCTTGTGTATTAATCATGGTAACGCTATAATTACAATTAATCCCTAAAACCAAACACAAGTCAAAAAGAGCATTTTAAGCTTTTAAATAATAAATACATTAATGTGGGTAATTAATTAAATAAAATAGCTACACGAGTAATAAGAATTCAAATTAGCCCACGTTCCCATGTGGCTCTGTGCTCTATCGCCAACCTCGATTTTCCCAACTCCAAACAAGTTCAAAACTTTGAAATCCCAAGACCTCCACTTCTCCGCACTTCTTCTTCTTCCTCGCACTGAACCACTCGCTCTCTTCGGCAACTCTTCGTTGCAAAATCTCCTCTTCAATCTCTCTCTCAAAAGATTAGAATTCAAAACTAAAACAGAACAAACATGGCCGTAATCCCTTTCAAAGTCACAGCCTGTCTCATTCTATTTACCTTCACTAACCTTCCACTCCTGTCCTCTCTAAACACTGATGGCCTAGCTCTCCTAGCCCTCAAAGCCGCAATCACTGCTGACCCGACGGACACTTTAGCGTCTTGGTCGGAAACTGACCCAACCCCATGTCACTGGCATGGTATCACTTGCATTAACGACAGAGTCACTTCTCTTTCACTCCCTGACAAAAACTTCACTGGTTACATACCCTTTGAACTCGGCCTTCTTGGCTCGCTAACTCGACTCACTCTCTCTCGCAACAACTTCTCTAAATCCATACCTTCACATCTCTTCAACGCAACAACTCTCCGCTTTCTTGATTTGTCTCATAATTCTCTCTCAGGTCCAATTCCTGCCAATATTGTATCTTTAGAAGCCTTAACCCACTTGGATTTATCTTCTAATTGTCTAAATGGGTCTCTCCCTGCATCTTTGAATAAGCTAAAAAGCTTAACAGGAGCTTTAAATTTGTCATACAATTCATTTTCTGGTGAGATTCCAGGGTCTTATGGGTTCTTTCCAGTAATGGTGAGTTTAGATTTAAGACACAATAATCTTAGTGGCAAAGTGCCTTTATTTGGGTCGTTAGTGAACCAAGGGCCTACTGCATTTGCAGGAAACCCAAGTCTTTGTGGGTTTCCTTTACAAACTGCATGTCCTGAAGCTGTTAATATCACAGTTAGTGATGATCCTGAGAACCCGAAAGACCCAAATCCTGTTCTTTTTCCTGGGAGTGTTGGGAAAGTGAAAGTCAAAACAGGGTCAGTTGCAGTTCCCTTAATTTCGGGCTTCTCGGTGGTGATCGGTGTTGTTACAGTATCCGTGTGGCTGTATCGGAAAAAACGGAGGGCAGATGAGGGTAAAATGGGAAAAGAGGAAAAGATCGAGAAGGGTGACAATAATGAGGTGACTTTTAACGAGGAGGAGCAAAAGGGTAAATTTGTGGTGATGGATGAAGGGTTTAATATGGAATTAGAGGATTTGTTGAGGGCATCTGCGTATGTCGTGGGGAAGAGTAGGAGTGGCATAGTGTACAAGGTGGTCGTGGGTGGGGGTGGGTCTGGTACGGCGATGCCTACGGTTGTTGCTGTGAGGAGGCTTAGTGAAGGTGATGCCACATGGAAGTTGAAGGAGTTTGAGTCTGAGGTTGAAGCAATTGAGAGGGTCCATCATCCTAATATTGCAAGGCTGAGAGCTTATTACTTTGCTCATGATGAGAAGTTGCTGGTCTCTGATTTTATCCGCAATGGAAGCCTGTACTCTGCTCTGCATGGTAACATTTCCCTAATTCTCTTAGTTATAATTATGTTATATTGGACACTGACACTTAATTTTAACAATGGTCCCCTTCACATGTTGCAAGTCAACACATTGATGTTTTTGGTCACACAATATTCTATGAGCATTTATTTGTTTTGCTACCTGTTTAAACTTCGCAGCAAGTAAGTTTGTACTCGTATGTTCCATGATAACTTATGTCTTGACAATTCATTTTAAAAGAATGTCTTGCTTGTCTTACAGTGAAGTTGTGGTGTAAAAAGATGAGACATTTCTATCCAAAACAAAGAATGCGAGTCTTGAATTTCATGTGATGTTAATGATCGGCCTTGTTGTCCAATGCTTATCTCCCAAATGAACCCATAAGTCTGTTATGATTGCTTTGGCATATTGATGTTAGTGTTCCCTTTGAAGTGAATTCAGGTCATGTATGATTAGTGCTTTGTTGATTAATCATAGACAATCAAGAACTTTCAAATGCTGTAGTTTCTAAATTTCAATTACATTTCAGAAATGTTTTTGACTTTTTTCTTTTGTAACTTCTCGTGATATTGTTATAGTATTCCATTTTAAATGTACTATTCGGATATCATTACTTTGTGTGAACTCTTTAGAGTCGTAGATCGACATGAACAAAATTTGTCAAATGTTGTTGTTGTCGGTTTTAAGAGAAGATCGATTTTTATTTTATTTTCTTTTTTGAGAATTGGTTAATGATTGTTCATTGTTCATGAGTGCTTTAAGTAAAGCACAGGTTCAAATTTGGACACTTTTGTTAGCAACAGAGAAGGACCTACAGCAATGCTTGACCCTAAACATTTGAAATTCAATTACGTTGTTTTTCTTTTCTGGGAAATTTGATGTTAAATTCCATTTGCGGACTGTGTTGATGTCACATTCCAAGTTCTGCAGATGTTTCAGCCACAAGAATATACTCAGGTATACATGTTGGAATTATATTAGCATTTAGCACTGGGAAGTTTGGAATGTTTCAAGTTTGAAATGCCTTACACTTCTTTGAGACAGTGATAACTCCTGCCCTGATGCACCTGGGGCATCTTTGTCTTTGTCTTTGTCTTCTTCCCTACAAATATTAAAGTATCTGTCTCACATGATTTCTGGAACAAAAATGGTTATAAGCTCCAGGACTTATATTCAATGCTGTGGTCCTCTCGATCTATCACTGTTTGCTTATACCCAATAATGTTTGGTCCTACCATGCTTGTTTATGTAAATACACGATACAAAATTTTTTAAATAGCCTTTGCGGGTGAATGGTGAGTTCATTATCTTTCACTCTGTTGATATTTCCCAGTGAGATGCATCCAAAACATGGACCACTGGGCAGACTTCTTGTTTGTACTACTACGCATCGTTGGTGTTATTTGGAACTCCAAAACGTGGAAATTTGTTACTTTATATTTAAGTGTTTGGAGTATATGGTATCAGATATTTCTCAGTCCACCAAGTAATCTTCTCATGTTAAGTGATAATTTTAACACATGCCTGGTATTATCATGCATGCAACAATTGTTTGTTTCTATTATTCCCCTCGGAACCTTTATGATAGCCTCTGAAGTAGCAGTTTCAATTAGCAATGTTAATGAATCTCCATATGGTGTTGAAATTGTTGCAGGAGGACCCTCTAACACTTTGCCAGTGCTATCATGGACGGCAAGGTTGAAAATTGCTCAAGGAACTGCTAGGGGTTTAATGTACATACATGAGCATAGCCCTCGAAAGTACGTTCATGGCAACTTAAAATCAACAAAAATTCTGCTTGACGATGAACTCCAGCCTTACATCTCTAGTTTTGGGCTCACTCGTCTTGTTTGGAATAGCTCAAAATTCGCAACTTCAGCATCGAAAAAGCAGTATCTAAACCAAACCATTTCCTCTGCAATGGGCTTGAAAATCTCAGCGCCGTCTAACATTTACTTGGCACCAGAAGCTCGAGTCTCTGGCAGCAAGTTCTCTCAGAAATGCGATGTGTACTCATTTGGAATTGTACTGATGGAACTTTTAACTGGTCGGCTACCTGGTGCAGGATCAGAAAATGATGGTGAAGGACTAGAGAGTCTGGTGAGGAAGGTCTTTCAAGAGGAACGACCCTTGTCTGAGATTATAGACCCGGCACTCTTAAGTGAGGTTCATGCAAAGAAACAGGTCATCGCAGTGTTTCATATTTCACTCAATTGCACTGAACTAGACCCCGAGTTGCGTCCTAGGATGAGAACTGTGTCTGAGAGTCTTGACCGCATCAAATTGCATTGAAGAAGGAGACGTAAGACCCTTGTAAAGATTTTTTTCCAGCTGTGACTGATGCTGACGCTGGTTTGATTTGATGGTCCCCTCCATGCTCTAGAGGGGACTGGATGTCTTATTAGACAGATTATTCGAAGCTAATGTTCTCATGTGATGACTTCTGTCCATCTGGACCTGTTTCTGGTTTCTGCATGACTGTTATCAGGTATCTTATCTGTGGTAAAATATCTTAGCAAATCTTGATGAAGTACAAGGAGTTACGAACTTCCAAAACGAAAAAGCATCTCTGCATTCAAGTTTTTATTTATATATTGCAAGAACCTGCGGTGGAACCTCCGTTTCTAGAGAAACCGAGGTTGCACCTGTTTTCTCGTAAACAAACAGGATCTTTAATATCTGAAGACAAGTTGAAAGCACCCATTTGCGCAAAGTTTTATGGTGAAGCTGGCATTATTGTTATTGAATCGGTTAAGGTTAAGCAAAGGAAGATGACATGAAAAACATAATAATTATTGTGTGTGTGTGTGTGTGTGTGTGTGTGTGTGTATCACCATAAATTTAATTTTTATAAAAATAGTTAATATTTCAATATATTATTTTATTTTGGTAAAAAATCTGTCTTTATTTTCAACAAATAAACATTTTCAATTTGAAAAATAAAAACTATAAATTAAAAAAAGTTTTCTTTAGTAACGAGCCTTAACATTCTTATGTGATAATAACTTATTATAAGAAATTCCAGGATGACTGGCCCAGTTGAACTCGAGACAGGCTCTACCTCCATTCTTTAGCCCCGCTGGCCTCAATTATGTGAGCTTCATGTTACGATCCCATCAACAAGTGGACTTCTGTTTCTTCCATGAGAATATTCGAGTTCAATACATAAACTTAAGGAAAATGCTTCTCCTTCAGTAATTCGGATTGGATAAAAGAACAGGAAAATTAAATAAATCCGGAGAAGGATCAGTATCCTTGAGTGATCTGGACTAGATCACCACTATATATACCTGAAGCGTTTTTCCTCACAGAGTCTTTCAAGCAAACCTAGCTAGCAATTGCATTCTCTTCCAGTGATCTCTCATTCCGTATTCATCGTCTTCAAATCATGGCTTTGCAGAAAACTATAGCGATTTCTTTCTTGATGATGTCCCTTTGCGGAGTCTCCATGGCTACCGTCTACCAAGCCGGTGACTCCGCTGGTTGGACAAGAATGGGTCAGGTAGATTCCAAAGATTGGGCTGCCAACAAGAGCTTTCACGTTGGTGATACTGTCGTTTTCAATTACAACAGTCAATTCCACAACGTGAAGCAAGTTACACAACAAGGTTTCGAGCCGTGCAATGCTACTTTTCTAATAGCTACTTACACCAGCGGCTCCGATGGAGTCACATTTTCAATAAAATTCGTCCATGTCACTCTCTCATTAATTGATCTAAATGGAGAAGCATCCCTATTCCCTTGTTCTAAAGTTGTAATCAGAAGTAATACGTGAAGTCCCTTAAGAGAAAGCCACATCCGGCAGCCAGAAGGGAACTTCAAGATAACATTCAGCGGACAATATTGACATTATCAAGAGTCAAGACGAAGAGATAACCGTAAATAATGATTGGGGTTTGGTCTTTAAGATTCAATGCATGGATTGAGAACTCATTGGAATTTTCTTTCTAATAACCTTAAATTATTTTCTCATTGAAATTCTTATGAATGCTTATTGTAATTATCTTTAGTTTTTATTCAATAAATTATGTTACAAATAAAAAAGACATGTTTTGCCTAAAAAAATTACAGGAGTAAAAAAAAAAAGAATTTCGACTAAAAAAAATATATTCGATCTAAGAGAATTATTTTGCTGTATCCAGACTAATATCAATCCAACCCATTTCATGAATAAAATATAACCAATTAACGGACTAACAAAACTACTTATTACAAATACCATCTTGTTGTTGCATCGAAACATATAAATGTCGACTAATCTGACTAACATTGAACTTGATAAAATAAAATGGTTGAATAATTGAAAAATAAGATTATTCAGGAATACACATTGAATGCTAAGATTACGCATTGAATTTCTGGTAGTAGATCCATAATCAAAAAAGTGTTTGTGATTGTTCCAGAAAAAATGAAACAAAAGATACGGTAGAGTTAAGATAGTTATACGAGGTCTATCCAATGCTAGATGCAGAGGCGCTTAATAAATCGATATGATCACGAATCTAAACAAAAAGTCAACTTTCATATGGTTGACATTGACATTATTAGTTATTAATTTGATTTATTTGAGAGGGAATAATGGGAAGGTGATCGCTTTCTTCACGAAACTTAACTTATTAAGTTGCACAATCAACCAAGCGTGTTTGAATATTCCTTTGACAAAAAAGAAAGAAAGATGATTGATGAACAACAAAATATAACTAACTTTGCTAATATAAAATCAATTGGTATTAGAAAAAAAAACAAAAAAAAAAAACAAAGAAAAGAGTATGATACTTTTTTTCTCTTGGATAATTCCATGGTCAAGTCTTCATCATCTGCTTTTTACCTTATCTTTTTTTTTTAAAAAAAAGTATAGTACTTTAGTTTTAATATACAAAAACTAATATAATAACAGTCCACCATTCATAGAAGTAGAAAACAATTGTTTTTATGATTAAAAAATATTTTTTTATAATATTAGATGTGTTAATATCAAAAATAAAATTTAAAAAATAATAAAAAATATTTTAAAAAACAAACATTATCACCAAATAAATCTCTATTCAACATTTATCTATTTTTTTTTTATGCTGCAGTGATGATTGACCTGGACCTACCATATAAGAGGCCCATCCTCATTCAAAAGGGGCAACTAAAATCCCAGACGCCGGCTAAGAAATGCCCTGGCCCAACCAAGTTTGTCAAAACCATGCACTTCACTTGGACACGATCCCATAGCAAGAATGACAGCCAGTAAAATTAGTCGAGGTTTAATTGGTTATTAACTTTAGAATATGTGGGAATTAATTATCTAGGTGGTGATCCAGTGGTAAGAGTTTGGAATCAAGAGGTTTATTTTCTCTGTGATCTCAGGTTCGAACCCTGTGGTTGCTCATATGATGGCCATTGGAGGCTTATATTGTCGTTAACTTCAGGGCCCGTGGGATTAGTCGAGGTGCGCGCAAGCTGGTCCGGACACCCACGTTAAACTAAAAAAAAGAAGAAGAAAAGAATGACAGCCAACAAAATTAGTCGAGGTTTAATTGGTTATTAACTTTAGAATTTGTGGGAATTAATCGAGGTACGTGAAAGTTAGCCTGAACATCCCATATAAATAAAAAGAAAAGAGAAAGATAGCCAGGAAATTCTAAGGGGTGTAACCCAATTGATCAAGTTTTAGATTTGCTTTCTTAAAATTATTAGTTCGAGTCTTACAAATTTTAGAATCATTGAAAGCTTACATGGTTGGTAATTTTATGACCTATAAAATTAATCGAACTACACTCAAATTAACCCAAACATTCATTTGAATAAAAAAACAAAGACAACAAAGGGAAACTTCGACCGAGTCCCTGCTGTATTATCCCATTTTCAATTGAATTCTAAATGTTTAGCAGATCTTTCCTTCAAGCAAAGATTGTAGCAGTGAATTTGTAGATGCGTTTAAAAACGTGATAACATTTTTATTTTAAAATGTTTTTTCTTTAAAATATAGTAAGATAATATTTTTTTATTTTTAAAATTTTCAATAATAGAAGATCAAA
>Ga0307513_10012797_pt1 | contig 10331 bp, 6 predicted proteins | sample 15_EM_MG_FD_202174 | JGI IMG/M metagenome (GOLD analysis project Ga0307513, IMG submission 202174) | Populus trichocarpa ectomycorrhiza microbial communities from riparian zone in the Pacific Northwest, United States - 15_EM | ecosystem: Host-associated > Plants > Roots > Unclassified | place...
CACCGGCCGATCAGCGCGGCGCCGATGTCGACTTTCTCGCCGAGGTGGATCGCGGTGGCCAGGCGGTGCCGTTGAGCCGGTTCGGGGACGTCGCAGATGAGCAGCAGTTGCGGCAGTGGCTCCGCGAGCGGGTGGGTGGTACGTAGTTCGGTGATGTCGTGGGCGTCGTGGTCGGTGACGATCCGGGTCCGCCGGATGATCTCTTCCTCGAGGTGGGTGATCGCGTCAGCGGTGTTCGTGGTGACGGTGAGCCGGCGCATCCGGGGCAGGTGCAGCGCGGACACTTCCAGCAGGGTTGACAAGGTGGGTGCCGGGATCACGACGTTGCCTTGCGCGTCCGGGTCGTCGGGGCTGCCGGCGGTCAGGCTCGCGACCAGCAGCCCGCGTGCGGCGTCGAGAGCGGCGGGTCCGTCCAGGCCCAGTCCCGCAGCCGTCGGCAGGTGCACGACGCCGGCGAGTGCCGTGCCGGCCGGCCCGGTCGGCGGCAGCGGCGGCTTGATCTGCGCGCTCAGGTATTCCCGCACGGTCGGCCCGGGAGTCGGGGCGTCCAGCAGTGCGGGGCGGTGCCGGCGCAACGTCTGCCGCAGATGCGTCAGGGCGGCCAAGGGCGGGGCCAGGTCCGGATCTTCGAGTGCCACGGTGTCGATGGGTGTCGGCCGGTAGCGGTGGCGGCGTCGCCGCCACACCATCGCCGCGGCGAGCAGCAGACCGGCGGCCAGGCCCGCGGAGACAGACCCGCCGATCACCTGGACGAAGCTGTCGTCGTGGTCAACGGGCGAACCGTCGACGGGAGTGGTCCAGGGTTCCGGATGGTGCACAGGTGCACCCGCGTTGGTTGCCTCGGCGTGGCTGGTGGGTGTGTGGGCGGCGGTCGCTGTCGCGGTTGGTGCGATGCTCGGTGCGGCGGTGAGGGTGGCGGCGGGGGAGGCCACGGTGCTGGAGGGCGTGGTGCTGGAGGGCGTGGTCGGTGTCGGTGTGGCGGACTGCGCCGGCGCGACGGTGGTGGGCGGGCCCGCCGGCTGTGCGGCCGGTGGAGGCGTCGCGGTGTCGGGCAGTCGCAGGGTCCAGCCGGGGTAGATCAGGTCCGGGTCGGTGAGGGTGCCGCCGGTCCGCGGGAAGTGGGTGCCCTTGTTGAGTGCGAAGATCTTCCGCCAGCGGTCGCCGTCACCGAGGTGTTGAGCGGCGATGTCGAAGAGGGTGTCACCGGCGCGCACCGTGTAGGTGGCACCCGGCCGCCCGTCGTGACGGACACGTCGCGGCACGTCGTGGTGCACACCCTCGCCATGGGGATCATCAGGTTTCGCAGTCACGGCGGCGGTTGCGGGGTGGGCGGCGCCCGCCGGGGAAGCGGCCGCGGGGATGGCGCGCGCGACCACGCTCGGCACGCCGGCGGCGGGTGGCACGCCGGTGGTGGCCGGTGGTGGCGCCGCGGCCGCGGGTGTGGTGGAGGTGACGGCCGCGGCGCCGAGGATCGTGGCGGCCAGGCCTTGCATCGGCCGGGGCAGGTAGACATACAGCCGCGGCACTCTCAGCCGCGGCAGGCGGGCGGCGGCCAGCGTGAGGACGGCGGCCGTGAACACGGCCCAGAGCAGCCACGCGACGAGTTCAGCGGTCGCGGCGGCGAAAGGTGGCCGCAGCGGATCGGCGAGCCAGCTCCGCAGATCCGCGGCCGACGGCGGCCCGCCGGGAATGGGGGAGCCGGCGACGGCGAGCAGACCCAACGGTATGCCGCCGATCACGGTGAGCAGGGTGACGGCGGTCCTCGCCGCGGCCATCATGCGGATCATCGCCGTCAACCTCCTGGCGCCGTGCTGGTGGTGCGGCCAGACACCGGGCCCCCCGGCTGTGATCACCCGCCGGGCCCCGGCGGCAACATCTGGTCGTCGTGGTGCACCCGACCGTAGGGGCGGCAGGAGGACATCGGCGGGTTTCGAGGCTTGCGGCACCCTTACTCGTTCTCACGCGGACTAACACCCGCAGCTCAGCACCTGTGTGGACAGTCGCCGTATCCGCAGTGCGGGCGGTGATTTCGAGATGACGCTTTTGTGATCTTCTGTTTCACTGGATCAATGCCGGGGGAGCCGCGTCTCGCGATCGACTACGGCACGGCGAGCACGGTGGCCGTGCTGGCGTGGCCGGACGGGCGTTGGCTGCCGGTGTCCTTCGACGGCAGCCTCACGCTGCCCAGCGCCGTACACAGCAGCGGGCAGAACAGTGTGCTGGTCGGCGCCGACGCGTGGCGCCACGCCGCTGCGGCACCCGACGGGTTCGTGGCGGCGCCGCTGCGGGCCGGCACCGACGCCCTGCCCGCGGGCGACACGAAGGTGGAGGTCGCCGATCTGGTGGCGGCCACGTTGCGGCACGTCGCCGCCGAGGCGACCCGGCTGGTCGGGGCGCCGGTTGTAGATGTGCGACTGGTGGTACCGGCCGGGTGGGGGCCGCGGCGGCGTACCTGGCTGCGGCAGGCGGCGTATCGGGCCGGGCTGGGCCAGCCGCGGCTGGTGGAGGCCCCGGTCGCCGCCGCCGACCGGCTGCTGGCCGTGGGTGTCCCGGTGCCGGTCGGGGCGCTGCTTCTGGTGTGTGATCTCGGCGCCGGCTGCGAGGCGACGGTGCTGCGCCGCGGCCCGGCCGACTTCGAGGTGTTGTCCACGATGGCCGACCCGCACGCCGGCGGCGCACAGATCGACGAGACGCTCGTGGCCACGTTGCTCGGCGCCGACGTCGACGCGCTGTCCGGCGGCGTGCGGTGGACGGTGCTGCAGGATGTGCGGGCGGCGAAGGAGACCCTGGCCCGGCAGCCCGTCGTGACGATGCCGCTGCCGGCGCCGGCACCGCCGATGGTGGTCAACAGCACGCTCGTCGACGACGCGGCCCGGCCGGTCCTGCAGAACGCGGCAGAGCTGGCGTCCCGGGCATTGACAGCGGCGGACGTGACCGTCGAAAGCCTGGCCGGGATCTACTGCATCGGCGGCACCGCGGTCCTGCCGGCCGCGTCGGCGATCATCGGTGAACGACTCGCCACGGTAGCCCTGCCGGTCGCCCAACCGGATTTCGCCGCTGTCCTCGGCGCCGCCGACGCCGGCACCGCGACCGCGGACGGCACGGCGATCGAGGCGCCGACACCGTTGCCGCCGCTGCGGCGGTTGGCGGGGCTGGCCCTGCCCGCGATGGCGTCGCTGGCGGTGTACGCCCATTTCATGACCGCCGCGACGTTCAACAACGGCACCCCGACGCGGCAGAGCGCGCATTACTACGTGCTGGCGAGCTGGGGTGAACTGGCGACCGCGGCGCTGTTCGCCCTCGTGGCCTGCCTGACCGCCGGGTCCCTGTTCGGCGTCGCCTTGACCTACGCCGATCGGCACCATCACAAGCCGTCACGCGCGGGTGAGCGGATCGCCGGCGGGATCGCGCTGGCCGCTACCGCCGGTGTCGCGATCGCCGGCCTGTACGCGGTCGTGGCCGCGGTCACCTTCGGGCAAAGTGTTGCCGGCCCGTTGCGGTGGGCGCTGCTGCCGATCCTGCCGATGGCGGTGTGCGCCGCCGGGGTGGCCTGGCTCGCCGGCCGCCGGAGCGTGGCACCCGGGCAGGGCTGGGACGCGTTCCTGGCCTTCCCGGTCAGTTCCGTGATCATCGCCGGGCTCGGCACGGTCCTTGTGGCGTACTGGGCGCAGAGCCCGATCCCGCCCGGCTGGGCAGGGTGGGCCGACACCGTGGGGCGTCTCGGTGGTCTGCTGATCGGGGTCGGTGTCGCCTGCACCCTGGTCCGACCTGTGCTGCTGCGCCTGGTACTGGCCGCCCCGTTGGCGGTGTTCGGCATCGTCGTGGTCGGCCCAGGAAGCACCGGCATCCTGGCCGTCGTCTACGCCATCGCCGCGACCCTGTGGTGGGGCCAGCGACTCTGGAGCCTCATCCGGACCCCGTCCGCGGCCCCCGGCCATGCCGGCTGAACCGCCGGCCTCCGCCCACACGCCAGCACGGCCGCCGGCGCGGCGGTCACCGAGCACGGGCCTACCGGCCGACACCGCCACTGCCGCCGCCGGTCGCAGCGGACACATCGAAGGAGCACACGTGCAGGCAGGTGAGGGCACATGCGGTGGATGAATCGTCTCGCCACCGCGCTGATCCTGCTCTTACTGCTGGCCGGACCACCGGCCGGCGCCGTGCTCTGGGCCGCGCACACCGGATGGCAATGGCCCACCGCCGCCGACGCCCGAGCGTGGCTGGACGAACCGTTGACCGCCGACACCATCCTCGCCGGTGTGATCATCACCGCCGGGTTGCTGTGGCTGGCCATCGTCGCGCTCACCGTCTGGGGCATCACCGAACGCGCCCGGCTTCGCTGGCGTCGCCTGCGCCGCCTGCCCCTACCCACCCCCGCCCAAGCGACCGCCGGCTCGCTGGCCGGCGCCGCCCTGTTCGGTGTCCCCACGCTGACCGCCCCGACCGTCGAGGTGGGACCCCCGCCCGCCACCGGCATCCCGCAGCATCACCCCGACCACGATCACACGCACACCCTCACCCGGCAGGATCCGCAGATCGACACCGCCGACACCCGTGCCCCGGCTGATGCCTCGGCCGGTGTCGACCTTCCCGACGGCGGATGGATACCCGCGACCACCGCCCAGCAGGTCGCGGCGACCGTCTCGCTGATGTGGCTGCGCCGACGCCGCGGCTACCGGCCCGGACCCCACAGCCGTGAGCACCGCGACGACGCCGACCTACAACCCGTCCCCGCTGCCGTGGCCACCATCGCCGCCGCCTACCCCCACGACAACACAACCACACCCGCTAGCAGCGCCGCCGGTGAACTGCTGGCCCTCGACCAGTTCCCCACGACCGGCGTGGGTCTCGCCGGGCCCGGGGCGGCCGCAGCGGCCCGCGGCCTGCTCGTCACCGCCCTGCTCACGAACACCGCCGGCAGCGCCGCACCGGTTCCGGTGGTGACCACCCGCGACGACCTGGCCGAACTCCTCGCCCGGCCACCGGCGGACCTGCCCCGGGTCCCCGGGCTGCACCTCACCGACGACCTCGACGCGGCCCTGCACCACCTGCGTAGGGTTCGCCCGCGCCTCGGCGATTCCTACACCTCCGCGCCGCGACGGCCGTTGGTGCTGCTGACCCACGGCCCGGCCGCCAGCGTCGGCCGGCGACGACTCCACGACGTATCCGCAGACAACGATCGCGTCATCGTGACCGTGGGAGCCGATCAGGGCACCGTCTGGCACGTCGCCGTCGACGGGACCGTCCACTCGAGCCAGGGCGGCGACGAGCCGCGCCGCCTCTGCGTGCTCGGCGCCCAAACGGCCGCCGACCTGCTCACCCTCATCGCCCAAGCACGCGACCCGGTCATCGACGGCACACCCCCGACCACCCCGACCGTCGAGCGAGACGCCGCCGAGGTCGCGCCGGACCGCGAACCCGCCACCGCGAAGCCGGATCCGCTGCCCGCCAACGCGTCCACGGCTCCCGCCCAGCTGACACTGCTGGGCAGCTGCGACCTGCGCATCCACGGTGCCGCCGTGACGCTGCGCCGCAGCGCCGCCCTGCAAATCGTCGTCTTCCTCGCCGTGCATCCCGAAGGCGCCACCGGCAGGCAGCTCATCGAGGCGATCTGGCCCGGCCTGCGCCCCGGCACCATCACCAACCGCCTCCATACCACCCTCACCCACCTGCGTAAAGACACCGAACCGCTCGGCCCCGACGACATCGTGTACCGCGACAACGGCCGCTACCTACTCAACCGCTCGAGCGTGCACGTCGACCTGTGGCACCTGCAGGCGGCTATTCAAGCGACGGCTGCAACGATCACCACCGCCGACCGCAACGCCGCCCACCGCAGCGTCATCGCCGGCTACAGCGGCGAACTCGCACCCCAACAGCCGTGGCCGTGGCTGGCCGGACCCCGAGAAGCCCTACGCCGCGCCGTCACCGACGCCTACGCCCACCTCGCGCGCACCGCCGCGCCTGAGGAATCCATCGGCTTGCTGCGCGAGGCGATCAACCTGGACCCCTACAACGAACACCTCCAGCAGCAGGCGATCCAAGCGCTGGCCGCAATCGGCGACTACACAGCCATAACCACGCTGCACGAGAGCTACACCCGCAGGCTCCGCACCGCCGGACTGAAACCCACCGCAGAGCTCACCGCACTCGTCGCCGAACTGACGCCACCCGACACAAACCGCGTTCCGCGTCCAAACAGCGAGGTCCGCAGCCGACGCACTTAGCGAGTCAGGGTTTGCGGTACCCGTTCGTACGCCGTTGCACGGCACCACAAGCGCCGCCACCACGCCTGGTGATCCATCGACGTCACTATCCGTCCAGCGTAGATTGACCCAATGACGTCGGACGGCGTGAGCGGAGATCAACAGGGTGGGTCGGGCTCCAACGCGGCAGAGGACCGACATGCCGTCGCGGAACGGCGCTTCGGCACCGGTTCGGGAGGTAGCCGCCGGGCGTTCGGGGTCAAGGCGGGTGTCGGTGTTGCGGCTGTCCTCGGCCTAGGCGCAGCCGCCGCCGTGCTGATTCTCCCGGCGCACGCGACGGACACGCCCGAACTGGTGCTACGGCACTATTTGCAGGCGACGCTGGTCGACCACGACGCTACGGCCGCGGCCGTGTTGACATGCCAAACCCCTCAACTCGACGTCATCGAGCAATGGGAACAAGACCTCGCCGCCCGCGAACAGCGCTACGACCTGCCTCCGCTACACGTCGACATGAGCACCTTTACCGCCTCGCGAACCGGACGACAAGTCACCGCCACCACCAAGATCGCCGTGTCGCTGATTGTCGACGGCCAGCTCCAGCAACGGCTAACCCGCGCGTACACCTTCGGCCTCCTCAAGCACGGTGGATGGAAGGTCTGCAGCGCTGCAGAAGCGGACTGACAACCGGGCTAGCCGCGCGTTCGGGAAACTGAAGTGCGATGAGGATCGACGCCGTGACCCTGAGCAGGCTCAAGGAATCCCCGGCGAAATCTCGTCGCGAGTGCTGAGCGGCGGTGAGGTGGCCACTGCAGCGCCAATACCTGACGCGATGGTCAGGGCCGAGCACCTTGGCGTACCTCGATGGCAGAGCTGTGGACTTTTAATCCGCAGAAACGGCCTTTAGCCACTTTGCGGACCGTAGCGGAGCTTCGTCCAGATTCTCGCCGCTGAATCCAGCCAAGCCCCGTCGCGTACCAGCAGGTCAGCCCCTACATCTTGGAAAGTGACCGCTGTAGGTGAGTGCGTTCGCGACGCGAATCCAGGTTTCGCCCAACGAATCCGTCCCAGGTCCGAAACATCCGAGCACCCACGGAGCACCCACGACCGCCGCACCCACGTCACCGCGGACTCGTGGGACAGCACGCATGGTGACCGTACATCAGCTTGAAACACACTCATTTGGCACCCCTCTGTGTCAAGAGGCGGCGAGGAGTTGTGTTCTGGGCTGGAGTTCGGCGGGTCCGGGAAGTGACTTATCCGAAGTGTCGATCATGGGGATCAGGTCGGCCGCGCTGGATTTCAGAGCCGCTCCCACGTGTCCTCCCGGGCCCGTCTCGACGTTCTTGGCGTCGTTGACCATCTGCCGGTAGACGACGTCGGACAGCCGTCGTTTGAGCGCGCGTAACGCTTCCATCGGGGTTTTGCCGGCGGCGAGTTTACGTCGGTAGTAGGCGCGGCCTTCGGTGTCGTTGCGCAGTTGGACGACGGCCATGATGTGCAGAGTGCGGTTGATGCGCCGGTTGCCGGCCCGCGATAGCCGATGCCTGTTTTGGTCTCCGGAAGAGGCGTCCAGCGGTGCGGTGCCGTTCCAGGACGCGAAGTGCCCGCGGCTGGCGAAGCGGCTGATGTCGGCGACGTCACCGATCAGCCGGGCCGCTGCGGACGGGCCGATCCCGTGCAGGTCCTGCAGGCTGCTGCCGGTCGCCTCGACCAGCTCGCGCAGTTCCTTGTCCGCGGCTTTGGTCTTCTTGTCGACCTGGACGAGCTCGGTGATCAGCTCGGAGGCAAGCCGGCGACGAGTCCGGCCGACCAGATCACGAGGACGGACGGTATTGAGCAGCGCGCGGGCCTGGCCGGCGGACAGGTACTTCTTGGCGCCTCCGGGCAGCAGCTCGAGCAGCAGCTTGTGGATCCGGTTGAGCAGGTCGGTGTGGGCGCGGCCGAGACCGTCCCGACGGTCGACCAGCAACCGCAACGCCACCGTCACATCGTCGACGGCGACCTGCCGCAAACCCTTGCTGCGCAACGCCGCGACCGCCACGTGGTGCGCGTCGACCGGGTCGGTCTTGCGGCCTTGACCGGTGTCGAACACCCGTGCCCGGGCGGACAGCTTCGCGGGTACGTCCACCACGGTCTCGCCGTCGGCGACCAGCCGCTGGGCGATGTGCTTGCCAGTGCCGTTGCAGCCTTCGACCGCCCAGATCCGGTCCTTGTACTGCCGGCCGAGCTTGAGCATCGTCTGGTAGCCGTCGCGGTCGGTGCTGAACCGGCCTTGTGCGAGGACCTTCTCGCGGTCGTTGATGACCTCGATAGTCGCGGACCGCTTGTGCGGATCCATGCCGATGATGACCTGTCCCATGCCTGCCTCTTCCTCGATCGAACCGGGGTTGAATCCGGCGAGGAGGGCAGCGCTACTTCGAGCTGGGCAGTCCCCTCTGGAGCCTCTCCGCGCCACGGTGACCGGCGGGACGCATGCCAAATCTGAGCCACACCAACAGACGGTGGACAGCCGATGAGCGAGCGACCCCGCCGGTCACCTCGACCAAGCCTGGCTCAGCCAACCGTTTCTGCTGGTCGGTGGAGAGTTTGCAGTCCGAGCCACCCGGGCCCGCCGACACCAGAGCAGCCGTCCCGCCGACCGTCCACCGCCGACGCCACTGGCGCACCGACTTCTCAGAAACTCGCAGCTCAGAAGCTATCTGCACGGTCGCTTTGGATTCCTCGAACATGGTCGCGGCCTGGATCCGGACCTTCTCACGCCGGACCCGGGCTGCCGCGTTCATGCCACCACCAGCCGGATATCTCATCACTTCGGCCTACCGAACCCATCGACATCGATCACGTAGACACGCCGACGGACCTCAGCTTTTCAACCTCTGTAGCGCGAGAGTGCCTTGCGCGCTGGCTAACGTTCTTAGCAGGCGAAGACGTGGGGGCATCGACGCTTGCCGCAAGCGGTTCGCGTGAGCTCCATTCAAGCAGTCAGTGCAACACGAAGAGCTCACGCTGGGAAGTGGCCGGTTCGGAAAATATTCGAGCTGTAAGATTAGAGATTCGCGACCGGGACGGCCGGACGGGCGAAAATTTCTTCACCCGGATCACCGTAGGCGATAACGATTCAGGCGCAACTGTGCGAGTGTCGATGGCTCGTGAGTTTCCGACGACTTGGTTGACGCCTGTTCCGGCTGCGGATATTCGGCAACCTCGTATTGTCGGCATACTTCTCGATGAGAAGCGCCTTGTTCTTGCAGTAGAGGGACAGGCGCAAGATGGTAGATACCTGCAAATCAGAACCGACGTCGAGGTCGACGAGTTAATCACCGCGTTGAAGAAAGGAACGCGTCTGCCGATAGTTCTAATTCACACCCGCACTCTCCCGGCTCAAGCTGCCGCACGCTCCGCTGCTGCAAAACTAGTTGGGCTTGTGCGTGTCGTTACGCTCGATCTTCGATCTGCGCGGCTCCTGGCCGAACGGATGCATGGTTTTGCACCCCCATACGCTGGTGCACGACTGGTTTGGAGTGACTGTTCTGTTCCAGCTCCTCTCTTTGATTCGGAAACCATCAATGGTGCCGACAGTGACTGGCTGCGTCGTGAACTAACTCGCCACGTTGCTCCGGTTTCGGCTCTTTCTCGGCGTGGCGATGATGAGTTCCGGCTAGCGCGTCAGGCAGAAATCGCAGCCCATCGCAAGCTGTCTCAGACACGCGTACAAGAAGCTGAGGATGCCGGAGATGAGAGCGCTCAAATCGTGGCGCTACAACAGCAGATAGGTTCTCTCCAAGACGAGGTTAAAATCTGGGAGGATGCCGTAACGCAGGCCGAGGAATTGTTAGCGGAGATGAAAATCCAGGCTGAGCTAGTTCCCTTCCTTGAGCAGCGGGTTGAGCAGCTCAATAGCATGCTGTATGCGGCTCCAGAGATTGCCGCTGAGGCATCAAATGTTGAACGGTGGGAATCGCTGCCGAACCTGACTACAGGATCTGAAGTAACCGCTGAAGAACTCTATCTTCAACTAGAAGATATATCCGAGCGTCACATCGTCTTCAGTAATCGTGCAGCCACCTCGTGGAAGAAATCGAAATACCCCTACCCTGAGGAGATGAAAGAAGCGCTCGTAAA
>Ga0307513_10012798_pt1 | contig 10330 bp, 8 predicted proteins | sample 15_EM_MG_FD_202174 | JGI IMG/M metagenome (GOLD analysis project Ga0307513, IMG submission 202174) | Populus trichocarpa ectomycorrhiza microbial communities from riparian zone in the Pacific Northwest, United States - 15_EM | ecosystem: Host-associated > Plants > Roots > Unclassified | place...
ACAGCGCCGTCGAGGTGCAGGTACACGACTCGATCCTGCAGGCTGCCCTTGCCATCACCAACGCCATTGGGCGGCTCATCCAGGCCGCCACGGCATCGCAGCAGGAGATCGTCGCCCAGGGTAAGGGGTCGAGCACGACGCAGCAGTTTTATAAACGCAACAACCGCTGGACGGAGGGGCTGATCTCGGCGGCGAAGGCTGTGGCGCTCGCGACAACATGGCTCATTCAGGCCGCGGACGGGGTGCTGAGCGGGACGCACACGCTCGAGCAGCTCATCGTCGCATCGAACGAGGTGGCGGCCGCGACGGCGCAGCTCGTCGCCGCGTCCCGCGTCAAGGCGTCACTCATGTCCAAGACGCAGGAGCAGCTCGAGCTCGCGGCTAAAGCCGTCACCGAGGCGTGCAAGGCACTCGTCCGGCAGGTCAAGGCCATCTCCGCGAAGCAGGCCGAGGACCAGATGCCCGACTATACCGACCTTGGCGCGCATGAGTTTAAGGTCCGACAGATGGAGCAGCAGGTCGAGATTCTTCGTCTTGAGAAGGAATTGAACGGTGCTAGGAGGAAACTCGGGCAGATGCGCGCCGTTGGGTACCACGAGGAGGACGACTAGTTTGCGCGAGTTTGTCTTCGTATGGACGGTCTATAGCTTTTCATCGTCATCTTCACCCCTACTGTGTAATCTACGGGACGTTCTATTCGATTCTGGTACGATTTCCATGCACAAATCCCGGTCAGTAACCTTGGTCGTCATTCGAATGGTTTGTCGACGTTGTTACGAGAGCTTTGCACCTGATCGAGCGCTCGCCCCTGCAACTGTACAAGATGTTCCGAATGCATTGCAATGTGTTCTCGTATATTAAGGAGTGCCACAAAGAGGTACTTTCTTAGGTTAATGTGCGATATCGGAATGTAGCGCGGTGTGAAGAGAAACGCTGAATAACCACCGGATCTCTTGTATTTCGGGATCCTTGCATGAGCACTACTCACCGTCGGACGCCCGGATAGCCATTCGATCCGGAAGACATCCTGGCGCTAGGTTGTACTATGTATCTAGGATTTCTGTTGTTATACGAGGTCAAATTATTGTGCGCCTATGCTATTTTGGGCCCATAGGTTGGCATTTAGAAGGCACTTGTTAATCGGAATTGGCGGGAAGCCACCAGGATCCCAGATTCGGGAGCCATTCTGTGTCAGATAAGATAGCGTAATTGTACCGGTGTTCCCAGTTTACTGTGGAAATGTGACCCAGTGGAAGCAAAAATTGCGTGGTATGCCCATTCACTTGAAACGGCGTAGATATTATATAGGCAATGTCCTCCAGAAGGACTCATAAGCATAACGCAAACCATGGAGTATGGTGCGTCCAACTCGAAGTAGAGGAAACCAAATATGGATCGACTAGTCAGTCGACGCGTATTGGGGCCCATACGGGGTGTCATGTGACAGAATAGCTCCTCTAAGTTTCCAGCTGCTGTCATAAAGAGCCGAAGGCGAGCTTACGCTGCAGAATGAGATGCTAGGAGTGTATAATTTTGTAGGTCTATGTTTCACATTAATACTCCAGTATGCCTGGTTGAACAGTAGTATATTATGAATTTTTTAAGGGGACTTCCGCCGCGATGGCATGAGCCCATGGGTTAGGCTCCTGCTATGGAGCGGATGGAACATGAATATGCGCTTTGTATCCACGAATGCCGTGCAAGGTCACATGTAGCATCAATTGAGGTGGTCAGCTAACCCGCTGGTCCATTTGGGTGTCTCTGTTTGACCAATACACCCATGGCTCGAACACGTCTTCAGCCACACACAACCGCGTCAGGTAAGCACCGGCTAGCCGTCTGGCATGAGTATGTATAATACAAGGGACGATAGGCTATGTATTGCCATCAATCCACGCCTTTCCACCTTTCTTTACGTGCGTTCATCGCGGCTGCCGTTTCACGCACTCTCTTATCCCGATCGCAAGGCTTCAGCCGAACCCAGAAACGCGAGCACTCCAAGAACAATATTGGCGAAGATTGATACTGGCGTATGCTCGGCAAAGACGGCTATTTACGTTGGCTGCAGACGATGCTGAGAGTCTGACGTCGGACTGGCGAGAAGTCTTGAGAAATGAAAGGATCGATCGTCAGTCCCGTAATTCACATCCCTAACACTACTTCCTGAACAACCTTCAGGGTCTCTGAGGGTAGACCAGGTGGAGCAACTGCTGGCTGCTCTTGTCCTCCACAGTGAGGCGTTTTACGAGCCTGCAAGGCAAACGCGGATTGTGTCTCTTCTCTGGAGGACAGTAGACGAATGGGCGGAAATTCTTTATAGTTGGGTACGTATAAAGCTGCCTGGCCCGCTCGTACTGACGCCACACTGGCCTGGCAGGCGGTTTCGACGGGCCAGCTCAACACAATATTAACATTTTACGAGGTCCAGTACCCGGAGATTCCTTCGGAGCTGAGTGATGTTCCGATGGCGCTTTTACGGCGCGCAATCGATGTCCTGCGCAAGACGAACCGGGCGCAGATTATCGAGAGCGCAGAAGGCGGTGGCGTGCGGTTCTTTGGGGGTGGTTAGGCTGGGTGGCATTGGAGTAACGTAGTTTATACTAGAATAGTCTAGTCGAATGGCAGGCTCGCTTCCAGTCCGTTTGCTAGAACCCTATAAGGTCGACGCGACGCGCAAGCTCCCATTTTGCATCTTGTTCCTTCCCCCCATCTTCGTCTTCCCTGTTTCTTCTGCGACGACCTAGACTAGCATTATGGACCCCTCTGGAGCTCCCTCGCAGCCCGGGCCCGACGATATCTCCACTGCTATCCTCCGTCCAAAGAAATCGTACGCGGCCCTTCGTTGACGCTTCGCGTCTCTCGTGGTTAACAATTCGCATCATAGTCCAAATCGTCTTATTGTAGACGATGCTACTAACGACGACAATTCTGGTGCGTCTTGGGCCTCTTAGCGACTTACGTTCTAATGGGCGCTGACGACGCGTTGCCAGTCGCCACTCTCAACCCTGCGACCATGGAGGTTCTCCAACTCTTCCGAGGTGACTCTGTTATCGTCCGGTACGTGTCACTATTGCTTTTTCCATTGGTATAGGAGTTGACCAGGTTTTTGGGTTAAGTGGCAAGAAGCGAAGGGACACAGGCACGCGATGTCTCTTATGATTTGGAGTACATGAAATTAATACCATCAATAGTACTCATCGTGATGAGCGACGAGAACGTAGAAGAGGGCAAGATCTTGCTGAACAAAGGTCCGTGTTGGCCAACTTGTCTAATAGCCCATCCCTATTCAATCTTTTCCGCTCCTCAGTTGCACGAAATAATATCCGTGTGAAGCTTGGTGACGTTTGCAACCTCCACGCTTGCCCCGATATCCAATATGGTAAACGGGTACACGTTGTACCATTCGATGACTCTGTGGAGGGTCTCAGTGGTAACCTTTTTGACGTATACTTGAAGGTGAGCTACTGTAACACATCCGTTGACCTCTTTTGCTAACAATACCCATTGTCAGCCTTACTTCCTGGAGGGTGAGTGAGCTGCAACTCTAACTCAACTCCAGTCTGACTTCGAGTAGCATACCGACCTGTCCGCAAGGGAGACACCTTCCTCGTTCGCGGTGGCATGCGAACTGTCGAGTTCAAGGTGTTAGAAACTGATCCCGCCGAATACTGCATCGTTGCCCCCGACACTGTTATCCACACCGAGGGCGACCCAGTTAAGCGCGAAGACGAAGAGAGCAACTTGGCCGACGTTGGCTACGATGATATCGGTGGTTGTCGCAAGCAAATGGCCAAGATTCGAGAACTGGTTGAATTGCCTCTCAGGCATCCTCAACTCTTCAAGTCGATCGGTATCAAACCCCCTCGTGGTATTCTTCTTTATGGACCTCCTGGTACCGGTAAAACCCTTATTGCCCGTGCCGTCGCAAACGAGACCGGCGCATTTTTCTTCCTGATCAACGGTCCGGAAATCATGAGCAAAATGGCGGGAGAATCCGAAAGTAACTTGCGAAAGGCGTTTGAAGAGGCCGAAAAGAACTCGCCTGCCATCATCTTCATCGATGAGATCGATTCGATTGCGCCAAAACGTGAAAAAGTAAGCAAATTGAACGGTCTTCTGAATTATTGGAAGGCTGATGGCATGTACAGACAAATGGTGAAGTCGAGCGACGAGTCGTCTCGCAACTCCTCACTCTCATGGATGGTCTCAAGGCGCGCGCGAATGTCGTCGTCATGGCCGCCACAAACCGACCCAATTCTATCGATCCTGCCCTTCGTCGTTTCGGGCGCTTCGACCGTGAAGTCGACATTGGTATCCCCGACCCGACTGGCCGTCTCGAGATCCTCCGCATCCACACCAAGAACATGAAACTCGCAGATGACGTCGACCTTGAGCAGATTGCAGCCGACACCCACGGCTACGTTGGTTCTGACGTCGCCTCTCTTTGCTCGGAAGCTGCTATGCAGCAGATTCGGGAGAAGATGGATCTCATTGACCTGGACGAGGATACCATCGACGCCGAGGTGCTGGACTCTCTAGGTGTCACCATGGACAACTTCCGCTTCGCTCTCGGCACTTCCAACCCTTCAGCCCTCCGCGAGACTATCGTCGAGGTGCCGACCGTTACTTGGGGGGACATCGGTGGTCTCGAAGAGGTCAAGCGCGAGCTGCAAGAGACTGTGCAGTACCCTGTCGAGCACCCTGAGAAGTTCGTCAAGTACGGCATGCCCCCGTCAAAGGGTGTCCTGTTCTATGGTCCCCCAGGTACTGGCAAGACCCTGCTTGCCAAGGCCATCGCCAACGAGTGTCAAGCGAACTTCATCTCGATCAAGGCGTGTATCTATTGCTACTGTCAAACATGCGTTTGCTGACGATTTCCTAGGGTCCCGAATTGCTTACGATGTGGTTCGGCGAATCTGAGGCAAACGTGCGCGATGTATTCGACAAAGCTCGTGCTGCGGCGCCTTGCGTCATGTTCTTCGACGAGTTGGACTCGATTGCCAAGTCTCGAGGTGGCGGGGGTGGGGATGGCGGTGGGGCTGGAGACCGAGTACTGAATCAGCTCCTCACTGAGATGGACGGTATGAACGCCAAGAAGAACGTCTTCATCATCGGTGCCACCAACAGGCCCGATCAGATCGACCCTGCTCTCCTCCGCCCTGGTCGTCTCGATCAGCTCATCTACATCCCTCTCCCCGACGAGCCTTCTCGATTGTCCATCCTTAAAGCCGCCCTCAAGAAGTCGCCATTGGCTCCTGATGTCGACCTCGAGTTTTTGGGCAAGAGCACCCCCGGCTTCTCCGGCGCCGACTTGACGGAAATCTGCCAGCGTGCTGCCAAGCTTGCAATTAGAGAGAGTATTGACGCGGATATTCAGCGGGCAAGAGAGAAGAAAGCGAGGGAGGAGGCTAGCGGTGATGATGGTATGGATGAGGTCGAGGAAGAGGACCCTGTACCACAAATTACTCGGTATGTTCCCTTTGATTCCTTTCGATTAGATCGCTGACAACGGCTTTACAGTGAGCACTTTACGGAAGCCATGAAGTACGCTCGCAAGTCTGTTTCGCCGCAAGACATCCGGAAGTACGAGATGTTCGCTCAGGTAAGTATCTAGCTTCAGGTCTGATTCTAAAGTCACTTACGAGCGATCTCGCTCTAGACTCTCCAACAATCTCGTGGCTTCGGATCTGCTTTCCGATTCCCAGAGAATACCGGCAGTCAGCCAGCAGGCAATCAAGCAGCTCCTACCGATCCAGCCGGTCAGGCAGCGTTCGGCGAAGCAAATGACGATGACCTCTATGACTAAGTGACCGGAAGCCCAAGGCCGTTCGATCGGGGACCGTTCGATTTATGGTTGCATGGTGTTTCTGTCCGCTTCTTTCCATTTGATTTGCTAGTGTAGTAAAGAATGTGTCGACGCTTTGACTCTATGTCGGTGACCTGTTGCCGACTCTCAGATTGAAATACTGGCCGCGAAGAAATCCACCGAAACAAGCACTCTCTGCAATTCGGTCTCCTGCAATATCAGCTTCGAAAGAGGTCTGTTGCGACTCTTATCCGCTTTCGTGCACACGACTCGCGCGACACTGATGATAAGAGAATATCATCGTAAATAAGTGGCTAGACTTCGGATTCGCGTACTGAGCCCATAATCTAGCCATGGCAGACCATCTCTTTAATATCGGCCTCACAATCTCTTTTGTTTGCCGTCGCGGTGCGGTGCGGTGAGACCAGCTCAGGACCCTGAAAATTCAAGAGACGTTTTGGGAACCACGAAGCACACCTCTTTACTTACCTTCTGCACTCTAGTGGGTGCACAGTAAGCTTACGTTTCTTGAACTACCCTTCAAAGCCAACATTCCCTGGTATCAACCATGAACGAAGTAATCTTAAGCGTCAGTGAGGTAGTGACATTGTACGATCCTCAAACTGCTGCCTCTATCGTCTCCTTCAAAACGTCGTCAAGCCCTTCAAGGGGGACCGCTGTTGTCAAAACGAAACATGGGATCGGAGGGCTTATTCTCTCTGTATCAGAGGAGAAGCCAATTCTCAGCGCGTTTTCTTTTCAAAAGGTGTGCTCAGGCTTGAAGCACTTGGCGTCTGAAAATTTCACTCGAATATTGAAATCAACATTGGTTGACAGGAGCAACCCTTACACAAAATGATACTTCCTGAGCGATTAATGTGCTTAGATGTGGACGCGACTGGCATCTGGTGTGCAGGCGGCACTTCAGGAGGGCGTATTTATATCTGGGAGCTTGCCTCAGGCACCCTTTTCAGCAGTTTTGCCGCACACTACCGCTCTATCACCGTCTTGAGGTTCACCTCGACGGGTGACGCTCTAATTACCGGGAGTGAAGACTCCAGTATCAATGTGTGGTCAATACCAAGGTGAGGGATCATTGACCATGTTGCCTTCCTTGCACACTGCCCATGCATTTTAGCATCGTCGATTACGTGTCGGAATCTGATATCCCTACTCCCCTGATTACACTTTCCGACCACACGCTCCCGGTCACAGACGTTCAAGTAGGTTTCGGACCTATCACAACTGCCCGCATTTTTTCCGCTTCGATGGATAGTACTGTTAAGGTCTGGACGACGTCTCCAATCACTGGCCAAAGCGGTCCATCTGGGGCGTTGATTGCAACATTCGCGTTTCCATCTCCCATTCAACACCTTGCAATAGAACCTTCAGAGCGCCACTTTTTTGCTGGTAGCCGCCAAGAAAATGGTGGAGTATATCATGTCCGGATGTACCGACAAAAAGAAGGGAGATTTCCTGAGGCCGTTGGTAGTGAAACTGCTGGTGCTTCGATCAGCGTATTGGGAGAGGAGGATAGTACCTCACGCATGGTGCTCACAGGGTCCGTAGCTTCATAAATGAGAGCGCGTATGGACATTGACTTGGTACGGGTAGGTCATTAGTGACGGCACTCTCCCTGTCATCTTCATCAACTCTTCTCGTCGGGACGGCCACATCTCAAATCAAGATATACGACGTACTCTCCCTGCAATTGCTCCGGACGATCCACACAAGCCCCTCTCACCATCCTTCTCATATGAGACCTGTTACAACGTTGATGGCGCTCCCAAAGCCTCCTGATCTTGTCGGTCATATTCAACTTGCCGCTTTATCTGGAGCAAGTAAAGGGGAGGCAATCCCGGTTCGACCAATTCAACCATTCGCACGCACCAGGGGACCGAAAGGCAAGCTGAGAGAGGTTTCAATGTTCCTTCCACGAATATCTGTAGGTTCTCCCGTTGTTTGATATCAGCCTAAGCGGGAATGACGTGAATCTTCAGGCTGTTTCTTCATACAACTATAGCATGTTTTCGCTTGACCACGCATACCTTACGAACTGCTTGTCTCCTTCTAATACCGTCGCAAACGCTCCAAATAATGCTATAGAATTGCAGGCGCGAATAGGGACGTTGGAGGCAGAGGTAAGCCGTTTGAAGAATCAGCTTGACAAAGCACAGGGCATCAACGACTCGATGTGGGAAAGTATTGTCAAAGGTGTCCTGGCTGGTGGAACTCTGCAAACAGGCACCCTCACGCCTAACTATGACTGAGGAGTCTTGTATAGGGCCTGGATTTTGTATCTTTGTATACCCCATACTGTTGATGCACCTGTGGACACGTAGAAATACGAAATGATTGAGCTTTGTAATGTTGTGGACTACAAAGCCCGCTACTCTTGTCATCAACCACTACCAAATGCCTCGAGTGCAGTGTTACGGCTAAATGGAACCAGTTTGTGTGCGTTTATGCCTACTTCGGCCTGCAAATCAGAACCAAGCACCAGGCCTTGGCTGAACGAAAGTCGACCGTGGAGCCGCTCTTTTTTTTTGGGAACCCTTACACCTGAATATTCACCTCCAGCTATGTTTCTGATAGGTCTGTATTGTGATTAATTGGACCAACTATTCCCTTGGTTTTATTGACAACATGACGTGTCGTTGCCTCCATCAGCGCAGTTCTCCACAAATGTAATATCACCTCGTTTAAGGGTAGGGCTCCCTGTATTTATTTCAAACCGGTCAGCAACTCTCGCCTCTATATGGCTCTAGCCTATGAATGGATAGACAACTCTTTTGTCCACAACAGGCCCCATCGCCAGGAACTGGGAAGTGGACACAACAAGTGCACTGTCCATAACATGCAACTCGCCCGCTTGTCGTCCGGATTTCGCACGGACAAAGAACCGGGACAAGGCAGAGGGGCCCCTCTGGGTCGATGAGCTCCTTTCTCGCATATATGAGCACCAATTTGTATCGCCACTGAACGTAAGTTGCCCACTCATCACCATTGTTTCCGTTATACTATGACAGTGAGTCGCCACCCACTGATCCAATAGTTGCGGACTGAAAGGTAAGTTTTCGCAGGCGCCCAACCAACCCCACTTCGATTATCACTTGTTCGAAACAAAGCTACGCAACTGGCTTAATGATATACCGCTTGCCAACCTCGATGTGAGCGGCCCACTGCCCGAACCACTCCAAGTTGTTCAGCGGGGTGGGCACAGTGGTGTCACACACGTCAAATGTCAGCTCGCTGTCTTCTGGGCGACGTCAGGCTCTCTAGGATGGCCGTGCCCGACTCTCCAACTCAGCGTTAGAGCGCCTGGAGGACTCTATCCTTGGTCTAAGACTCCCACAGTCCGACTATATGTCCCTGTCGTGTCGAGGAGTACCCTCTCTGTGGACGATGTGAGAGAGGCATTTGCAGTGGCAGCGCGGGACCTTCTGACGGAACAACACTCATGGGAAACTCTGCGCGGTCAACCACTGGTTCGCAGGCTTGTAGGTGTAACTCCTTTAGCCCCTGTCGTGTCGTGGTCCGCTTACAGTGTTATAGGTGGTGCAGCAAATCGCTACCCTTCGAGCTATGATCGATGCTATGCCACCTTCGGTCTGGAAGCTCTCGGCCCATCAGCACAAGATATCCCATGTAGAAAGGTCACTCATCTGGGACTCTCATTTCCATGACGTATATCACAAGGTTGTAGGATCGCAATACGAACCATTTGTCGAATACGTTGGTCCTCAAGGTCGTCTGTATCAGAAACTGGATCCTGATACGGGAAGCACAATCCTTACTTTCGTGATCGACGAAATTGTCGAGTTTGAATGGCAATACATCGTACCGCCTTCGGTACTTGAATCGACACAGTTTGCAAGCGCAGAGCAAGTGAGGGGCATGATCCTTAACAGTCTTTACATCAATTCTTAGAATACGGGGGCACTCTTCTGTCCATACAACTATCCTCCTTCAAACAATGAATCAGATAGTTCAATGAAAGCTTTAATAGTCGTTTGTAATAGTGGATTGCACTTTTTGATTACGTAGTGCATTCTTTTGTTGTTTTTGTTGTCTCTCTTGTGGACAGGCACTGCATGGACTCTCTCCGTCAACGGGCCTCAGCAAGGGTTTGTGATGAGGTGTGTCTGTAATTAATGGCTGTGACTATGTGCCACCAATAGAACATGATTTCGAAGTCGAGACCCTTTGAGGCCTCGTATCATCCATTAGCTTCCAGGGCGATGCAAATACGTAAGCCTTGGCAAGCCGGGCTCCGGTAAAAGAAACCTCCTTTGCTTTGGACACAGGCGAAGCGGACGAGGATTGGATAGTGAGCCGCAAAGATACTCGATATATAACTTAAAAGGGTGTCAACAGGTTTTCATATGAAAACTCCAGACGACTTTCGCACGTGAACTTTCGTGTAAACCCCATCAGAATTTGGCCTATGATTTGTAATAATTGTAATAACTCCATCTGAGATTGGGGTCCAACCTCCGCCCTCAGCCCAAGCAACAAGCAACC
>Ga0307513_10012799_pt1 | contig 10330 bp, 8 predicted proteins | sample 15_EM_MG_FD_202174 | JGI IMG/M metagenome (GOLD analysis project Ga0307513, IMG submission 202174) | Populus trichocarpa ectomycorrhiza microbial communities from riparian zone in the Pacific Northwest, United States - 15_EM | ecosystem: Host-associated > Plants > Roots > Unclassified | place...
CACATGAATCTATCCCTCTCGAGGAGGTAGTCCACCCTACGCGCAATCGCCGTCGGGTCTCGGGGGAGATCGTAATATCTTCCAATGCGTTCCTTTACGTGGAACAGAAACTGGGATCTTACTGCAGAGTGTCTGGCGCGTATCTGTCACATTTAGTAAGCACCCACGACGAGTGCGTCAAGTTTGAGTATCAGCGTCCACTTACTATTTTTATGCTTGCCACCGATGGTTCAATATTTCCTGTGTCGGATATGTCCTCGAGAGCCTTCAGCCAAACACGGTGGACCTCGGACATCAATACAGCGGGTGCTGGGAGAGGATTCACAACCAGGGTGTACCATAGAATAAGAGTCTTGGCCCACACTATTAGAGCAGCCTCGGCCCCGGTGGCCGTATTTCGCCGTGAGTTAGTATCCGGCCAGATGTGATGCTCGTGTTGTTGATTATTGGGATGGCTGGGAGGACTCGAGCTCCGGACCCCGGACGTAGTGAGACTATGGGTGGCCAGCGGCGACGAATATGGTGGTACACGGGAAGATGTGAACGCCAGTGGAGTATACGCACCACCCTGAATTATACGTAGGCGAGCAGCTTGGGTGCGCCCGACTTGCACCGCTCCTTGAGATCCATCAGCAAAAAAAAAAGGTTACACCTGGATGCACCCCATGCTCCCTGTGCGTCGGGCGGTCCAGGCGCATAGAATGTAAACTCGTGTTCTGGGTGTGCGGTCTTTTATTGGGTGCTGGTGGACAGGGGTCCCTGCCGCCCGGACGCACCAGACGCAACCAAGGACTCAGAAGGTACCCGACGCAGAAAGGTTCTTCAGACGCAAAAATGTTCTCCAGACACAACCCGATAGGATAGTAGAATAGGGGAAGTACTCAGGTGTAACTGGCTATCATCGGATACCTCCTAAGTCAACAACTCTACCTTCAAGGACTTTGAATGAGTTAGTGAAAACTGTGGAGAATATCCAAATTGTCCGGAAAGATCCATTCACTATTACTCATGTTTACTTATTTGAGTCATTTAGATACTAAGATAGGAAGGAATATATTTATTAAAGCTAGTCTAGAAAACAGTAGCACTTAGTAGCTAACAATTTGAAAGTACTTGCCGGAGAACTAAAGTACAAAAGTATGGAGAACCCTTAAACGAGCGGTCGGACAGTGTCCGGACAGAGTGGGTTGGATTCCACTCCGCGAGGGGAATTGAATGGTATGGGTCTCGAAGGGTCCACATAGCTATAAAGGTCAGGAGAGTGAAAAGGGCAAATACCTCAGCGAGCGGATGTCCGCCAGAGTCGGGAAGGGTCTCATTGCAGTCCGCCCGCCGAGGGGAATCAAATGGTATAGGTCTTGAAGCGTCTGCATGCCTGTAGCACCCAGTAGCTGACGATTTGAAAGTACTTGCCCGGGGAACTCAAGTACAAAGGTTGGGATAACATTTCAACCAGTGGTTGGCCAGCGTCGGGACAGGGTGCATTGGAATCCGCCAGTCGAGGGGAATCGAATGGGATAGGTTTCGAAGCGTCCGCATGGCTATAGAGGTCTGCAGGATGAAAAAGGCAGATACCTCAGGGGGCAGATGTCCGCCAGAGTCAGGAAGGGTCTCATTGGAGTCCGCTCGCTGAGGGGAATCGAATGGTATAGGTCTCGAAGCGTCCGCATGCCTGTAGCACCCAGTAGCCGACAATTTGAAAGTACTTACCTGGGGAACTCAAGTACAAAGGTTTCGATAATATTTCAACCAGCGGTCGGACAGCATCGGGACAGGGTGCGTTGGAATCTGCTCGCCGAGGCGAATCGAATGGTATAGGCCTCCAAGCGTCCGCATGCCTGTAGCACCCAGTAGCCGACAGTTTGAAAGTACTTGCCCGGGGAACTCAAGTACAAAGGTTTGGATAACATTTCAACCAGCGGTTGGACAGCGTCGGGACAGGGTGCGCTGGAATCCGCCGGTCGAGGGGAATCGAATGGTATAGGTTTCGAAGCGTCCGCATGGCTATAGAGGTCAGCAGAATGAAAAAGGCAGATACCTCAGCGGGCAGATGTCCGCCAGAGTCGGGAAGGGTCTCATTGGAGTCCGCTCGCCGAGGGGAATCGAATGGTATAGGTCTCTAAGTGTCCACATGCCTATAGCACCGGGTAGCCGCCAATTTGAAAGTACTTGCCCGGGGAACTCAAGTACAAAGGTTTCGATAACATTTCAACCAGCCGTCGGACAGCGTCGGGACAGGGTGCGTTGGAATCCGCCGGTCGAGGGGAAAGGAATGGTATAGGTTTCGAAGCGTCCACATGGCTATAGAAGTCAGCAGGATGAAAAGGGCAGATATCTCAGGGGGCAGATGTCCGGCAGAGTCAGGAAGGGTCTCATTGGGGTCCGCTCGCCGAGGCGAATCGAATGGTATAGGTTTTGAAGCGTCTGCATGGCTATAGAGGTCAGCAGGAAGAAAAAAGCAGATACCTCACCGGGCACTGGCTGATGTCCGCTAGAGTCTGCCAGGGCCTTATTGCAATCCGCTAGAGTCTGCCTAGGCCTCAGTGCAATGCGGTAGAGTCCGGAAGGGCCTCATTGGAATCCGCTACCGTCAGGAAAGGCCTCATTGGAATCCGCTCGCTTAGGAGTAATAAATAGTGTCATCCTGGATGGATGAGCATGCCCCTCTCCGAAGTTTGATAATATTCAATAGGTCAACTCATCCGATAATGAAGCCTAATACAATGTAGGAAGAACTTAGAAACCTTTTGCGAGAGTTGTTAGCAGTGATCAAATAAGGGGTATGTTTTGGGTCGTTACCGGGACAATAGATGGTTAGTCATCCCATGTTTAGATCCTTTTTCGCCTGAACAGCCTTTACCCGGTGATAAAGTAGTCTGTTGTAGGTAGAGGCCATCAGGGGCAGGGAGAGTTCCACAATGCAGAGCCCTATGGGTCACTTACCCTGGGTTTCTTCGGGAGATTAGGGAGTGAAATGGACCATCCAGGTGCACTGGGCGGACGGGATGCGGGTTGTATTGCACTCAACGGACTAGGATGCAACCATTGTGCTGGGGCCATCTGAGGGCGGGCTGGGCGAACAGGATGCTCCAGACGGATTTCCTGCGTTCGGACGCAATGCCTATCCGTCTGGAGCAAACGGTTTTTTGCTGATGTCAGGAGGCGGGGGAGATCACCACATTTCAACTGCGTCTCAGGCAGGAAAACCTCCTGCAGCCACTCTAGTGCCAATAGATCGTCAGTCCAACCTTTGGGCGAGTAGCTAAACCTATAAGACTTTTCCTTCTCGGTTAAACTTTTATACCAGCCCATATAATGCCCGGCGCCCTTGTTGATCACAAACGGCGACAGCACACTCCCATCCGCGCCCACAGTTTCTATAACTGTTACCAGTTCCCGTTTCCCATCATGGGTAACCCGAGGGTTACGTCTTCCTCTCCGACATAAAACCTTTGCCTTTGCTGCTAAGCCCATCATAAAACCTTTTTCGTCCATGTTAAAGATTTGTACTGGCCTTAATCCATACTGCCTTATTAACCCTCCTAGCTTCACAAAGTAACCGCGCAAGATATCCGGATCGTTGGCATATGCACGCTGCCGTTCCAGTTGGGTGCTCAGCTTCAGAGCTAAGGGTGGATGTCTCTTCAAAAATCGTGACACCCAGTTTTTGCCGAGAGGGGGGGGTTGACCACCGATGCGCTTCTTTTCTAAATGCAGCGCCATATCTTTCACCATATCAAGACGTGGCGGGAAACCAATATCATCCTGACTGAAGCACCATTTCACTATGGCATTCTCCTCAGCTGGGGTAAGACGCTGCTGGACTTCATGGGCCTCTACTCGGCTCAGAGTGGTACCACCAAGTCTCCGATAGAGTGTTCGTCGGTTCACCTCAAAGACTTCGCTTGCCGCAGGAACATTCAGCTCTTCCCCAACTCGTATCGCCCGAATTGCCTTTTGAATACGTTCCTCATAGTCTGAATCGGTCTTCTTCGGGGGTGTCATTGTTTTGGTTGTTGTGTGGATCGGTTACACTACTTCAAAGCGGGGTGATAGATCACAGGAACGCCACATTTCGGTAGGTTCCGGCTTGTGTCACTTCTACGTGTTGTGACACTACACGGTGGCTGACGTTAGCTCCTTCCTTAAGTAAAAAAAGTTCCAGAATGTCGTCAGTGCACAGCACCAATTTACTCCTCACGCTGATACTTACTAACACCATCCCCCCCCCCCCAAAAAAAAGCCACTAGTCACCCATCAATCCTCCCCCCGACCTTTCGGGTAACTTGGATTTCGTCATCCACTCCCCTAGTCATAAGACCAGATTATATTCGGGAGGGTTTTTTTCCTCTTCAGATGCCAGGAGCGCCTTTTAGTTTTAAAAGTTAGTTTTTTCGGTATAGCTTCAAGTTCACACTAATTGCCACCGCCCAGTACTCGATTCCCAGAGACATGCCTTCGTCATTTTAGCACCATCTACCACCAAGACAACCTCCCGAGTTAGTGCTCAAATAGTACATTATATTGGGTATGATATCTTAAACATCCGATGCCTTACTAAATTATACATAGGTAAAAAACCCTGGCAAGCAGCACCCCAATACTCTCGATTTTGGGGAGCTATCAGCTTTTGCCTTTGGATCCAAGGCCAAGCTCCCTGTGTCAGCCCTAAGTAAGTACCCGCGGCAGTACAACACTCCTGAGAGTTATTATGTATTTAAGGGGCCAGCCTATACCTAGAAAATCAAGCAAGTCGGTTCTACCACTCGCCCGGGCATACTTTTGCCCTACACACTTCAATTTACAAGTTACGGACATACAGTACCCGAACACTAGCCAGCAGTCCCACCGCAACATTTGGCGGGAATTGACCCAAGGGCATTACCAACCCTAGACCTACCCCCCAGCAAAAAAGTGGTTCGCCGAGCATTTTTTTTAATGCTCGACTACTCCACTGCCCCCCGGATTCGAACTCATGATGGTCCCTGTTTCAAATTAGCCGACCAGTCTCCTAAGCCATTAGGCCATAGGAACTGGCCGACAATACTCTTTCTTCTTGACCTTTTAACTGCTTCCTCAGAAAATAGCCAGTCCGGACACGTGATACTTTATCTTTGGTAAAAAGAACATCGGTATCCAATCATAGTACTCTCTCATGATATCGATAAACCGAGGAATGGGGGGATTCCAGTGTATATCTATGCACTGCCTCCGAAACACTCGCTTTCCTTGTCAAAGAACAAACGGCCCCCTGAATTCCATGGCTAGAATCCCCGATGTAACTATTCTTTGGTACAGGAAAGCACAGGGATAAAACTTTTGCATGGTAAATTATCTATGCGTATCTAACCTCCCATACAAATTCGGACTCAAGTTGTTCGGGTTCTGTATGATTGTAACTTGTAAGACACCCCGAGTCTAAGGTGGATGAGTGACTATCCATGATTATGCGACTAATCATTCATGCAAGGAGCGCGGCAGATAAAGCGCAGCAGTACAAATCTATTGCAAGTGCCGTGCGCATGCGAACCACAGCAGCTTCACCCAATATCAAGGCGTATATCGAGAGCACTGTGCACATTACCCCTAGACTTTCAAGGGCATTCGCCCGCCGGTTCGGCTTATCCCAAACCAGTCATAGAACTTAGGTACAAAAACCCTAGACTCCGATTGAAGATCGGCTACAAAATCCCAATCACCCTTCAGCCAGCTATATTCCTCGAAGAGAGACTGAATTCGCAGAAAATGCCACATTACCATAGCCAGAAGTGTGGGCAAGAGTCCAAAGGCATAACCCTAACCAGATAGATATTCACACCACAGATTCTCAAATAATCGAGCCGTATGCTCCGTCTTTCGAGCTGCCTTCTGCGGTATGGTCCAGTACCCTTTTGTTTTTCTATGCCTCCAGAGAGGCCGAACGACACACCCCTAGCTGTGCCCTCTGACCCCCCCCCCCTCCCGGAGAAGGAAATCCTCAACTACCTAGCCCACGGTCCAATCATTTGGATCCCACAATAAGGTATACGATCACGGGAAGAGCTATTGTTAACATAGAGTAGCTTCACCGTGATGTTTTAGGCGACGGGGTAGCCCGAGAGTCGTGTGGTGTCCCTTCCCATCAAGACAGTGAATACAAGTTCTATAGTTGCACTCGCATTGGTTACACAAACTCCGAGTGAATTGATTGGACCCGCCGCCCCTAGATGCCCTTAAGACTGCCATGCCCCCCCCCCCGCCTTTCGCCTGCCCCCAGAAGCTTCATCAACCACCCCTGCTGTACCCATACTCTATCCTCTACAAATTTCCGAGCAGCGAAGAATAGAAATGTCTCGAACTCTCGGTGACAATATCCAACCTCCTAACATAAGTACCGGTGTACCGAATAACCCTACCGTTGCCGATGATCGGTCCGAAATCCTGGCTTGGTTATCCCCAGTTGAGCCTCGCATACGGCATCAGGACATTAGAGCGCGCCGAGTCGACAAATTGGGGGGCTGGCTTTTACGAACCGACGAATACCGAAACTGGTTTGACGGTAATCGCAAAGGTAAACCCGACAACGCAGTCCTGTTTTGCTACGGAGGCCCAGGGGTCGGTAAGACCCACATCAGGTACGATAAGAGCAACGCGCCTCAGGGGAAAGAAAGCTATCGCTAATAAGCTACGATGTTAGTTCCCTAGTGATGGATACGTTATGCGATAAGGCCATGGGACAGAATGCTGCCGTTGCGTGCTTCTATTTCGACTTCACCGCACAGAAAGAGCAAACTCCCACAAGGATACTGGGGGCCCTGTTGAAACAGATTGTTGGTGGACTGAATGGGATCCCGGAAAAGATAGTCCAGGCTTTTCAAGACCAGAGAGATGTCGTTGGTGGCCGGGAGCCAGGACTCTCTGAAATTAGGGAGATGTTAAAGGATGTTTTATCCGCACGGCGCACCTTCTTATGCATTGATGCTCTGGATGAATGTGTGTCGGAATACCGGCTAAAGGTTCTTGATTCACTAAAATACATTCTCCAGAGGTCCCCGGCCACCCGGATATTCCTAACTGGAAGGCCGCACACACGAAGATCGGTTGAGAAGCATCTCTCCGGGAGGATAGCGGTTGTATCTATAAAACCCACGGAGAGCGACATCATCAGATTCCTCCGTCTGAGACTGAGTGAGGATACAACCCCAGAAGCAATGGACAGTAGTTTGGAGGCAGACATCCTCAAAAGTATTCCCGAGACAGTTTCGGAAATGTACGTAGGAGCTGCGGAAAACTAAGAAATATATCTTAATCCACGTGCTGATAGATATGAATTTAGATTCTTGTTGGCCTCCCTTAGTATACGGGCAATTCTGCAAGAAACGACCCTGTACCATAGGAAGCAAAAGCTCAGGGCAATGGCCAATGGCTTGAGCTTGGGAGATGCATACGGGGCAACCCTTGAACGGGTAAAGGCACAAGGGAGGGCGAAAGCAAGACTCGGGATGGCCGCTATAATGTGGATCTCCCATTCGGAGCGGCCTTTGCAGGTGGATGAGATATGTCACGCTCTAGCGGTGGAGATTGGATCAACAGATCTAAAGGCCGACAATGTGCCTTCGATCTGGACAGTGATAAGCTGTTGTCAAGGACTCGCCACGGTGGATAAAGAGGCATCAACTGTCCGATTGATCCATTTCACCTTCCAAGAGTACCTTCACAGCCACCCCGACCCCCTTGGCAATGCTCACTCGACAATGGCGGAAACTTGCTTGACCTATCTCAATTCCCAGCAAGTCAGGAGCCTCCCCGCTAATCCCCCCCATGACCTCCGAGACACACCCTTTCTAGGATACTCCTCCTTATACTGGGGAACTCACGCGAAAATAGAACTCTCAGATCGCGTAAAGCTTTTCGCGCTCGAGCTTCTTGATCAATACGAAGATCACGTATCTGCTAAATTACTTTTAAGAGCGATCTGCCCGGGGGTCGTTACCACGGCTGCCCCTGGTCTTGAGAGATTTACCGCGCTGCACTGCATATCGTACTTTGGCATCATTGACATTGCAATCGCCTTGACGAAGATGAAAAGATGGGATGCGAATCATAGGGATAGTGCGGGTATGACGCCTCTCATATGGGCCGCGAGATATGGACACGGAGAAGTGGTAAAATTGCTACTAGGGCAGAAACACACTGCGCCCGATGAGCCGGACATGGCCCATGGGCGAACAGCACTTTCATGGGCCGCTGGGAATGGACATGAGGGGATTGTAAGGCTATTTCTTGGTCGGGAATTCGTCAATCCGAGCCGTTGGTGGGGCAAGGCCACACGAGTACCAAACCTACTATTAGGAAGAAGATATGTCAACCCCGACAAGCCAGACACGCATTCCGACAGAACGCCACTCTCGTGGGCTGCCGAGAATGGACACGATGGAGTAGTGAAGCTGCTGTTAGGACGGGAAGATGTTAACCCCAACAGGCCAGACCAAGAGCATGGCAAAACACCACTCTCCTGGGCTGCTTGGAATGGGCACAATGAGGTAGTGAGACTACTGTTGGAGCGGGAAGACGTCAACCCCGACAAGCCAGACGAATTACACCGAACACCGATCCTGTGGGCCGCCCGGAGAGGGCATGAAGGGGTAGTGAAGTTACTGCTGGAACGAAAGGATGTCCACGCTGACAAACCAGACGAGCTGGGCCGAACACCAATCTCACGGGCTGCCGAGAATGGCTGCGAAGGAGTAGTGAAACTACTGCTAGGACGGAGAGACGTGAGACCCGACAGCGCAAACGGCGGCCGAACAGCGCTCTGGTGGGCCGTCAAAAAAGGACACGAAGGAGTGGTGAAGGCGCTGCTAGAACGGAGAGACGTAAACCCCGACAGCACATACGGCGGCCGAACACCTCTCTGGTGGGCCGTCAATACAGGGAACGAAGGAATCGTGAGGCTACTACTGGCACGGAAAGACGTCAACCCCGATAGGCCAGACATCTGCGGCCGAACACCACTCTCGTGGGCCGCCGAGAACGGGCGCACAAGGCTGGTGAGACTGCTACTAAGGCGGGCCGATGTCGACCATGAAAGGCCAGACAAACAAGGGCAAACGCCTCTCTCTTGGGCAGCCCAGAGTGGGCATGACGATGTGGTTGGTTTGCTAAAGGCTCGGAAAGTTGCAGTCCCTAGCGCACCTTGAAAGTTCCGGGGCCATAGCCTTCCACCATGTCTTCGAGCACTGCCTTGTGACCACTTCCGCAACAACAGCATGGACTTCACAACCGTTCCCCCCCCCCCCCTTCCTCCTCAGATTTTCGCTCGACCTCCCAGAATGCACGATACCCTCCCCTTGGTAACCATTGCCTCGTTTTTAGCCCTAGATACGTCATATAAACAGAAGAGGCTTTATTTACTGCAGAATACTCTACGATGTACATTTATTTCTTTGCTTCTTCTTCCTTTCCCTCTAGCGTTTCGGGAATTAGTTTAGAAATTTTCTTGCATAAATTAGACAATAGAATGGGCTCTGATCCCAGCGGCGCAAGGCATACAGGATTTTTTATTTTTTATTTTTTACTAGCAACAATACATAACAGAATCAAAAGTAAAGCAATGTCGCATTCAAACCGAACCATTCATTACAAGTTCACAAAATGACCCATAACACCTCAGTTCCTTCCTTCCTTCCTTCCTACTCCAAACATCAAGACAACATTACCAACAACCGACAAAGCAAGGCAAGCAAATAGCATCCACCCACCCACAATATTACCCTTTATTTTTACTACCATACCATACCATACCATACCAAAAGCGAATGCCACATCCCCTCCCGAGTGATCACGCATGACCTACAAATCCCTTCCCCATCCCTCCTTTCCTCTTCATAAACCACCCACATCTTATGATACAAACCTCCCATAACCCCCCCCCACACACACACAACAACTTCAGGTCACTATAAACCACCAAAGCACAGTAGTATCATACAACACAAACAACAACAAAAACCCCCAACTTGACCATCATCATCATAGTAATAATATTATTATAATAATAATATCATACACACTACTAGAAAAACCCTACCGTAACAATATTATACTGTGGTTCCCTAAAACAAGACCTTTTCCGCAGAACAAAAAACCCCCAATGACGGGGTGCTCTCAGCATGCAGTATGCCTACATACATACATATATACATACATACATACACAAGAAGAAGAAAGAGCGTAAGGCCATATCGTTACGTTAGAGTTCCCGAGTGGAAATGGAGGCAAGTATTGTTCCAGTGGCCGAGGGATAGGGGGGGGGGGGGGGGGGGGGGGGCGGGTATAGAAAAGTGGGGGA
>Ga0307513_10012800_pt1 | contig 10329 bp, 10 predicted proteins | sample 15_EM_MG_FD_202174 | JGI IMG/M metagenome (GOLD analysis project Ga0307513, IMG submission 202174) | Populus trichocarpa ectomycorrhiza microbial communities from riparian zone in the Pacific Northwest, United States - 15_EM | ecosystem: Host-associated > Plants > Roots > Unclassified | place...
CTCCCGACAAGCGTGCGCGTCGACTCCACAGGGCGGCGATCACCCACCACACGCAGAGAAACGCAAGCCACACCGACAGCCCGAAGGCACCTGCCATCAGCAGGCTGTCGACGGTGATGCCGAAGGAAGGGCGGAAGGCATCCCAAGTGGCTTGTGCCATCGCAGGGTCGGCCTGCCGGACCAGATAGGCCAGCTGGTGGAACACATCGGTATCCAGCGCGGCCAGTGCGTTGCGCAAGGACGCGACCGAATCGGCGATGGCCTGGATGGCGGCGCCCTCGGCATGGAAGCTCGGGTCCGTGCTGGCAAGGTGGTGCTGGATCAGCTTGGCCAGGCTGCCGTCGTGAAAGCGATCGGCAATCTGCTGAAAGGGCGCGAGGTCCTTGAGGGCCTGGCCCAGGGCACCGCCCACGCGCTGGCGGTATTGCGCGAGGTAGCTCGGCACCATGCCGCCGGCCACCACGCCGACGATGAGTACGGCACGATCGAGCAGGCCGCGCAGTAGCGACATGGGTGTCAGACGCAAATCGACGTCGTGGCCGACACATCAGCCGCTGCCGGGCCGCCCCAAAGCGGCTGACGGCCCCTCGGGGGGCAGGAGCAAAGCGACGTGAGGGTCAACATCCCTAGCGCTCGACGCCGAGCAGAGCGTCTTTCAGGTTGCTGTCGGCCGGCGAGGGGCCGACCCAGATCTTCAGCACCATGCCGAAGAACTCGGCGTCGCCCACCGGGTCGCCTTGCGCCTTGCCGACGATGTAGAACTGCGTGCCCTTGCCGGGCAGGTAGTCCATCGCGAACGAATCGCCCGGCATCAGCTTCGAGCGGCCCGAGAAGATCTCGATCAGGCGGGTGGTGGAGATGCTGTGCTTCTGCACCATGTCTTTCGGCGTGTTCTCGGACATGCTCTTGATGAACAGCAGGCCGAGGTCGGTGCCCGGCAGCTCGCGCAGCGCGGTGAACTGCAGGCGCTTGGGGCCGGGCAGTGCGATCAGTTCTTCGGGGGTGCCGACCTTCTTGGTGGTGTACAGCGCCATGTCGTACACCTTGAAGATCGCCTTGTAGCGTGTGCCGGCGCCGTTCAGTTGCAGCGGCGTTCCCTGCACCTGCAGCGTGGGCTCGAACTTGGTGGATGTCGCTGCTGCTTGCGCAGTGCTCACCATCAGTGCCAAGGTCAAGGCCAGGGCCGCATGCACATGGGCAAGAGCAAGAGCAAGGGCTGCGGGTCTGCGCATGGAAGCCTCCAACGAGTTCGAGTTTTGAGTACGAGCGATTATTCTGGCTTGCCGCGCGGTAAACAAGCCCAAAAACCCGCTGCGCGTTTCAAGCCGCGTGCGGTATTGCTTGCGTTTGCGCGGGTCGCGCGGACGCCCTGACGGAGCGCTCGATCAGCACCGAGTCGCCGAACTCGTGGGTGCGGTAAGCATTCGATTCCAGCGTCTGATCGACGCGCCGCAGCAACGCTTCGCTCGCAAAGGCCTGCAGCAGGCCGTAGTGGCTGGTGCCCGGCTCGTGCGTACCGCTGATGAGCGCATCGACCACGCGCAAGTGCGAGTGAGCGCCGATGCGCTGCGTCGCGATGCCCATGCCGCTGCGCAAGCCGCCGGCCGACGCCGCATGCTCCAGCGCGCGGGTCACGGTCGTGCCGAGCGCGACGATGCGGCCGCCGCGGGCTTGCGACTGCTCGATGGCGCGCACGGTGGCCGCGGGCAGGTGATAGGGCTCGTCGAAAGGCAGGCGTGCATCGAGTGCCTCGTCGCCGGTCGACGAGATGCCGGCTGCATGCGTGAGCGTGGCGAACGCCACGCCGCGCTCGCGCAGCGCGTGCAGCATCTGCCCGTCGAGCACGAACCCAGCCGACGGCGGCTCGAAGGCGACCGGCAGTGCCGCCACATGCGTCCACACGTCCCACAGCGCCAGCGGCTCGGTAACGTGCGCGTACTGGATGGGCCGGCCATGGCGTGCGATGCCGGCCCAGATGGCATCGGGGGTTCCGTCGAAGCGCAGCGAGATCAGCCGCGGGTGGCCGAGCGTCTGCACGACCTGCGCATGCAGCGGCCCCAGCACCAGCGTGTCGCCGCGGTGCAGCGAGGGGGGGCTGGCGCGGTCTTCGGTGCGCGTGCGGTGGTCTCCTTCGCCGAAGACGATGGCGGTGAACTCGCGCACGTCGTCGACCGCAAGCGAGCGGCGGCCGGCCAGGCGCACCTCGATCGGCGAGCCGGTGGGCCCGTGCAATCCGCTCAAGCTGGCAGGCAGGGTGGCTGCGTCGTTGGCGATGAGCAGGTCGCCCGGACGCAGGAAGCTGGGCAACGCGTGGCGTGGTGCGTGGTGCAGCCGGCCCGAGGCATCCACGACGAGCAGCTTGGCATCGCGCGGGCGTTGAACCGGGGTGATGGCGGCTTTCATGTCGTGGCCTTTTCGATCAGCGCTGCGATCTCGCGGGCGGCTTGTGCCGGGCGCTTCAGCGTGGCGGGGTCGGCATCGGGGATGGCCAGGGCATGCAGCGGCGTGTCCATGTCGCCGGGGTCGACGGCGATCACTTTCACGCCCTGCTCGCGCAACTCTTCGTTCCAGATGCGGCTCAGGTGCTGCAGCGCCGCCTTGCTTGCGCCATACGCGCCCCAGCCGGGGTAGGCGGACACGGCGGCATCGCTCGTGATGTTGATCACCAGCGCGGGCCGGCCATCGCGTGCCGCCGCACCGAGCGCACCGAGCAGCGCCTTCGTCAGGCGAAACGGCCCGAGCAGGTTGGTGGCCAGTGCGGCTTCGAGGTCTTCGCAGGCGGTGTCGGCGAGCAGGGCCAGGGGCACGGGGCCGAGGCTGGAGGCGTTGTTGACCAGCACGTCGAGCCCGTCGAGCGCGGCGGTGATCTGCAGCGCGAGCGGATAGATGTCGTTCTTGCGCGAGACGTCGCCGACCACGCCGTGCGTGCCGGGCAGGCTGCGCGCGACCTCGGCCACGCGCGTCGCGTCGCGTGCGACGAAGGCGACGCGTGCGCCGTTTTCGCTGAGCAAGCGAGCGAGTGCCAGGCCCAAGCCCGAGGTGCCGCCGGTGATGGCCACGCGCAGGTCGCGGGGGATGTTCAAGGTGTTCATGCTGAGAAGCTCTTTCTTGTTTCGATGAAGCGAAGATAGGACTGGCCGTCGCGCACGGCGAGCCGGATGTCCGCTCCATTGGCACAAGGTTGGCGCGCTGGACAAAGCGCGTCGCACAATGCGGTTCACGATGGCGACTGACAACACATCTCCTGTAGCGACCCACCTCGCACGCAACCTGGTGAGCCTTCGCCACACCCGTTCGCTCACGCAGGACGGATTGGCCAAGGCCGCCGCCGTGCCGCGGTCGACGATTGCCAACCTCGAATCGGGCGAGGGCAACCCGTCGCTAGCCGTCTTGGTGAAGGTGGCGGGTGCACTGGGCGTACCGATCGACGAGCTGCTGGCCTCGCCGCGTGCGATGGTCCGCCGCTGGGCCAGCGATGAAGTGGCCAGCCGCACCAAGGGCCGCGGCGTCAGCATTCGCGCGCTGGTGCCCGAACCGGTGCCCGACGAGGTGATGGAGGTGATGGACTTCGCCCCCGGCGCAGTGATGGGCGGCACGCCGCACCTGCCGGGCACGCGCGAGTTCTTCACCTGCCTCGACGGGCGCGTCAACCTGATGGTGGCGGGCGAGCGCTACACGCTCGATGAAGGCGACGTGCTCGCGTTCCCCGGCAACCTGCCGCATTCGTACCAGAACGCCGACGCCATCGCGCCGGCACGCGGTGTGTCGGTGGTGGTGCTGGCGAAGGCCGGCGTCTGACACGCCGCGGTTTCGCGGCAATGGCAGGGGGCATCCTCAACGCCCACTGGCCGTCGCGAATCAGTCTTGCCTGCCGCCGCCTGCGCTGAGCTCGGCCCAATCGAGCTCTTGCACCAGGACCCGATAGGCGTCGTCGCCGATCATGTCGTCGCGCCGCAGCTCGAACGCGCGTTGCTGCGCGACCGCGATCGCCCGCCGCCTGAGCGGGCCGCCGGGCACTTCATCGACCGATGTGCCCTGCTCCTGGCTGGTGTTCAGCTCGACGATGGCACCGTATTCCTTGCGCAGCAACTTCGCGGCCAGCGTGTCGTCATCCTTGATCGCGTCGAGCAGCGCACGGTAGGCCTGCGCGCGGCCGAGCCGGACCTCGCGCCCGACCGGGTCGTCGTCGGTCAAGCCCACGCGCCGGATCAGCGGTTTCATCGTCAGGCCTTGCAGCACCAGCGTGCCGAGCACGACCGCAAAGGCGCAGAGCAGGATCAGGTCGCGGTACGGAAACGGCGTCCCATTCGGCAGCGTTTCAGGGATCGCGAACGCCGCGGCCAGCGTGACGATGCCGCGCATGCCGGCCCACGAGACCACGATGCCGCTGCCCACCGTCGGCCGTGGCCCCGGCCGCGCACCCTCGCCTGCACGGTCGTGGCGCCAGCGCCTCAGCGCGTGGTAAACCATCACCCAGGCGAAACGCGCCGCGATCGTGACGACCAGCACCGCCGCTGCGGCGACGACCGACTCGGTGCGCGCGCCCCCGGCGTCCAGCCGCGCCCAGATCGGCCGCAGCTGCATCCCGATCAGCACGAACGCGAACGCGTTCAGCATGAAGACCACCGTCTCCCACACCGCGAAGATCGGCACCCGCATGCGCGCCGGCAACTGCGGGCCGCCACGCCGCGCCATCGTCATCGCGAACGCGACCAGCGTCAGGATGCCGGACAGCCCGATCGCCTCGGCCGCGATCCACACGCCGAAGGTGGTCGCGAACTGCACGATCAGCGAGGTCGGCACGTCACGCAAGCCGCTCGTCAACGGCCGCAGCGCATATGCGCAGGCCACGCCGGCCGCGAGGCTGCCGAAAACGGTCAGCAGGAACACCGGCGCGAAGCTGCCGAAGCCGAGTTGTCCGGCCATCACGCTCATGACTGCGAGCCGGTAGATGAGCAGCGCACTGGCGTCGTTCAACAGGCTTTCGCCTTCGAGGATCTTCAGCAGCCTGTGCGGCAGCTTCACCTGCCGCATCACCGCGGTTGCCGCGGCCGCATCGGGCGGGGCGACGATCGCCCCGAGCGCGATCGCGACCGGCCATGGCATGTCGGGCACCAACCAGCGCGCTGCGAGCGCGACCGCCAGCACCGTCGTGCCGACCGCGGCGACGACGAGCCCGGCGACCGGCCGCCAGTTCGCGCGCAGGTCGCGCAACGAGGTGTCGTAGGCGGCGTCCAGCAACACCGGCGCGACGAAGTGCGGGTCGAGCGTCCAGTTCGGACTCGAAGGCACGAATGCGAGCAGCACGCCGCCGAGCGCGAGGAAGGTCGGATACGGCGCGCCGACCCTTCGCGCGAGCGCGGCGAGCAGCGCCGCGCCGAGCAGCAACACGATGATCCACTCGAAGGTAGCCATGGCCCCAACAAGCCCGAGAACGTTCAGCCGCCGGTCATCCGCAGCACGGCCTCGGGCAGCCGTGCCCCCTGCAAGGTGAGATTGGCCGCGGCGTCGTCGATCACCCGCAGATCGTCGGCGGTGAGTTCGACCGCCGACGCGCCGATGTTCTCGTCGAGGCGATGCAGCTTCGTCGTTCCCGGGATCGGCACGATCCACGGCTTTTGCGCCAGCAGCCAGGCGAGGGCGATCTGAGCAGGGGTGGCGTTCTTGTGTTGCGCCACGTCGCGCAACAGATCCACGAGCGCCAGGTTCGCCTTCAGAGCGTCGGGTGCCAGGCGCGGCACGCGCGAGCGGAAATCGGAGCTGTCGAACCGCGTGTTCTCGTCCATCTTGCCGGTGAGGAAACCCGCGCCCAAGGGGCTGAAGGGCACGAAGCCGATGCCAAGCTCTTCGAGCGTGGGCAAGATCTCCGCCTCGGGGCCTCGATAGAACAGGGAGTATTCGCTCTGGACCGCTGTCACGGGCTGGACGGCATGGGCGCGGCGGATCGTCGCGGCGCCAGGCTCGGACAGGCCGAAGTGCTTGACCTTGCCTTGCGCGATCAGGTCCTTGACCGCACCGGCCACGTCTTCGATCGGCACGGCCGGATCGACACGGTGCTGGTAGAACAGGTCGATCGCGTCGATCTGGAGGCGCTTTAGCGAGGCCTCGGCAACCGCCTTGATGTGCTGCGGGCGGCTGTCCAGGCCGCCCCGGCGCTGCGCCGTCTCGCGGTCGAGGTCGAAGCCGAACTTGGTGGCGATCACCACCCGGCCCTTGAACGGCGCGAGCGCCTCGCCCACCAGTTCTTCGTTCACGTAGGGGCCATAGACCTCGGCCGTATCGAACAAAGTAACGCCTCGCTCCACGGCCGCGGCGATCAGCGCGACCATCGTCTGCTTGTCAGCGGGTGGGCCGTAGTTGGCGCTCATCCCCATGCAGCCGAGCCCGAGTGCCGAGACTTCCAGGCCGCTGTTTCCAAGTTTTCGTTTCTGCATTGACTGCCTCCTCTGTGGTTTCAGGATGCAGGCTCATCTAGCCTGCGCGTCCGAACATGGGCGCCGGGTCGCACCCATGTTCGCTTGGAGCGCTGTCGCCTAAGACTGGCCGATTGCCTGCTCGTCACGCCAAGTGAAATATGAAGTCCGTTTCGAGATCAGCCATTGGCCGCCCTGACGAACATATTCGTCGTTGTAAAACACACCGTTGGTGTTCCTGGTCTTTTTGCCGTTTGCTGTGCTGACGAGGACAACGAGGCAGTAGTGAATGGCCGTCGCGTGGTCTCCATCAAGCTCGGCGGTGTGCTGGCCATTGATGTGATACGAGGTCTCGAAGTTGGCCATGAACTTTGAAAAAGTGTCTTCAATCTCCTTGCGTCCGTTGAGCGACGCAAAAAGCTGGCCTTCGAAGTAGGTGTCGACGATGGCGTCTTCGGTGAACAGCAGCGCCTGAGTGGCCAAGTCTTTCCGGTCTGCAAGGTTCGAGAACGCGTCGACGAGAGCCTTGAGGGCGCCCTTGTCTTCAAGTCGCTGGATTCGCTGTTCTAGCGTGGCGTTTTGCATGATCTTCTCCTGGTGTGGTGTGGTGTGGTGTGGTGTGGTTTGGTGTGGTGTGGTGAGGTTGAACGGGGTCCAACGTGTCGCAGGTGGGAGATGAGCTGTCGACCCATAGCGTTGACAGGCCCTAGTCCAGGCCCTTCGCTTTCAAGAAGCCCGACAGCAGATCGGCAATCGCCAGGCTGTTCAGGTCGGAGAACGGAAAGTGCGTGTTGCCTCGAATGCCTACCTCGGGCAGATGCACGACGGTGACGTCACCCCCTCGGTGGTTCACGGCGTCGCGCCACAGCCTCGCCATTGCGAGGCGGATCCGCCAGGAATCCTCGCTGGGGTTCGCCGTTGGCTGCTCGGGGATGTTGTCACCGTAGTAAATGACGATCGGGATCTTCGTGAGCTTCATGAACTCGGTCAGCGGAACGCCCACGGCCTCCAGCGAACCGCCGGCACTGGGCATCGGTGCAGGCAGCTCGTCCTGCGGGAAGACGAATCCGCTGCCTGGCTCGTAGGCCACCACGGCACGCAGCTCGGACGACTTCATTGCCGTCACCCAACCCGGGCCTCCCGCTTGTGAATGGGTGACCAGAACGCCGGGACCGATCTTCTTGAACAGCGCCGCCGTGGCGTTCGAAGTCACCTCCACGTCGAAGGGGCCGGTGTTGGGCGTCATCTGGCGGAAGTACTGCTCCATCGCTTGCGGGTCGCGCGAGAACTGGACGCCGGGGAACAGATCGGGCCACACGCCGAGCCGGAACTGGTTGAACCACTGCTGTTCGTCAGGAGCAGACGTGAGCGCCAGAGGCACGGTGCTGCGTCCGGCCTTGCCGCGGCGCGGCTGATCGATCAGATAGACCGCGAAGCTCCGCCGCAGAAAGATGTTCTGAAAGCCCTCGCGGCCGTCCGGTGTGGTTTCCCAGGTCTTCGAGGATTGCCCGGCGCCATGCCAAAACACGAGCGGAAGCGGGCGCGCGTTGACCGGTACCTGGTAGAACACATAAGCGTGGTCACCGTGGTACGTTTGCCCTTCGGGGCCGGGCTTCAGTTGATTGAAGGTTCCGGCGCTCCGCATGACGGTGCCGCCGACCGCGAAGCCGCCTTGTTCCTGAAAGACCAGTGCCATGGGCGTGCCGCTCTGCGGAGCGGAGACGCACGCCGACAAGGCGAGCGCTGCAAGCAGCATCAGCTGGTTCGCGCAATCGTTCTTGCGTGTGGTCCAGAAGCGGGTGGTCATGGCGAGTCGGTCCTCGGTGAATTCATTCAGCTCACGGTTTGGCGAAGACTTCCTTGGCCACCGTGGCGGCGGTCACCGCGCTCGGCCAGCCTGCATAGAACGCCAGGTGCGTGAGGGCCTCGACCAACTCGTCCTGCGTCAGCCCGTTCTCGCGCGCGAGGGCCAGATGCGAACGCAACTGGTCGGGCCGGTTCATCGCGATCAGCGCGCTCACGGTCACCAGGCTGCGGTCACGCGGCGACAGACCCGGTCGGGCCCAGACATCGCCGAAGAGCACGTTGTCGGTCAGCTCGGCGAGCTTGGGCGCGACATCGCCGAACAACTTCTGCGCCCGAGAGGGCGGTGCTGCGGCAGCAGAGAAGGAGGCGTACGCGCCCGAGCCGCGCGCGGGTTCCGTAGAGGCGAGCAGGGAGTCGACCTTCACCGAGCCGGTGAAGGTCTCCTTCGTGCGCGTCCGTTCCAGCGTGGCCGATCCGCCCGGGGCGGTCTGCGCGTGCAGCGGGCCCAGCATGGACAGCAGCATCGTGGCGGTGAGAAGTGTTTTCATCGTGGGCCTCGTATCGTGGTTGAGCGTCTTCAAACCGTGGGCTGTGCGCCGGGCGAGCGCTGGCGAACGATCAGACCGAGCACCGGCCTTCATGCCCGGCTCACACCCAGGCTGCGCCGCACCTCGAGAGACGGCGACAGCGCCAGCTTCACGATCAGATCGGACAGGCTGTTCAGCGACACGTCGTGCCCGCGGAACGGCTCGCCTTTTTGGGTCAGCCGATAGTCGATCGCTTCGTCTTGGGTGAACCAGCCTGGCCGCAGGAGGGTGTAGTCCAGGTCAGACGCCTCGATCACCGCGGCGGAGTCCCGGTACGGGTCCAGCACGCTGCGGTACCTCTCACCAGGCACTTCGCCGTAGATACCCATCGAGCTGATGAAAATCAACCGCTTCAAGCCGGTAGCCTGCATGGAGCCCACGATGGTCTGGGCCTGCTGCGCCATCGCACCGGCGAGGCTGGCGTAGACGACATCCTGCCCTTGCATGGCGGCCTGCAAGGCCTGGCGGTCCAGCACGTCACCTTCAACGATCGTCACGCGGGCTGGATCGGGGTTGCGCAGCCGGCTGGCCTTCCGCAGATACAGGGTCAGGCGGGCGTCGGTACGTTCGAGGAAGAAGGCCGTTGTATGGCGCGCGAGCTGGCCGTTGGCACCGAGGATGAGGACTTTGGTCATCGCCATCTCCTCAGCGGTCGATGAAGCTCATGGGCGCATCGGCGGGCGCGAATGACGGCGATCTGTTCCAGGCGGGTGAGAGGACACGTTGACGCGTCGGCATGGGGTGTGTCTTTGTCGGGAGTGAATGGCAGGAACTCTAGGCATCCCTTCATTGAATGACTAGACTGCTGGATTCACATACAGTCATAAGCCAATCTAATCAATGGCACGTTTCGACGATTTGGCGGCCTTCTCGGCCGTCGTACGCGCGGGCAGCTTCACGCGCGCGGCCGCGCAGCTGGGCGTGTCGCAATCGGCGCTCAGCCAGACCGTCCGCGCGCTGGAGCGCCGGCTCGACCTGAAGCTGCTGAACCGCACCACGCGCAGCGTGTCGCCGACCGAGGCGGGTGAGCGGTTGTACCAAACCGTGGGTCCGCGTTTCGCGGACATCGAAGCCGAGCTGGCGGTACTGGGCGAACTGCGCGGCAAGCCGGTCGGCACGGTGCGCATCACAGCGACTGAACATGCGGTCAGGACGCTCGTGTGGCCAAGGCTGCAGCCTTGGCTGCCGAAGTATCCGGACATCAGAATCGAAATCAGCAGCGACAACCGCTTCACCGACATCGTGGCCGAGCGCTTCGACATCGGTGTGCGCCTGGGCGCCGACGTGGCCAAGGACATGATTGCGATGCGCATTGCACCAGACCTGCAGACGGCCGTGGTCGGCAGCCCGGGCTACTTCACCCGACATCCGCCACCTCGAACGCCGCAGGATCTCAACGAACACGATTGCATCGGCCGGCGCTTGCCGACACACAGCGGGCTGATGCACTGGGAGTTCAAGCGTCGGGGAAAGAGCGTCAACGCCCGGGTGTCCGGGCGGCTCGTCCTGAGCACCAACGAGCT
>Ga0307513_10012801_pt1 | contig 10329 bp, 8 predicted proteins | sample 15_EM_MG_FD_202174 | JGI IMG/M metagenome (GOLD analysis project Ga0307513, IMG submission 202174) | Populus trichocarpa ectomycorrhiza microbial communities from riparian zone in the Pacific Northwest, United States - 15_EM | ecosystem: Host-associated > Plants > Roots > Unclassified | place...
TTTAAAAGCCGTGAATCGTGAATCGTAAATCGTGAGTAGAGAAAACCATCTTCATCTATTTACGATTTACGATTCACGATTCACCTCCCTTTTCAGCTTCCCGCGATGTATGGTCGCGATTGGACGATGTAGACCTGACCGCCGTAGAAGACCCATTCGATGTCCTGCTCGCGCCCGCGAAAGAGGCGCTTGATCGACGACGCGGCGCGGGCCAGACGGCGCACCGTCGCATCGGTCAGCACGGCGCGCTCGCCGCTGATCGGAATCTCTTTGACCCCGCCCTCGCCGTCAAACGTCAACAGGCTCTCTTCGTCCGAACGCGTCAGCACACGCACGGCCTGCGAACGCGGGCGGAAGATGATCTGCTCCGCGATCTTCTTGCCTTCGACCACCTTGATCCCGAGTCCGCGTTTCGCGCTGATGTAGATGCCGTCGCGGTTGGTGTCGTCGTAAGGGTCGGTCGTGATCATGACGCCCGCGCTGTCGGCGTTGATGCCCTCCTGAATGAGCACGGCGGGGTAGACTTTCATGTGATCGATCCCCGCGCGCTCGCGCGCCTCGTAGGCTTCAAAATTCCAGACGGAAGCCCAGACGGTCTTGACGGCCTCGATCAACTTCTCCTCGTCGCGCACGTTCGGCACGGTCGAATACAACCCCGCGCCGTTGAAGTTCGGCAAGTCTTCCGCGTTCGTCGAACTGCGCACGAACAACCCCTTGTCCTGATACTCCGCGCGCACGCGCTTGAGGATCGACGCGCGCAACGCTTCCTGCATCTTCGCGCCTTGAATCGCCGCGCGCATCTCCGTCAGACGCTCGCGCCGGTAGGCCGGGTCGTGGACGAACTTTTGATCCTCCACCATCTCGTAGATGCGCTGTTCGAGTCCGTTCGCCTTGATGAACTCGTCGTAATAATAGATCGGGATCGTGAAACCGTTCGGCACGGTGATGCCGCGCAGACGCGCATTGACGACCTCGCCGAGGTTGGCCGACTTCGCACCGTAGGCGTCGGCCATCCGCGCGCGTTGCTGTCTGAGATCGGCCAGACGCTTCTCCGAGAGGTCGAAGCGCGGCGTCATAATGTCGCGCCGCTCTTTGAGCCGCCGCTGGTATTCGTTGAGCGCGTTGTTGTCCGCGCGCTTGATCTCATACTTGCCCGCCTTCGTCTCGAACGAAACCCACCAGCCGTCATACTCCTTGAGCAACTCTGCGGCGTTGCGCACGTAGGCGTTCGGCACGCCCCACGACTTGGCGAGTAGATTGATGTGCGAGAGCGGCGTCGAAGGCTGACTCGTGATGATCCCGGCGACGGGCGGCAGCGTCACGGGCACTTCGTCGAGCACGAGGATTTCGTTGAACCCGATCTCGACGTGTTCGTCCAGCTTCTTGATGATGTGGATGCGACCCAAACCGCGCGCCACGTTGAGCGGTTGATATTCCTGCTCGCGCGCGATCTCGCTCTGAGAGACGCGTTCGAGTCCGGCGATTGCGGCGGAGGCTTCGTCCTGCTTGATCGAGTTGGGCTTGAAAGCGGCGCGCTCGTAGAAAGTGCGGTTGATCGTCTCGCCCACCAGTTTGATCTGTTCGGTCGGGATGAGATCGCCCTCCCAGAATTCAAACGTCCAGCGCGAGAGCGGCGTCTGGTAGGCGAGCGTGCCGAGGATGAAGCGGCGGTTGGGCTTGAGATAGTTGTTCTCGAAAAACTCGCGCCCGCGTTCGAGCGAGAGATACGTGCCGTTGATGAAATCTTTGTGGAAACGGTAACGCTTCGAGTTGACGTAGTAAATTTTGTTCCGGTCTTTGCGGTCGATGACGTACATGACGTGCGGCAGCGGGTAGCCCGCGTCGGTGTTGATGCGTGCGAGCGCATCGAACTCCGCGCGCGATTTGATTTGAGGTTGCGAACGCACGCCCGCCGCCGCCGCACGCGGTTGCGCCACCTGCGCGCCCGCCGCCGGAGACAGGAGAGAAAAGACCAACGCGCTCAGGAACAGTTGTTTGACAAGTCTCATAAAGTCTCTCTCGCTTTCAACACTTCTCTGCTTTCGCGGCGGAGCGATTCTAACAGATCATCTATGTGACGCCGCTCCGTGAGGAAGCTGTTGACGTTTACGCGCAACGCGCGCCTGCCGTCGAGCACCGTAGTCGAAAACCACGCCGCGCCGCTTCGTTCGATGCACTGCTGCAATTCGCGTTGCAAGGCGTCGATCTCCGCGCCTTCCGCGCCGCGCATCCCTGCGGGGACGAAGCGCAGGCAACACACCGCCGTCTCCACTTCGCCGACACACTCGAACTCCGCGAGCGCGGCGACGCGCGCGGCGAAATACTCCGTCAGTTCGATCTGGCGTTCGATGATCTCCGCGTAACCGCGCGTGCCGAGCGTCTTCAAGGCGAACCAGATTTTGAGCGCGTTGAAGCGGCGCGTGCCGAGTTGGCCGTAGCGGAAGAAGTCGAAGGGCACGTCTTCGCCGCCGCGCTCCTCGCTCAGATATTCCGGCGTGATGTCGAACGCATCGCGCAGCACGCGCCCGCCCTCGCGCACGAGCACCGCGCCCGCCGCGAACGGCACGAACATCCACTTGTGCGGGTCAATCGTCACCGAATCCGCGCGCTCGATGCCCCGCAGGCGGTGCTTGTATTTTTCCGACATCGCGAGCGTCGCGCCGTATGCGCCGTCTACGTGAAACCAGAGTTTGTACTCGTTTGCGAGAGCGGCGAGTTCGTCGAGTGGGTCGATGATGCCGGTCGAAGTCGCGCCCGCCGCGCCCGCGATGCAGGCGGGCAGATTCCCCGCTTCCAGATCGCGCTCGATCTCGCGGCGCAGGACATCCGTGCGAATGTGGAAGCGTTCGTCCGTCGCGACCTTCCGCAGGTTTTCCCGACCGAGGCCGAGTATGTCTACGCTCTTGACGAACGAGTAATGACACTGCTCCGACGCGTAGACGATCATGTTGCCCGCCGTCGCCGACGCACGCGACGCGTCGTTAGCCGTCCGGCCCGTCGGCAGAGACGCGGCGCGCATGCCCCGGTCGCGCACGAAATCGGCGGCGCGGTCGCGGGCGCATTTGAGCGCGAGCAGGTTCGCCTCCGACCCACCGCTCGTCAGCGTGCCGAAACTGCCCGCGCCGTAGCCGACGATCTCGCAGAGCCAGCGCATCACGCGCGATTCGATGACGCTCCCGGACGGGGAATTGCGCCACGCCGCGGCGTTCTGGTTGATGGCCGACGTGAGCGCATCAGCCCAGACGGCGACGGGCAACGGCGTCGGATTGAACAGGCCGTAATAGCGCGGGCTGGGGATGTTCATCGCGTGCGGCACGATCTCTCGCTCGAAGCGCCGGAACAATTCAGGCGCGCCCACGCCTTCGAGCGGGAGCGGCTCATCGAACATTTTTTCGAGTTCGGCGGGCGTGACCTCGGAGCAGACGCGCACATCTTCGAGCGTGCGCGCGTAACGCGCGATAATTTCGGTGGCGAGCTTTCCGAGTTGTTCGTGCTCTGCGCTTAACGATTCGCTCATCCCTGAGTCGCTTAACGATTTGGTCATCCTTGAGTTTAGTCCCTGTGCATGAAATTTGAAGTTCCGTTAAGCTAACCCAGAGAGAGGGATTTATTCCAGCCGGTACGCGAGATGACGACGCCGTTGCACGAATTCACGGAGACACTTGAAACGCACGCCGCGCGCTACGGCGTGCAACTCCCCGCGCCGGAACTGTTGCGCTTGCGCGATTATTACGAGCACCTGTTGAAGTGGAACGCGCGGCTACATCTGGTCGCGCCTTGTGCGCCCGCCGAGTTTGCGACGCGCCACGTGCTCGAATCGCTCATGGCTTGCGCGTACCTGCCCGAAGGCGCGCGCGCGTGCGACGTGGGTTCGGGCGGCGGGCTGCCGATCATCCCGTGCCTCGTCGCGCGCCCCGACCTCAGCGCAACGCTCGTCGAAGCCTCGACAAAGAAGACCGTCTTCCTGCGCGAAGCCTTAAGCCATCTGAAAATGCAAGGCAGGGCGCGGGTCATCCCGCACAGGTTCGAGCAAATCGCCGCGCCTGAATGTGAGGTCGTAACTTGCCGCGCGCTTGAAAGTTTCACGGCGATGTACCCGCGCCTCGTCGAGTGGTCGCCGCCCGCGTCGAGGCTGTTGTTATTCGGTGGAATCTCGTTCGACGATTTAATGGACGGGGATCAAACACTGCGCGGTTACGAGGCCGTCAAGATGCCTGATTCGGAGCAGCGATTTCTTTATGTAGGTTACAAAAAATAAAGCGACCGGCAAGCGGTGAGAAAAAGAGCAGAGGCGAGAGTTTAATGCTCTCGCCTCTGCTCGGTCGGGTTGAAGCGCGCCCTCAGCGCACGACGTTGATGCTGATCAGTTGCTGGCCTCCGATGACAAACTCGGCGGGCGGAAGTTCCTGCTCGGAAACGGGCGAGAGCATCGTGGGTGTGAAGCCGCCGGAGGTGCGGTCGCTGTTGAGCGTGGCGACGACCGAGGGCGGCAGGTTCGGCATCTCGTCCGTGCCGATGACCGCGCCGGATGTGACGCGGAAGAGTTTGACGTAGAGCCGGTCGTTCTTCTTGATCTTATTGATCGCGCCGACGAGTTGGCTCAGATCGTTGGGGACGAAGTTTTGCGCGGCGGACGCCTGTTGGAGCGCGCCGCCGTCGCCGACGAAGAGGACAAGTTGGCCGCGCGGCACGTCCGCCGGAATCTTGACGGGGATGCGCTGCACGAACTGCTTGCCCGAATCGGTGCGCACGTAAGCCTGCACTTCCACCGTCTCACCGCGCCCGACTTCGGTGCGGTCGAGCGCGATGCGGTCGAGCGTACCGGCCATGCGCTCGTCGGTCGAAGTGATGTCGAGCGTGATCTGGCCGATGTCAACGTTGTCGAAACCGCTTGAGAGCAGCGCGGACATCGGCACGGCGACCGATGCGGCGGCCTGTGCGCCCGCGTTCATCGAAGAGAAGCGACGCTCGATCCGGATGGGTTGCTGCCCGGCCACGTTGATCTGCCCGCGCAGGGAGATGGTTGATTCGCCGATGGCGCGTTCGGTCGAGCCGATGGTGCTGAAGATGGTGATGTTTAGGAGGATCGGCGTCAGGAACTTATCGTTCGCCACCTCGTAGGTGTAAGTCTCGGTGCGGTCGCGGCTGGTGTGCAGGTTGATCTTGACCGGGATCATCTTGGGCGCGCGACCGAGCATGCCGTAGATGCCGGTCGCGCGATCCTGCGAGATCGCGCCGACCATCTGACCCGCCGAAGAGAGTTTGAAGGAATTGTTGACGCTCGAAATAACCGTCACGACGTTCGACTCGGACATCGGCATGTCGGCGACTCCGAGGCCGAGGAACGGGTGGCCGAAAGCGTAGATGCGTTCGTTGTCGCGCCACGTCACCGTACCGAAGGCGGCGAGCGAATAGTCGCCGCGCACGAGTTGGACGCTGACGGACGAACCCGGCGGGAGCGTCTTGTCGGTCACTTTCCCCAACGGCGTGATCGAGGCCGCGCCGCCGACGCCCGCCACGGGCAACAGACCGTTCGCTTGAAGTTGCGGCGCGTAGAGCGAGAGGGCTTCCGCACTGATGCCGCTGAAGACGAGCGGCGTGGCAATCGGCGCGATAGTCTGGCCGAGCAAAGCATTCAAAGGCGAGTTGGCCGCGACGGGCGCGGCGAACGTGCCGCCCGTGATGGCGGGTTTCGGCCAATCGGTCTGCCAGTCGGTCGAGGCGAGTTTGGCGAAAGACATCGTGCGTCCCGCGCCCGTGTTGCGGGCTGTAGTTCCCTGCTGCCGCTCGAAGATGTCGATCATCTGCTTGATCGGCGTGATGCCGCAGATCGGCTCTTTCGAGAACGGGAAACTGAACGCGATTGCGCCGACGAGTTTGCCGTCAATGTAGACGGGCGAGCCGGACATCCCGGCGAAGACGCCCGTCTTCTCGGCGTTCGCGCCCGTCAGACGCCCGATGATCGCCGATTGACGCGGCGCGGGAAAACCCGGCAGCACGCCGATGATGTCCACGCCGAACTCCTGCGCTTCCGTCCCCGAAAACACGGTCCACGCGCGCGCCTTCATGCCCGCCCGCACGTCCTCCAGAGGAAACAGGCGCGCGTCCGTTGCGGCGACATTTCCGGTCGTCGTTTTCGACGGAGTCTGCGCCGCAACGGAGACGACAGACAGAGCGAGCGCGAAGGCTAAAGCCAGCGCGGGGCGAAACAATTTTTTCATGTGAATACCTTTTGGAACGGGGGGCAGCATGTTTGAGCACTCAGGCCAGAGTCTCGCCGCGTGCGACTTCCGCAACGACCGGCGCACCCGCGAAACAACCACAGCGACTATAGCGTCCGGTTTCTCAGATGGTCAAGGCATTGGAAAGGTTGTCATACTCCACAGCCGCACCGCCCGCGCGCGCGGTCGTCAACATGATGATTTTACGTGCGACCATGCGCCGCGCACGCCTTTGCGCTCGCTTGCGCGGCGTGTTAATTTTCGCGGGCGATGCGTCCGTCATCCTCCCGAATCAACCCGTTTGTTATACACTCGCACGGGTTCGCGTCTCTTCCATCCCGACACGCGGGGACGCTGCGTATCATTCATGTCTGACGCTGAAGGTTTCATCCTCGCCGGTGGCGCGTCGAGCCGCATGGGCACGGACAAGTCGCGTCTCACGCTCGGCGGGCGCACTTTCCTCGAACGTGTCGCCGCCGCGCTCGGCGCGATTGCGACCGAGATCAGCGTCGTCAGCGCGAGGCCGGACTCGTTCGGATTGAGTCTGCCGTTGGTCGAAGATATTTACCGCGACTGCGGCGCGCTCGGCGGTTTGCACGCCGCGCTCTCGGCGTGTCGCGCGCCGTGGGCGGCCATCGTCTCCTGCGATCTGCCGTTCGTCACGGGCGAGCTTTTCGCGCGACTCGCGGAGTTACGGACGGAAGACGCCGACGCCATCGTGCCCCGACAACCCGACGGTCGCGCGCAACCTCTGTGCGCGCTCTATTCGCCCGCGCGCTGTCTCGAACTCGCCGCGCGACTTCTCGAAGAGGGCGAGCGTCGCCCGCGCGTCCTGTTGCAACAGGCACAGACGCGTTGGGTCGCCCCGGCGGAGTTGGCCGACCTCGGCGACGCCGAACTGTTCTTCCTGAACGTCAACACGCCGGAAGATTACGAGCGGGCGCGGGCTAAAGTAGGAACGATGAACGATGAACGATGAAGTGAAGCGGGGAAACAGAATTCAAAACCCGGAAGCCGAAAATCGGAACGCGGAAGTCGAAATTATGCACGCTCTGACGAGTCGTTCCGACGCCTGTATTCCGGGTTCTGCCTTTCGCGTTGCGAGTCCCGGCTCCCGCCTTTTACTTCATCGTTCATCGTTCCGCGTTCATCGTTAGATTCTATGTCTCAACGCAGAAGACCGGGACGAAAATTATTGAAGGCGCTGCTGCCGGTGGCGTTGCTTTTGGTGTTGGGCGTCGGCGGGGGGCTGTGGTTCATCGTCAACACGATTGCGCGCCCCGTCACGCACCCGTATCTCGTCACGCCGGAAACTTTTCCCGCTTACAGCGCGCGTGGCCTGCGTGTGACCGAGGAACGTTGGAACAACAGCGACGGGACGGAGGCGCGCGGCTGGCTGCTGCGCGGCGCGGAAGGCGCGCCCGCCATCGTGCTCCTGCACCGCTACGGCGCGGACCGCTCGTGGCTCCTGAACCTCGGCGTCAAGATCAACGAAGCCACCAACTGCACGATCCTCTGGCCTGACCTGCGCGGGCACGGCGAAAATCCGAAAATCGCGCACACCACTTTCGGCGCGCGCGAAACGGCGGACGTGGCGGCTGCCGTCTCTTTCCTGCGCGACCTCAAGACCACGCCGCAGAAGCGCCCGCTCGTCGGCGAACGACTCGGCTTCTACGGCGTCGAACTCGGCGCGTATGCCGCGCTGGCCGCCTCCGCCCGTCACCCTTATAGCGAGCAGGTGCGCGCGCTCGTCCTCGATTCCGTCCCCGCATCGCCCGACGAACTACTCCGCCACTCCACACGCGACCGCGTCGGCTTCGATAACGCGTTGCTCAACCTGCTCATGCGCGGCGCGGCGCGCGTCTATTTTCTCGGCGGGTACGAAAACGACCCTTCCTGCGCTCTGGCCGCGCAGTTACCGGGTCGGCGCGTGCTGCTCGTGAGCGGTCAGGACGCGGGCGACCTGCGCGATTCGACGCGCGCGCTGGCGCAGTGCTTTTCCGCGTCGCCTCCCGTCGCGCTGCAAATTGACCTCCCCGTCACGGGCTTCACCGCCTCCTCCGCCACCGGCGAACAGGGCGAAACCTACGACCGCCTCGTCATCGAATTCTTCTCACACGCTTTCAACGAAGACTCACGCCCCCGGCGATAAGCCCCGCTCATGCGCTTCAACGTACACACAAGCAGCAACGCACACGCGCGTCAATGCACACACATCAACGCACACGCGCGGCGACGAGCACGACCGTCCCGTTGTCGCCGATCACTTCGGTCGCCAACGGCTGGAAGTTGAGCAACTGCTGTGCGTATTCTTCCGGCACGATGACGAGGAGCGTCCCGCCCCTCTGTCTCGCCACCTCCAACACCTCGCCCGCGCCTTCAAATTTCAACGGCTCGCCCCGCGCCTCGTCGTAAATCACGCGCCCCGCCGCGTAGAACTGCGCCGTGCGCTCGACCGTGTGCAGGTTCAAGACCGGCGACGCGCCATAGCCGCGCCCGTCCGCCGCGCGCAGCAGATCGCGCACCGACTCTCGCGCCGCCACGCGTTCCAGAGCGCAACTCACGATCAGCATCGTCGTCAAAAACGAGACGCCGACGACGAGCAACACGCTCAACTCTCTACGTCGCGCCGCGAACAACACGTATGCGCTCGCGACGACGACCGGCGCGGCGACGAGCGCGATGCAGTATCGCGACAGTTCCGTCGCTTTCAACTCGTACACCGTCCCGGCGACGGCCAGCGCGAACATCGACGCGGCGGTCGCGCGCAGCGCACGCGTGCCGCCCTCGCCGCGCAGGAAAGCCGCGAGTCGCTCGCCCGCCAGTAGTGCCGCGCCCGGAAGCGCGGGCAAAATGTAACCCGGCAGCTTCGAGCCTGACGCGGAAAAAAAGAGCAGCGGAAACAACACCCACGCGAGCGCGAAGAAGCGCAGTTTGCCGAGCGCATCGTCGCCGCCGCCACTGCGCCAGTCCCAACGCCGCGCGTGTGCGACGCCCGCCACGAGAAACGCGCTCCACGGCAACATGAGCGCGGGGATGATCGCCGGATAGAACCAGAACGGTTGGGGGTGGTGATATTTGTTCGAGAGGTAGCGCGCGAAGTGATGTTTGACGAAGAACTCGTCCACGAACAGCCACCCGTGCCGCGCGATGACGGGCGCGTACCAGAGCGCGGCCACGGCGAACGTGATCAGGAATCCCCAGAAGGCCGACTTCCACGCGTCAGGCCAACGACGCCGCAACAAATAATAGACGCCGACCACGCCCACCGGGATGACCACGCCGATCAAACCTTTCGCCAGAAGCCCCGCGCCCATCCCCGCGTAAAATCCTGCGAGCAGCCAACGCTTCGCGCGCGCCTGCGTCTCAAGTTCCGCCGCGAAGAAAAACGCGAGCGCGCACGCGACGGTCATCGTCACGCAGACATCGAAATTCACCCCGCGCGAAAAGACGATCAGCCCCGCGCTCGTCGCCGCCGACGCGCCCGCCGAGAGTTGCAGCCAACTCGCACGCGCGCCCTCCCTCGTTTCGACGCGCTTCGCGATCCAACCGACGAGGAACACCGTCAGCCACCCGGCCAATGCGACGCCGAGCCGCGCCGTCCACTCCGCGACGCCGAACAATTTGTAACCGGCCATCGCCGCCCAGTAGACGAGCGCGGGCTTCTCAAACCACGTGTGGCCGCCGAGCGTCGGCGTCACCGCGTCGCCGCGTTCCGACATCTCGCGCGCCACCTGCGCGTAACGCGGTTCGTCCGCGCCGACGAAGGGCGCGCGCCCCAACCCGTAAAAGTAAACGACGGCGGTCGCCGTCAAAAGTAAAAGCCAGCCGCGCTTGGCAAGCGTCGAAGGTTGCAAGTATAGTCACCCGAAAAGCAGTCAGCTTTCAGCCGTCAGCCATCAGCCGTCAACCGTCAGCCGGAGTTTTGTTTTACGTCGTGAGTATTAACGAAGTCGCGGCGATGTACAAAGCAGGAAACGCGATCCGGCGACAGCGCGGCAGGCTGCATGGACGCCGATTGCTCGAAGCATAACCGACGAATCGAAGGATGGCCGACTACCGATAGTTGAACGCTGCCTATTGACCACTGACGGCTGAAAGTTGACTA
>Ga0307513_10012802_pt1 | contig 10329 bp, 11 predicted proteins | sample 15_EM_MG_FD_202174 | JGI IMG/M metagenome (GOLD analysis project Ga0307513, IMG submission 202174) | Populus trichocarpa ectomycorrhiza microbial communities from riparian zone in the Pacific Northwest, United States - 15_EM | ecosystem: Host-associated > Plants > Roots > Unclassified | place...
TTCCGGTGGAGATCAACAACGCGTACGCGGGTGGGGCCGCCAGCGGGCAACTGAGCCGATCGCGCTTCGCCGCAGACTCGAGCACATCGATATTTGTCCCGGTTGGTCTGCTCGGCAGGTAATACAGCTCGACCCGGTAGGCGGGGGTACCGGTTGCGCCGGTCCCACCGATGAGCGGCTGGTTCGGCCCGGCGCACGGCAGCGCCTCGAGCAAACCGTTGAACTGGTTATCGGCGGCTGCTCGGATCTGGCCCGCCGCGGTGTCCAGGCCGGCCTGGGCGGCATCCAGCGCCGCAGTCCGGTGAACGACTGTCTGGGTGGACCGCAACTGGGTCCCCACCAACGGGACGACGAGTGCGCTCAGCGACATCCCAACGAGCGTGAGCAGCAGGGCGAACAGTAGCGAGCCGCGTTCGTCGGGCCCGAACGGAAACCTCCGCTCATATCTCATTGCAACTCCCTACGGCCGGGGAAACCTCCGTGGACGCCTCGTCGTACTGCGCGTTTATCGCCGTGAAAGTGAGGTCGGTAGCCGACCTCGGCATGGTCGCGTCGGCACCGAACCGTGCGGCAATCCGCAGCCGCAACTGCGGGAGCTTGTGTGCGGAGTCCACCGTGAACGGGGCGGTGGCCCCGTCGATGGGGGTCAACCCGGAGGCCAGTGTGCGCCATCCATTCTTGGCGCCGCCGGAGATCCAGCTGCGCTCCCGCAACGTCGTGTCGGTCCGCGACAGGCGCAGCTGCGAGCACCGGTTCTCTCCGGTGACCGTGGTGAGGTAGCCGACGTACCAGGCGTCGCCGTCGAACGCCGGCTCGCTGATCCCGGCGGAGTACCGCACCGCGCGGTCCAGCCCGATGAACGTCAGCTCCAGCTGGCTCTGTGCCTGTCCGATCGCCTCGGTCCGGTTCGTGACCCGAAACATCTGGACGATACCCGCAGTGAACAGGGCCAAGAACACCGTCATGAGGCTGATGCTGACTGCCACTTCCAGGAGCGTCACGCCGTCATCGGCGGTAGGCCGCGGTGAGTGGGCTGTCGACGCCATTGCCGTGCTCACGTGACTTTCCAGGTGAAACCGGCGGTGCCCTCCCGGCCGGCGGCGTCGACAGCGCGGACCAGGACCGAGTACTCGCCCTGTGTCGTCAACGTCCCGGTGATCCGGCCGTGCACGTCGGCGGTGAGCCCGGCCGGCAGCCCGCTGACCGACCAGGTGACCGGCTCCACCCCACCGGTGGAAGCCAGCTGTAGCGCGGCCACCAACTGGGTGACGTGGCCGACCTGATCGCCGACCGCGGTCACCGACGGATTGCGGGCCCGCTCGTTGGGATTGAAGAGGGCGTCGGCCATGCCGTTGACCAAGGTCGAGGCGAGGTAGCTGCACGTCGACCCGTCGCAGGCAACATCGGCCCAGGTCACCGCCACCACCACGCGGTACATCGGCACCGAGCCACCGTTGACGCTGCAGCTCAGATTTTGCTGCACCACGGTGTGGTCGTAGCGCGGCACCGAGCAGGTTCCGATGTACCAGTTCTGCCGGTATGTGGTCCCGCTGACGATCGCTTCCTGGGGCGCCGTGGGCAACACCGCGGCCAGGCCGGAGCCCGGCGGCACCTGACTGTCAACGGCCGGCGCAGCCGCGGCCAGTTGCAGCCGGACGGCGGCAGGAGCGCTATCCCATTGACTATGCACGCTCTGGAGATCTCTGCCGTCGACGATCTCGGCGCCGTCGAGGGCTCGTACCTTCTCGATCGCGGCATTGGCCAGGTGTACCGCCACTTGCCGGCTCCGCTGCTGCGCGGTGATGGACATGCTGGCGAGGAAAAGTGTGGTGGTCGCCGCCAGCACCGTATCGATGAGGGCGATCGAGACCATCACCTCGACGAGGCTGGCGCCCACGTCGGTGTGCCCCCGGCGGATCCGGGAGCCGCGCGCCGAACGGCGGCGGCGTGCTCGACCGGCCAGCATGCGATCTCCCCGATTTCTCCTCGTTGTCGGTCGCCCCGTTCCATCAGTCTGGACAACATCAGCGACAAAGTCTCTCTTATGTGCCATTTCGGTAGCAGCCGTATCCCGCCACGTACGCTGACTCGCCGTTCCGCAGGGGCCAAGCCCCTGGCCGGGAGTGCTCCACGTGCTGCGTTACCGTGCCGGTGACAACGGTCATACGTCATTCAATGTCGTTAGCCAAGCTCATTAGCTAGGCTAAGTATGTGATGGAGCGGTCGGTGACGGCGAAGCGAGCGACAGCGGAGCAGCTGGCCATAACGTTGCGCGACGCGATCACCCGGCTCAACCGGAGGGTCCGCCAGGCTCGCCCGGTCGGCGATCTCACGTTCAGTCAGCTTTCCGTGCTGACCAGCCTCCAACTGGCCGGTGCCTTGACTCCACGCGAGTTGGCCGACACCGAGCGGGTGCAGCCGCCGACGATGACCAAGATCGTGGGCAAGCTGGAGGAGCGCGGGCTCGTCGCGCGTACGCCGCACCCCACCGATCGTCGCCAGGTGATCCTGGCCGCGACGGAGGCGGGACGGACCGTGTACGCGCAGTTCGAGCGGGCGCGCAACGAGTGGCTGGCACAGCACCTGGCCGAACTGGCCCCGGAGGACCGGGACACCTTGTCGCGGGCCGCGGAGATCCTGCAGCAGGTCGCCCGGGCCTGACGCCTGCCCGCCGGTCGTCCGCTTCGTCACACGACGATGACACGTACGACCGATTAGGGGGCGCAACCCGAGTGCGGGCAGTGCTGAGCACGACATTCCGGTCCTTGCAGGTTCGCAACTATCGACTCTTCGCCACCGGGCAGCTGGTCAAGCTGATCGGCGTGTGGATGATGTTCACCGCTCAGGACTGGCTGGTGCTGGACCTGTCGGGCAACTCTCCGGCGGCGCTGGGCATGGTCACGGCTCTGCAGTTCCTGCCCGTACTGCTGCTCACGCTCTGGGGTGGCCGCCTCGCCGACCGGTACGACAAGCGCAAGCTGCTGATGGGGGCCAACGCGGCGTTCGCGGTCACCGCGATCGTCTTCGCGATCCTGGTCGCCAGCGGTGTGGTGGTGCTCTGGCACGTCTTCCTCTTCGCCGGCCTGCTCGGCATCGCGAACTCCATCGAGACGCCGGTGCGCCAGGCGTTCGTCTCCGAGTTGGTCGAGCTGCCGCTGCTGCCGAACGCGCTGGCGCTGTCCGCGGCGACGTTCAACACCGCCCGGATCGGCGGCCCGGCGCTGGCCGGAGTCGCGCTGGCGCTGTTCGACACCGGCCCGGTCTTCCTGATCGCCACGGCGCTCGCGATCGCGCCGGTGTTCAGCTATGGCAGGATGCTGCCGGTCGAGCTCTACCGCGACGCCGCCGCAACCGCCGACGCCCGAATCCTGGACGGCCTGAAATACGTCCGGAGCCGCCCCGACCTGCTGCTGCCGATCTCCCTGATGGCCGTGGTCGGCATGATCGGCTTCAACTTCCCGGTCACTCTCGCCGCGCTCGCGAAGATCGATTTCCACGCCGGGCCGTCGTCGTTCGGGCTGCTCACTACGTGTCTCGCGGTGGGCGCGCTGGTCGGCGCCCTGGCCGGCAGCGCACGCCGGGCCCGTCCCGGCGTATACCTGGTGATCGGTGCGACGGTGCTCTTCGGGCTGTTGGAATTCGTGGTCGGCTTCGCGCCGTCGTTCGTCGTGGCGATGATCCTGCTGATCCCGACCGGGTTCTTCTCGATGTACCTGGCCCAAGCGGCCAACCACCGCGTCCAGATGGGCGTGGACGCCCGATACCGCGGCCGGGTGATGGCGCTGTACGTACTGGTGTTTCTGGGCACGACGCCGATCGGGGCCTCGCTGGCCGGTTGGTGGGGCGAGCGTTTCGGGGTGCCGTCCAGCATCTGGATGGCCGGCCTGGTCTGCGTCGTCGCCGGTCTGGTGGCGCTGATCTGGCAGCTGCGGACCAGCGGCGAGCGCCTCAGCCTGCGGATCCATCCGCGGCCGCGGCTGACCTTGGTACGGCCGGTCGAGGACGCGACGGCCGAACAGCCCCTGCCCGCCGCGGCCTGAACTGTCGGAAGCTTGGCATGTCGACTAGAACCTTCGGCTATGGCCTTCATCTGAACGAACGCTTAGCGTCAGCTCGTGGCCATCCCGCACGTTGTGGTGCTTGCGGCGGCGCTCCCGGCGCTGCTGTGTCTGCCCTGTGCGGTGGCCGTCGTGCTCCGTGCCGACCACCTGGCGTCGCGACGCTCCTGGGTCCGCCGCGACGTACGGGATACCCGCCGGCTGCACCGGCTGGACCAAGGACTGAGCGACACGCTCGCGCGGCTTCCCGCTCCGCCGCCGCCGTGCATCGAGCAGATCGCCGCCGAGCTGCGGCGCCTCGACCGGCAACGGCGCAGCGGGCCGACCACCGAGTCGACGCGGTGGTTGGCTGCGGTCCTGCGGGCCTATGACGAGTGGTTGCGGCTGGCGTGCCGATCGCTCGGCGTGTCGGAACACCTGGAGCCGCTCGACGGCATCGACCGGGAGATCGAACGGGTCCGCGTCGAGGGCGAACTCCAGGCAAACGGCATGACATTCCGGTAGCTGACGCTTGCGGTGGGCGAGGCCCGGCGCGGGTCCAGGCAGGTGGTCAGGACCAATGCTCGAACGGCTCGGCTATCTGCACTCCGGCGAGAAACGGTCCAAGCAGATCCGGCAGCCTGCCGGGATAGAAACGGTCGGGGCTGCCGATCACGTCGTGCACCGGCCACCACCGAAAGTCGAAGTAGTCCTCATCCTCGAACCCCACTCGCCCGGTGCCGTCGACGGTCGGCCCGACCACCGGTAACCGCACCAGCACGATGACCTCGTCGTTGATTCGTCGCTCACCGCGGTACCGGAACGTCGCCCGTCGCCGCCAACCGGGCTGGCCGACCTGATCGGGTGTCACGACGATGCCGGCCTCTTCGGCCAATTCCCGGACGATTGCCTCGCGGACCGTCTCCCCCGGATCGATGCCGCCGCCGGGCAGTTCCCACCACCTGCCGAGCTCCGGGTAGGTCGGATCGCGGGTATGGAAGAGCAGCACCTGCTCGCGGACGTCCAAAACAACGGCTCGGACGACATTGCGCTCGACGGTGTTCACGAATCCATTGTGCTGCCGCAGAAAGCGGCGACTCGCTTAAGGTCGGCGGCGTGCGCTTGTTCGTCGCGGTGTTCCCGCCGGAAGAAGCCCGGTCCGATCTGCAGCGCCGGCTGACCGGCGGGCCGCGGATCGGCCGGCTGACCCCGGTCGACCGCTGGCACATCACCCTGCACTTCCTCGGCGAGGTCGCCGACGAACGGCAGGCGGAGCTCGAGAACGCGCTGGACGCCGTACCGGTGCAGGTCGAGAGGCCGAGGTTGCGCCTGGCCGGCGGTGGCAGCTTCGGCAAGGGGCGGTCGACGGCGGTCTGGGCCGGCGTGCAGGGCGACCTCGATGCGCTGCACGATGCCGTCACCGATGCGCTCGGCGCGGATCGGACTCCGCTGACGCCGCACCTGACCGTCGCCTACGCCCGCGGCAACGCCATTCGCGAAGCGCTCGACGGCTACCTCGGCCCGGAGTGGACGGCCGACGAGTTCGTCCTGGTGCGCAGCCACTACGGCCAGGGCGGCGGCTACGACAACCTACGGGCCTGGCCGGTCTGATCAGGACGACTCGCGCGCCGCCGGCCCGCCGCCGAACAGCACATCGTCCCAGCTCGGCAGGCGCTTGCGGGGCTTGCTTTCGCCGGATTCCGCGTCGTCGCCCTGCTGCGAAGCTGCCTGGCCCACCGAGCGCCGCGGTCGCAACACCGCGAGCGACGGGACCGCCGGCACCTCCTTCGGCAAGTCGGAGTCGTCGTCGAAGGCCGAACCGGCGCCGCCACCGAGCAGGGCGGCCGCGCCACCGGCGACGGGCCGGCGGGGTTCGGGTGCCGCGGGCTCGAGACCCCGGCCCAGCGGTCGGTCCAGCCCGGCGAGCAGCGCGTCCCGTCCGGCCCGGATCGGGTCGCGGCTCGAGCGCTGCGGGTCGGCGGCCGCGGCGGGCAGGCCGCGACCGCCGCGAGCCGGCTCGGCGCTGCGCGTCGGACCGGGCAGACCGTGTCCGCCGCGCTCGTGCAGCATCGGGCGCTCGGGCACCGGGTCCTGGCCGAGGATCTGAGTCGGTCGTTCGGCGCACAGGTACTGCGCCATGTCATCGTGCGGCGAGACGACCTGGCGTCCCTTGTCGAGGTCCCAGATCGCCTGCGCGGTGGCCTTGCCGGACGGCCAGGTGGCGACGATGCGCCAGGTGCCGTCGTCCCGCCGGAACGCGTCCCAGGAGATCTTCTCGGTGTCGATGCCGTGCTGCGCGAGCCGGCTGTCCACCACCTCGGCCAGCGGCGAACCGGAGTCCGACGTCTTCAACCGCGTGCGCCGGGCGTGCTGGGCCAGCATGGCGCGTTCCTGCAGCACCGGGCCGGCGTACCGGAGCACGCGATCGACCGGGACGCCGGCGACTCGGGCGACGTCCTCGGCGGACTCCCCGGAGCGGATCCGGGCCTGGATGTCGCGCGGCGACAGCGTCGCCATCACCTCGGCGTTGGCCACCGCCACGGCGGTGCCGACCGGGTGTGGCCCGGTGTCGGTGTGCATGGCACCGCTGATCCGGTCGTCGATCGGGAGCGCCAGCAGCCGGCCGACTTCGTCAGCGAGCACCAGGGCCTGACCGTCCTCGGAGAGGGCGACGAAGCGTACCGGCCGCATGCGATGCCTCCGTCCCGTCGCTGGCCTCTGCTCCCGAGACTCGGCTACCCGGGCGCGTTTCGGAACACGGTACGCGCCTCGGTCTCCCGATGGGAGTAAGCCACGCCGTCAAAACCTGTCCAGCGTACGGCCTCCGGCGCGATCAAAAGCAACACCGTGCGGGCGCCGCCACCACACCGCCACCGTCGGGTGCCGGCGCCGTTCCCGGCCGCCGGGAAATGGTGGGCGATCATGGATCGCCGCCTGCTATTCCGGGCGGGTGAGCGGATCGTCCGAGATAACCCTGCGCCCCGCGAATACGGCGTCGACGAGGTACGCCTCAGCGTCGTCCCGGAGAACGAACGGGCCCGAACCCTCTACCGCGCGGAGGGCTTCGCCGAGACCGGGGAAATCGACCACGGCGAAGTGGTGATGGTCCGGACGCCGTCCTGATGATCAGCAGCCCGCCCGATCAGTATCCCGACGCGCGCCGGGTCGGGTAATTGATGACGTTGTCCGGCGGATCCTCGACGTTCCAGCGCCGCCCGTAGCCCGTTTCGGCGGCCGGTTCGCTGGCGTAGGCCGGTTCGCTGGCGTAGGTCGGACGCTCCCGGGTGGTGAAGGCCGGGCGCTCGCTGATGTAGGACGGGGCGCCGCGCCATTGCCGGGCGTAGTCCTCGATGCCGTCGAGCAGCCGGTCGACGTCCGCCGACGGGCGCACCACCAGGCGCATGAACTGGCTGGTCATGCCCAGCTTGTTGCCGCACTCGCGGGTGTAGACGCTGTGATTGCTCACCAGGTAGTCGCGCAGGCCGACGCCGGACCACTCGGTGGGCAGCTTGACCAGGATGAAGTTGCCCTGGGACGGGAAGACTGTCAGGCCGGGCACCCGGCTGAGTTCGCTCGCCATCGCGCGGCGGTCGCGACTCAGCAGGCGCAGGCTCTCTTCGTAGTCGGCTTCGTGATCCGAGATCATGAAGACGACCTTCTCGGCGAGCGAGTTCAGGTTCCACTTCGGCAGCGCTTTGCCGATCTTGCTGGCGATCGCCGGGTTGGCCATCAGGTAACCGAACCGGATGCCGTGCAGGCCGAAGTTCTTGCCCAGGCTCTTGAGGACCACCACGTTGGGGCGGATGACGGCGTCCGGGCCGACCGACGGGTACTGCTCGGCATCGGAGAAGTCGATGAACGACTCGTCGACGACGACCAGGTCGAGATCGCTGAGCGAATCCATGAACCGGATCACGTCGCGCCGCTGCAGGTATCCGCCGTCCGGGTTGTTGACGTTGCAGACCACCGCGACCCGGGAGCCACGATCGCGGATGAAGCCCACGTACTCGTCAAGGTTGAGCCGGAACGCGTCCCGTTCCTTCAACGGGAACATGTCGACCCGCTTGTCGGTCTCCAGCGGCTGGTCGGTCCACCGGCCGAAGGTCGGAATCGGAACCGCGATGCTGCTCTTGATCAGCAGATGGTCGATCCAGGTGATCAGCTCGGTGGAACCGTTGGCCATCGCCACCGTCTGCGGGTGCAGACCCAGGACGCTGGCCAACTTGGCGGTGATCGTCGCCGAGTCGCTCGGGTAGTACTTCAGGATGTTCTTCAGGTCCCGGGACAGCTCGTCGAACATCTCGGCGGTCGGAAAGTACGGATTGCATGGGATGCAGAAGTCGACGATCTTGGCGTCCTCGCCCATGCTCCGGGAGAGATCAAAATACGAGGCGCTGTGCGCGCCCGTATGCAAGATCTCGACACCACCCTTCGCCATGCGTGTGTCCTCCCGGTCCGACGTCATTGCCGCCCCTGAGTACGGGCCGGCGTCGGCTACGGTTCAGAACACCGCCGTTTAGTACCTTTACGTTTAGATCAACAACGGCTTAAAGACGCTCGGCGAGGTAGTCGATACAGGCGGTCAGTGCCTCGACGTCGGCCGGGTCGACGGTGGGGTAGAGCGCGACGCGGAGCTGGTTGCGGCCCAGCTTGCGGTACGGCTCGGTGTCCACGATCCCGTTCGCGCGCAGCAGCTTGGCGATGGCCGCGGCGTCGATTCCGGCCGCGAAGTCGATGGTGGCGACCGCGCTGGAGCGCAGCGCCGGGTCGGTGACGAACGGGGTGGCGAACGCCGACCGCTCGGCCCAGCCGTAGATCGCGTTCGCGCTCTCCGCGCTGCGCTTGACCGCCCAGGCCAAGCCGCCCTGCGCGTTCATCCAGTCGACCTGCTCGGCGGCGAGGAAGACGGTGGCCAGCGCCGGCGTGTTGTACGTCTGCTCCAGCCGGGACTGCTCGATCGCGGTGACCAGGTCCAGGAACTGCGGGATGTACCGGCCGGTGGCCTTGATCTCGTGGGCGCGCTCGATGGCGGCCGGGGACATCAGCGCGATCCAGATGCCGCCGTCCGAGCCGAGTGCCTTCTGCGGGGCCAGGTAGTAGACGTCGGTCTCGGTCAGGTCGACGTCCAGGCTGCCGCCGCCCGAGGTCGCGTCGATCAGCAGCAGCGCGCCCGGGTCGGCGCCCGCCACCCGCTTGACCGGCACGGCCACCCCGGTCGAGGTCTCGTTCTGCACGGTCGCGTACGCGTCCACCCCGGCCTCGGCGGTCAGGAACGCCGCGGCTCCGCCCGCGGCGGCGTGCACGGTGGGCTGGGCGAGGAACGGTGCGTCCGAAACGGCCTTGGCGAACTTCGCGCCGAACTCGCCGAACGAGGCGAACTGCGCCTTGTCCCGGATCAGCCCGAACGTCGCGACTTCCCAGAACGCGCTGGTGCCGCCGTTGGACAGGATGACCTCGTAGCCCTCCGGCGCGGAGAAGAACTCGGCGATGCCCCGGCGCAGCCGCGCCACCTGGTCCTTGACCGTCTTTTGCCGATGCGACGTGCCGAGCAGCGTGGTGGACACCGCGTTCAGCGCGGCCACGCCCTCGGGCCGGACCTTGCTCGGCCCGGAGCCGAACCGGCCGTCGATCGGCTTGATGTCGTCAGGGATGCGGATGGCGTCAGCCACGTTCGTCCTCCAGAAATATTGGCCAACGGCCATGGTCGCATCGCCGCCGAGAATCAGGCGTTGTGGGGCACCTGATCCCAACCTTCGACATCCTGTGGCTTGCGCGGTTCGGGGCCTACGTAGCTGGCCCCCGGCCGGACCAGGCGGTTCAGCCGCTTCTGCTCCAGGATGTGCGCGCTCCAGCCGGCCACCCGGGCACAGGTGAACATCGAGGTGAACATGTGCGCCGGTACCTCGGCGAAGTCGAGCACGACCGCCGACCAGAACTCGACGTTGGTGGCGAGCACCCGGTCGGGTTTGCGCGCGTGCAATTCGGCCAGCGCGGCCCGCTCCAACGCCTCGGCCACCTCGAATCGCGGCGCACCCAGATCCTTGGCGGTACGGCGCAAGACCCGGGCCCGGGGATCCTCGGCGCGGTAGACGCGGTGGCCGAAGCCCATCAGCCGTTCGCCGCGGTCGAGCACGCCCTTGACGTACCCCTCGGCGTCGCCGCTGCGCTCCACGCCCTCGATCATGTGCAGCACCCGGGACGGCGCGCCGCCGTGCAGCGGGCCGGAGAGCGCTCCGATGCCGGACGAGATGCAGGCCGCCGCGTCGGCGCCGGTCGAGGCGACGATCCGGGC
>Ga0307513_10012803_pt1 | contig 10329 bp, 10 predicted proteins | sample 15_EM_MG_FD_202174 | JGI IMG/M metagenome (GOLD analysis project Ga0307513, IMG submission 202174) | Populus trichocarpa ectomycorrhiza microbial communities from riparian zone in the Pacific Northwest, United States - 15_EM | ecosystem: Host-associated > Plants > Roots > Unclassified | place...
CAGCTCGAAGCAGTTCATCCAGATCGACATCTCGCCCACCGAGATGGACAGCAACGTGCCGATTGCCGCACCGCTGGTTGGCGACATCGGCTCGTGCGTGGCCGCGCTGGTGGCGGGCATGGGCTCCAGCTGGGCCAAGCCGCCGACCGAGTGGACGCAGGGGCTGGCCGAGCGCAAGGACAAGAACCTGTCGAAGATGGCCGCCACGCTGGCGCAGACGCCTTCGCCGATGAACTTCCACAGCGCGCTGAACGTGATTCGCAACGCGGTGAAGGCGCGGCCCGATGCGATCGTCGTCAACGAGGGCGCGAACACGCTCGACTTCGCGCGCAGCATCGTCGACATGTACGAGCCGCGCAAGCGCCTCGACGTGGGCACCTGGGGGATCATGGGCATCGGCATGGGCTTCGCCGTCGCTGCCGCGGTGACCACCGGCAAGCCGGTGATCGCGATCGAAGGCGACAGCGCCTTCGGCTTCAGCGGCATGGAGGTCGAGACCATCTGCCGCTACAACCTGCCGATCTGCGTGATCGTCTTCAACAACAACGGCATCTACAAAGGCACCGACGTGAACCCGCGTGGCGGCGACGTCGCGCCGACGGTGTTCGTGAAGAACGCGCGCTACGAAATGATGATGCAGGCCTTCGGCGGCGTGGGCGTTCTCGCCAACACCACCGAGGAACTGGCGAAGGCGCTGGACGAGGCGGTTTCGTCCGGCAAGCCGACGCTGATCAACGCCATCATCGATGAAACCGCAGGCACCGAGAGCGGTCGCATCACGAGCCTGAATCCGCAGGCCGCCAAGAAGAAGTAACCCAGTCCACACTTAGGAGTATTGACATGAGCGACCTGCCACTCAAGGGCATCAAGATCATCGACTTCACGCACGTGCAGGCCGGCCCGGCCTGCACGCAAATGCTGGCTTGGTTCGGAGCTGACGTCATCAAGCTCGAGCGCCCCGGCGCCGGTGACGTGACACGCAGCCAGCTGCGCGACATCCCGAACGCCGACGCGCTGTACTTCACGATGCTGAACAGCAACAAACGTTCTTTGACGCTGAACACAAAAGCGTCCGAGGGCAAGGAAGTGCTCGAGAAGCTGATCCGCGAGTCTGACGTGATGGTCGAGAACTTCGGCCCCGGCGCCCTCGACCGCATGGGCTTCACCTGGGAGCGCATCCAGGAACTGAACCCCGGCATGATCCTGGCCTCGGTCAAAGGCTTCTCCGACGGTCACCACTACGAAGACCTGAAGGTCTACGAGAACGTGGCGCAATGCGCTGGTGGCGCCGCATCCACCACCGGCTGGTGGAAAGGCGAGAACTCGCAGCCGACGATCAGCGCGGCTGCGCTGGGCGACAGCAACACCGGCATGCACCTGGCCATCGGCATCCTGACTGCCATCATCGGCCGCCAGAAGACCGGCAAAGGCCAGAAGGTCGCCTGCTCGATGCAAGACGCAGTGCTGAACCTGTGCCGCGTGAAGATGCGCGACCAGCAGCGACTCGAGAAGATCGGCTACCTGGAGGAGTACCCGCAGTACCCCCACGAGATGGAGGCGTTCAAAGACAAGGTGACGCCGCGCGGTGGCAACGCCGGCGGTGGCGGCCAGCCGGGCTGGATCCTGAAGTGCAAGGGCTGGGAAACCGACCCCAACGCCTACATCTACTTCACGGTGCAGGGCCATGCATGGGAGCCGATCTGCGACGCGCTTGGCAAGCCCGAATGGAAGACCGACCCGGCCTACACCACGGCCAAGGCCCGCCAGCCGCACATCACGAAGATCTTCGACACGATCGAAGACTTCATCAAGGACAAGACCAAGTTCGAGGCCGTCGACATCTTCCGCAAGTTCGACATTCCTTGCGCGCCGGTGCTGTCGATGAAGGAACTGCTGCGAGATGAGTCGCTGCGCGCGAGCGGCTCGATCGTCGAGGTCGATCACAAGGAGCGCGGCAAGTACTTCACGATCGGCAGCCCGATCAAGTTCTCCGGCTTCAAGCCAGAGGTCGTTGGCTCGCCGCTGCTGGGCGAGCACAGCGATGAGGTGCTCGCCGAACTGGGCTACAGCAAGGAGCAGATCGCCGCGCTGCACAAGTCTGAAGTGGTCTGACACGCCAGGAGCAGCCTTTGCAATCGGATGTCGATCTGACCCAGCTCGTCGGCGGTGCCGGCGACGCGATCATGGTTTGCGATGCGAAGGGGGCTATCACGTTATGGAATAAGGCCGCCGAGCGCATCTTCGGTTTCACCGAAGCCGAGGCGCTCGGCCAGTCGCTGGACCTGATCATTCCGCAGCGCCAGAGGCAACGGCACTGGGACGGTTATCACAAGACGATGGAAACGGCGGTCACCAAATACGGTGCCGATGTTTTGCGCGTGCCTGCCCTGCATAAAGATGGGCACACTTTGTCGATCGCCTTCACGGTGTCGATGATTTTCTCGGCCGACAAAAAGGTCAGCGGCATCGTGGCGATCGTTCGCGACGAGACCGCCCGATTTGCCGAGGAACGCGAGCTGCGCAAACGTCTGGTAGAAATGGAGGCCAAGACAACTGGAAGCAAGCAATGAGCAAGGCACTCGACGGCGTTCGCATTCTCGACTTCACCCACGTCCAATCAGGCCCCACCTGTACCCAGCTTCTGGCCTGGTTCGGTGCTGACGTGATCAAGGTCGAGCGGGCCGGCGAAGGCGATGCCACCCGCGGCCAATTGCGCGACGTTCCCGGTGCGGACAGCCTCTATTTCACGATGCTGAACCACAACAAGCGCTCGATCACGCTGGACACCAAGAAGCCGAAAGGCAAAGAGGTGCTCGACACGCTGATCAAGACCTGCGACGTGCTGGTTGAGAACTTTGCTCCCGGCGCCCTCGACCGCATGGGCATCACCTGGGAGCACATCCAGAAGCTCAACCCCCGCATGATCGTGGCCTCGGTCAAAGGGTTCGGGCCAGGCAAATACGAAGACTGCAAGGTCTATGAGAACGTAGCGCAATGCGCTGGCGGTTCGGCCTCGACCACCGGCTTCGACGATGGCCCTCCGATGGTGACCGGCGCCCAGATCGGCGACAGCGGCACCGGCCTCCACCTGGCGCTCGGCATCGTGGCTGCCCTCTACCAACGCAACACCACCGGGCGTGGACAGAAAGTGCTGGCGCCGATGCAAGACGCCGTGCTCAACCTCTGCCGGGTGAAGCTGCGCGACCAGCAGCGGCTGGAGCGCACTGGCACCATGCACGAATATCCGCAATACCCCGACGGCACGTTCGGCGAAGCCGTTCCCCGTGCAGGCAATGCATCGGGCGGCGGCCAGCCCGGTTCCATCTTGAAGTGCAAGGGCTGGGAGACCGACCCCAATGCCTACATCTACTTCATCACGCAAGGCGCCGTGTGGCCGGCGGTGTGCAAGGTGATCGGCGAAGAAGGCTGGATCGACGACGAGGCCTACGCCACACCGGCGGCGCGCCTGTTGCACTTGAAGCCCATCTTCGCGCGCATCGAAAAGTGGACCATGACCAAGACCAAGTTCGAGGCCATGGAAATCTTGAACAAGTACGACATCCCTTGCGGTCCGATTCTTTCGATGAAAGAGATCGCCGAAGACGAATCGCTGCGCAAGACCGGCACGATCGTCGAGGTCGACCACCCCACGCGGGGCAAGTACCTGACGGTGGGCAACCCGATCAAGATGTCGGACAGCGCCACCGACGTGACGCGCTCACCACTGCTGGGCGAACACACCGACGAGGTGCTGGCGCAACTGGGTTACAGCGCCGACGACCTGGCCATGCTGCGCGCTGAGCGCGTGATCTGATTTCGACGGGCGGCCATTGGCCGCCCTCCCAGGTTCATCCAAAAACAATGCATAACTCATTGAGAATGGTCTAGATAAAATACTTTAACTATCAATTATGGGTCGACGATCCTACATTTTGAACCTGCCCGCCAACCTTGATTTATCAACTGCGGCAGTCAAGTTTTAAAGGAGAACGTCGTGGCCCATGGTTTACAAACTCATTCCGCCCAAGATGAGGAATTGAATGCCTATAACGCGGCATTCTATGAATTGGGTTTTCGATGGCACTGGGATAGCGATACTTATAACGAGCTGTTGAATCACAGCCCGAATACCACAGAGCGCGTCCGTCATTACCTACAAAGCCGTCAGGCCCACCTTTTGAGGGCTTATGACGCAGATTTTCTGGTCGATGCCATTCAAGCCAAGAAGGCACTGCTGATCAGGAATTGGACAGCCCAGAACTCAGGGGGCCGTGCTCAGTTCGATTGGTCCGAAACCCTCGGTGCTGAATTGGGCGTGTGAATTGCAAGGGTGGATCGGCTCGATCCGCTCACGGACATTGTTCAACGCCGCCGAACCTGCTTTTTCCCAGGGCCGGCTGTTCCACCAGAGAAAAACCGCACCATGCACCTTCGCTGGATCCGTTTCGAACATGCCGGCCAGATCAGTTTCGGGACACTCGAGGGCGACAGAGTGCACCAGCGCCGAGGCGACATGTATGGCTCGTCCGAGCCGACGGGAACCGTCTTCGCGCTGAGCGACGTCAAGTTGCTGACGCCCTCCGAGCCGACCAAGGTCATCGCCCTGTGGAACAACTTCCATGCGCTGGGCGCCAAGCTGAACCTGCCGGTGCCCGCCGAGCCGCTGTACCTCCTCAAGTCGCCGAACTCCTTTCTCGCGGCCACCGAAACCATTCGCAAGCCGCTGTGCGAAGGCAAGGTGGTGTTCGAGGGTGAACTCGGCATCGTCATCGGCAAGACCTGCATGGCGGTGGCCGAATCGCAGGCGCTGTCGCACGTGTTCGGCTACACCTGCGCCAACGATGTGACGGTGGCCGACATCCTCAATCGCGACGCGTCGTTCGCACAGTGGTCACGCGCAAAAGGCTTCGACACCTTCTGCCCGATGGGCCCGGTGGTTGCCTCCGGCCTCGACCCGTCGACGCTCACCGTGACCACCGTGCTCAACGGCGAAGTCCGCCAGAACTACCCGATCAGCGACATGCGCTTCTCGGTACAACAGTTGGTCAGCCTGATCTCCTTCGACATGACGCTCTACCCGGGCGACGTCATCCTGTGCGGCACATCGATCGGTGTCGGCTCGATGAAACCCGGCAGCGTCGTCGAGGTCGAGATCGGCGGCGTCGGCAAGCTCAGCAACCGCTTCGGTTAGGGCTCGCACCAGAATTCAACAACTGGAGTTCGACATGAAGATAGCAGTCATAGGCGCTGGCGCCATCGGCGGCCTGGTGGGCGCGAAGCTCGCGTTGGCCGGCGAAGACGTCACGTTCATGGTGCGCGGAGCCAACCTCGACGCCATCCGCAACAACGGCATCAAGCTGATCTCGGCCGAAGGCGACGAACAGGTGGCGCGCAACGTGAAGGCCACGAACGACTATGCCGAAGCGGGGCCGCAAGACATCATCGTCCTCGCGATGAAGGCCCACCAGGTCGAGGCGGTGGCGAACGACGTGCCCAAGCTGTTCGGCCCCGACACCGTGATGGTGACGATGCAGAACGGCATCCCCTACTGGTACTTCCACAAGCACGGCGGCGTGCTCGCGGGCAGCACCGTGCGCAGCGTGGACCCGAACGGCATCGTCAGCGAGAAGATTCCGGCGCGCCGCGTGATCGGCTGCGTGGTGTACCCCGCGTCGGAGCTGGTTGCGCCGGGTGTCGTGAAGCACATCGAAGGCGACCGCTTCCCGGTCGGCGAACTCGACGGTTCATCGAGCGAGCGCGTTGGCCGGGTCTCGGCCTGCATGACCCAGGCGGGCTTCAAGTCTCCGGTGCTCGACAACATCCGCGCCGAGATCTGGCTCAAGCTCTGGGGCAACCTGACCTTCAACCCGATCAGCAGCCTGACCCATTCGACATTGGTCGACATCTGCCAGTACCCCCTCACGCGAGAACTGGCCTCGGCGATGATGCGCGAGGCACAGGCCGTCGCCAACAAGCTCGGCATCGAGTTTCGCGTGACGCTTGAGAAGCGCATCGCCGGCGCAGAAAAGGTCGGCAAGCACAAGACTTCGATGCTCCAGGACGTCGAAGCCGGCCGCGCACCGGAGATCGACGCACTGGTGGGTGCCGTGGTCGAGCTGGCCCGCCTCACGGAAACGCCGACACCGCACATCGACACGGTGTACGCGCTCGTCAAGCTGCTTGCGCAAACCATGGACGCACAGAGCGGACAAGTCCGTTTGGTCCCCGCGAGCTGAGACACAGCGCTCGCGTCACGCCTTCTGGGAAAGGTGTGACGCGTCTTGCGCGCATGCCTTGTCCATGCCACTCACTTCTGCGCAGGCTTGCGACACGAAGCAGCCCAGGCGCGGTCGGTTTTCACGTTCGGTGGAAACGCACGATCGTTCGACGCTCGAAACCCCTGATGTGGTGCATGTCAGGCATGCGTCAGAATCTCGCCTTCATGCAAGAGTTGCATTCGGAGCAGAAGATGGAAAAGACATGGCTCAAGCAATACCCCGCGGGCGTGCCTGAGCAGATCGACCCCGATCAATACCCGTCGCTCACGGCACTGATCGAGGAGGCCTTCAAGAAACACGCAAGCCTGCCGGCCTACAAGTTCATGGGCAAGAGCTTCAGCTTTGCCCTGATCGATGAACAGTCGCGGGCCTTCGCGGCCTACCTGCAATCGCAGGGCCTGGAGAAGGGGGACCGCGTGGCGATCATGATGCCCAACGTGCCCCAGTACCCGATCGCGGTCGCAGGCATCCTGCGCGCCGGCCTGGTGGTGGTGAACGTGAACCCGCTGTACACACCGCGCGAACTCGAGCACCAGCTCAGGGACTCGGGCTCCAAGGCCATCGTCATCGTCGAGAACTTCGCTGCCACGCTGCAGGCGTGTTATGCCGCGGTGCCCACGAAGAAGATCATCCTGGCCAGCATGGGCGAGATGCTCGGTTTTCCGAAGGGGTTGATCGTCAACTACGTGGTGCGCAAGGTGAAGAAGCTGGTGCCGGCCTTCACGCTGCCCGGCGTCGTGCACTTCAACGACGCGGTGGCGGCCGGCCGCAAGGCGGCTTACCGTGCGCCCGACCTCAAGCCGACCGACATCGCCGTGCTGCAGTACACCGGCGGCACCACCGGCGTGAGCAAGGGCGCCGTGCTCCTGCACCGCAACCTGGTGGCCAACACGCTGCAGAGCGAGGCCTGGTACCAGCCCGCCTTGAAGAAGGTGCCTGCAGGTGAGCAGCTGACGACGGTGTGCGCCTTGCCGCTGTATCACATCTTCGGTTTCACCTCGAACATGATGCTGTCGATGCGCACCGGCGGCTGCAACATCCTGATCCCCAACCCGCGCGACATTCCGGCGGTGTTCAAGGATCTGTCACGCGAGCGCATCCACAGCTTCCCGGCGGTCAACACGCTGTTCAACGCCATGGCCAACCACCCCGGCTTGAACACGGTGGACTGGAGCCACCTGAAGATCTCGGTCGGCGGCGGCATGGCCGTCCAGCAGGCCACCGCCAAGCTGTGGCTCGAGAAGACGGGCTGCCCGATCTGTGAAGGCTATGGCTTGTCGGAGACGTCGCCGTCGGCCACTTGCAACCCGCTCGACAGCGACGCCTTCACCGGCACCATCGGCCTGCCGCTGCCCAGCACCGAGTTGACCCTCATCGACGACGACGGCAAGGAAGTGCCGGCCGGCACACCGGGCGAGATCGCCATCCGAGGCCCGCAGGTCATGGCCGGCTACTGGCAGCGCCCCGACGAGACCGCCAAGTCGATGACGGCCGACGGCTACTTCCGCACCGGCGACATCGGCACCGTGGACGCGCGGGGTTACTTCAAGATCGTCGATCGCAAGAAAGACATGATCCTGGTGAGTGGTTTCAACGTCTACCCGAACGAGATCGAAGATGTGGTGACGCAGATGCCCGGCATCCGGGAATGCGCTGCGGTGGGCGTGCCCGACGCCAAGACCGGCGAGGCGGTGAAGCTGGTGATCGTGCGCAGCAACGCGGCCGTCACCGAAGCCGACGTGCGGGCCTATTGCGAAGCCAACATGACTGGCTACAAGCGGCCCAAGATCATCGAGTTCCGCAACGATCTGCCGAAGTCTCCGGTCGGCAAGATTCTTCGCCGCGAACTCCGTGACAAGGCCTGATTCATGGAAGCCGGCATCGAAATTCCTTCGGTGCCGGATGGAAATCGTGAAAACTTGGCGCCTCGGCGGTTCTAATGCGGAACGGTGCTGTACAGGGAGTGCCGAAATAAGTCATGGAGTGCGTAAACGACGCACACTTGTAAACGCGACGACGTTATTCACGGGAGTTCGCCAGTGATCTGGTCCAAGACTGACGCGGGAAGAACTGAAATGCAGACGCGTGCGCTGGTCAAAGAGCGCAGCCAGCGCAATCTCTTGCTGCTGATCGACGGCGTCAAGACCGAAGAAATGCTGTTGGCCAACGTCGCTGGAATCAAGCCCGAGGACATCAAGTTTCTCGAGTCGCTGGGATTGATCGCACCCGTTGCGGGCTCGTCGTCGAGCCGTTCCCACTCCTCATCTTCCTCCAGCAGTGTCGTGGCCCCCGCCGCCCCCGCGGCCGCACCGGCAGCCAGCACCGAAGAGCATCTCCTCGACTATTCAGAATTCACCACCGCCCTCACGCAGCTGATCTCCAGCGAGCTGGGGCTGCGCGGCTTCACGCTGACCTTGGCCGTCGACAAGGCCAGCAGCATCGAAGAATTGCGCGAAGTGGCCACCCGCGTGATCGACCAGATCCGTGACCGCAAGGGTTTGCCTGCAGCCGAGAAAGCCCGGCGCACGCTGTTCGGTGCCTGACCTGCCGCTGTTGCGGCCGGGGTCTCCTCGATGATGTTTCTGCGCGTCCTGCTGCACGGCTTGCGGCGTGTCCTTCGCGGCGTGTTGCTGGCGCTTGCGGCGGCGATCCTGTTCATCGAAGAATGGGGCTGGCGGCCGCTCACGGCGTGCATGGCCTGGCTGGCGAAGTGGCCGCCGCTCGCGCGGCTGGAAGCCGCTGTCCGCGGTGTATCCCCGAGATGGGCGCTGGTGCTCTTCATCGTGCCGGCCGCGCTGCTGTTCCCGATCAAGCTGGTGGCACTGTGGCTGATCCACCGAGGGCATGCGGCGCTGGGGCTGGCCGTGATCGTCGCGGCCAAGCTGCTGGGGACCGCGCTCGTCGGCCGGTTGTTCGTGTTGACCGAATCGCAGCTGATGCAGTTCGCATGGTTCGTGCGGGCGCTGACCTGGTGGCGCGCGACCAAGGCGCGCGTCAAGGCGGCTGTCAAACGTACCGCGAGCTGGCGTGTCGCTCAGGTGCTGAAGCGGCGCGTGCGCCTCCTCTTCAGGCGCTTCTCGCGTTAGCGCCTGAAACCTGGCAGCCGTTGGCGGCGGCCTTCGAACCAGGCAGTCAAACCCGCATCGCCGAATTTCGCGGCCAGCGTTTCGGCGCGAGCCAGAGCGCTCGCTGCCTCGTCTGCCATGCCGAGCCAGACACAGGCGCTCCAGTGTTCCAGCTCGAAGAACGCACGGTCCACGTCTTCGCTGTGCTCGCTGTCGTGCGCATCGAGCAGTGCCAGACCGGCGAGTGCATGGTACCGGGCGAGATGCGGTTCGCCGAGCGCCGTGCAGGCAACGGCGCGGGTGTAGAACGCGCGTCGTGCTGCACCCAGGTGCCAGCGTGTTGCCACAGGCGCTGCGCCTGCTCTGCGCTCCGCGCCAAGGCAGCGCGCAAGGCGCCATGCTGCAGGGCAGCGTCGGGCCGCTCGAGCAAGCCGTTGGCGATGTTGTTGACGCAGGCGGCGGCCTGGGCGTCGAGCAGGGTGCGTGTGGGCCACGCACTGTCCGTGACCGCGGCCAATGCCCGCAGGGCGGTCTGCGCTGCATCGCCGCTCGTTTGGGCGGGCACCAGGTACATCGCGGCGCTGAGCGCGACCAATTCATGCGCGCGATCGATCGAGGCGCTGCTGGCTGCAACCAACTCGGTCGCAGCGCGGGTCAGCGGTTCACTTGCACCGACGACCAATGCTGCAGCGCCGAGTTGTCGCCACAGCACGGTTTGTGGCGCGGGCAGAGCGAGCGCTATCAGTTGCTGCTGTCTTGCCAGCGCCTCGTCCCAAGCCGACAGTTTTTCGCCCAGCACATGGTTGATCAGGAAGGCGTAGTTTGGCCGGCGCTCGGCCGGCAGTTGGCTCGTGTCCAGCTGGCGCAGCAGCTCGGCGGCGCGGGCCGGTTCGGCATCGTGGCAGGCGTTGGCTTCGTCCAGGCGTTCGGTGTCCGTGCTCATGACGGCAACTCTAGCTGAGGCACACTCGCCGCATGCCCGTTCG